>OJKC01002384.1_pt1 | contig 10062 bp, 8 predicted proteins | sample 1596401 | NCBI WGS metagenome assembly OJKC01 (sample SAMEA4350162, study PRJEB24818) | metagenome | biome: human; feature: gut; material: faeces | place: Denmark | collected 2013-09 | reverse complement strand
CGCCGCACCGCGCAGACTGCCGTCGTCCGTCCCCTTGCCGGCGGTGTGGTCTGGGTCCTGGGCAACGGCACCGCCGTCCGTGCCTCTTACGATGCCGACAGCCAGCAGCTTGCCCTGCGTCCGCCCGGCTCAGCTCGGTCTGTTCCTCGTCGATGCGCTCCATGCGCCGCAGGGCGCTGTTACGGTAATCATAAAATCGTTTGTTGTCCGACGTCCGCTGACAAATCTTCATCATCCCCACGTCGGCTACCAATAGCTCTATCTCGTTGCGACAGGAAGCATACACCTTATCCAGCCAGGAAGCCGACTGCTCGAAGTCCATCTGCATGAACGCATGGAACGCCAGGTTATTGTATGCCTGCGCCATGACCGTAGGGTCATCGTGCGACAATGCCAAGGCTCTCTCGGCATAGTAACGGCAAGAATCCAGATTACGATAATGACAACGATAGGAAAGCACGTTCAGCGAGTCGGCTACAGACACCGACACATCCTGCTGCATCCGTCCGCAAGAGAAGAAAACGACGGAAAGCAAGGCAGTCAACAGACAGAATCGCAATGAAAACGTCATAGCATGCAGGCAAATAATTGAACGCATGAAGCAAAGATAGGAGGTTTTGATGAAGTAACCGCATTCCCGGACAGAAAAACCTTGTGACCAGCAAGGAATGTATGTGCCAGGCTCATTTGATAATCAGCCTTTCGCGCATCATCCACAGACCCAGATGAGCATACCAATCAGAAGACCACGGCATGGGAATCTGAGTTCCACGGCATGGGAATCTGAGTTCCACGGCATGGGACTGTGAGTTCCACGGCCTGGGACTGCGAGTTCCACGGTGTGGGAACCTTTAGGCCTTGCTAAAGACAAAAATAAATACCCGAACGAATCACTTCGGCCGGGTATCCTTGATAAACTTGGCAGAGTTTATGCAATCTATTATAATCTTACAGTAAATCCTGTGTTTGACGGCCGTCGGCCCGGGACGCATGCAGATACACTACGCCCAAGAATGACACCGTTCTTCTGTCGGGTAACCAACAAATAAAATATAATCGTATGATTCGTCACGTGCTCCGCCTCTTTCCTCGAAAGACGGATACCTTTGTGCAGGCATGGCAGGTCTTCTGACTTGTTTCTGTAAGCAGCGCCTTCCCGACCCTTAGGTCAGTGGCAAGAGTAATTGCTCTTACAATGTATAGAAACTCACAGCAGCGGGACTGTTCAGGACTTGCACCTGATTCCCTTTTAATCGCTCCCCTGAACAGGTTCGCGAGCCAATGCGGCACAAAAGTAGGATTTATTTTCAAATCGCCAAAGCTTTTATCACTATATTTGCGCCAGCAAACTTTAATTTTTCGCACTATGCTAGAGAAAGGACTGACTTTTACCGCCCACACGACGGTGACAGAAAACAATACGGCAGCCACACTTGGCTCCGGAGATATGAACGTGTTTGCCACCCCTGCCCTGGTGGCGCTGATGGAGCATGCTGCCATGCTGTGCGTGGCACCCCACCTGCCTGAAGGCAGTACAACCGTGGGCAGCCTCATCCACACATCGCATCTCAAGCCGTCTGCACTGGGTGCTTCTGTAGAAGCTACTGCCGAACTGACGGAAGTGGATGGACGCAAACTGACTTTCCGTGTCTCCGCCCATGAGGGAGACAAGCTCGTCGGTGAGGGTACTCACGTGCGCTTCATCGTCGACCGCGAACGGTTCTTGGCAAAACTGTAAGAAAGGGACGGACAGACGAACCCGAAAGACGGATGGACAAGGGCTGAATTCTCTGAAACAGCAACCTTGTCCATCCGTCTTCTTGTCTCCTCATCCTCACCCGGACAATGCCCGACTTTAACAGAACAGAATCAAGAATATCGCTTCGGATAGCGGAAGAAAATACAAAGCAAAGCCATGATGCCCATACAGAACGGGTAATACAGATAGCGTATGATGCTCAACGGAGAGAGCGAAGCCAGTTCAGCAGCCATCAGCATTTGGGCGCCATAGGGGATGATGCCCTGCACCAGGCAAGAGAATGTATCAAGCAGACTGGCACTTTTACGCGGGTCAAGATGAAACTTCTCGGTAATGTCCTTAGCTATCGGACCGACGGTAATAATGGCGATGGTATTGTTGGCCGTACAGCAGTTGGCGATGCTGACCAATGCGGCAATCGTCAGTTCAGCACCTCGCTTGCCATTGACATGACGGGTCAGCTTCTCGATAATGTATGCGATACCTCCGTTGTATCGGATGAGTTCCAGCATGCCACCAGCCAACAGAGTAATGATAATCAGCTCTCCCATTCCACTGATGCCTTGTCCCATCGCTCCAAACCAGCCAAAAAAGTCCATTCCTCCCTCCAACATGCCAAGGAGTCCGGTTGACACAATGCCCAAGAGAAGGACCAACATCACATTGACGCCCATCAGTGCCGTAACGAGGACAATGACGTAGGGAATCACTTTCACCCATTCCACCTGCTGAAGACTGTCAGGTGTCTGTACCCGATACCCTTCAATAATATAAAAAAGAAAGACCACGATAGCAGCCGGCATGACAATGTGGCTGTTCACTCTGAACTTGTCACGCATCTCGCATCCCAGCGTCTGCGTGGAGGCAATGGTCGTGTCTGAGATGAATGAAAGATTGTCACCGAAAAAGGCACCGCCGACCACAATGGCGACCATAAATGGCATGTCGACTCCGGTCTTCTCTGCCAATCCCAAGGCTACGGGAGTCAGTGCCACAATGGTGCCGACTGATGTCCCTACGGAAGTCGAGATAAAACAAGCTGCCAGAAAGATACCCGCCAGCAGCAACTGGTCAGGAAGAAGATGCAGCGTGAGGTTTACAGTGGCGTCGACCGCACCCATGGCTTGGGCGGACTGGGCAAAAGCTCCTGCAAGGATGAAAATCCAGAGCATGAGCATGATGTTCTTGTTGGAAGCCCCTTGTGAGAAGAGAGTGACACGTTCCGCTGGAGTGATACCACGGGTAATGAACAGGGCATAGACAGAAGATACCACGAAAGCTACGGTGATGGGCACCTTATAAAAGTCGTTGACCAACAGGGACACGACCAAATACAAACAGAGAAAGACAAGCAGCGGACTCAATGCCCACAAACTTGGCTTTCTCTGTTGACGGATATTCGGATTCTCGTTCATTGCGTTCCATTTGCATTCAAACGGGGGCAAAGATAACGTTTTTCCGGCTTATATGCGAATGATTAGAGAGTCACTCCATTCTTGAAGATGGCAATCTCACGATAGCCTTTCTTTTCATTATTGGTCAGCTCGCCGCTGGCTACCTTAATAATATAGTCCGTAAAGCGACGGCAAGTCTCTTCCATCGGTTCGTTCTCAACGATGACACCGGCATTGAAGTCAATCCATGTCGGCTTGTTTTTTGCCAACGTGGAGTTGGTCGAAATCTTCATGGTCGGGACATACGTACCGAAGGGGGTTCCTCGTCCGGTGGTAAACAACACCATGTGGCAACCGCAAGAAGCCAGTGCGGTGGCTGCCACCAAATCGTTGCCGGGAGCAGAGAGCAGGTTCAACCCCTTTACCTTCAGGCGTTCACCATAAGGCATCACGCCCATTACATAGCTCTTACCACACTTCTGCGTGCAACCCAATGCCTTTTCTTCCAACGTAGAGATACCTCCCGCCTTATTTCCCGGTGACGGATTCTCACCTACCGGTTCACCGTGTGAGAGGAAATAAGACTTGAAATCGTTAATAAGATGTACAGTCTGGTTGAAGAGCTCCTCGTTCTTGCAACGGTTCATCAGGATGGTTTCCGCACCGAACATTTCAGGCACCTCGGTCAGCACAGACGTTCCACCCTGTGCAATCAGATAATCGGAGAACATGCCCAAAAGCGGATTGGCGGTAATACCAGAAAAGCCGTCCGAGCCACCACACTTCAGACCGACACGGAGTTCTGACAAGGGCACTTCTTCACGCACATCTTTGCTGGCAACAGCATAAAGCTTACGCAAGATGCGCATGCCCTCTTCGATTTCATCCTCCACTTTCTGGCTGACCATGTATTGTACGCGTTCTGGGTCTACCTCACCGACAAACTCCTTGAATACGTCCGGTTGGTTGTTCTCGCAACCCAATCCGACCACAAGCACAGCTCCGGCATTGGGATGAAGCACCATGTCACGCAAGATCTTCTTGGTATTTTCGTGGTCATCACCCAACTGGGAACATCCATAATTGTGTGTATACGCCATGATAGCGTCCACTCCCTTACCCCCCGTTTCCTGACGGAGCTTCTCGGCAAGCTGGTTGGCAATGCCGTTCACACAACCTACAGTCGGGATAATCCAGATTTCATTGCGGATACCCACATCACCGTTTTTGCGGCGGTATCCCTTGAAGGTACGGTTCTCATGGGGGATGCCCAGCTCTACATTCACGGGATTGTAGGTGTAATCAAGCAGTCCGGCAAGGTTGGTCTTGATTTGTTTCTCATTGATCCAGTGTCCTTGTTTGACGGGTACTTGTGCATGTCCGATGGGGTAACCATACTTGATTACCTGATCTCCTTCGGCAAAATCCTTCAGCGTGATTTTGTGTCCGGCAGGGATATCTTCGGCTACGGTGATAGTTATGCCGTCTACGGTGATGGTCTCACCGGCCTTGAGTTCCGATATGGCTACAGCCACATTATCAGCAGGGTTGATTTTTAAATACTTGGTTTCCATAATATACGCTTATGTTCTTTAATAATATGATTTCCGAACTGTGTTCTATTAGGGCACGAATTTAAACATTTATTTCTGAATGCGGTTCAATCCAGTCCGAAAAATCTTTGAAAAGGAACAATAATCCGAGCATACTCAGAGCCGGTAAAACGGAAAATACGTGCTCGAACACGGAAGAGCGATAAATTTTGTCCTCAAATAGTTGGCTTTTCGTTTTTAATGACTACATTTGCATAATGTTTAATCGAATCTACTAATTCTAAGGTATAATTACTAAACACACACAATTATGGGAAAAATCGTAACATTAGGCGAGATCATGCTGAGACTCTCTACACCGGGTCAGAAACGTTTTATCCAATCAGATGTATTTGATGTAGTATATGGCGGTGGCGAAGCCAACGTAGCTGTAAGCTGTGCAAATTATGGTCATGATGCTTATTTTGTAACCAAATTGCCCAAACATGAAATTGGCCAGTCGGCTGTCAATGCACTTCGTAAATATGGTGTGAAGACCGACTACATTGCCCGTGGTGGTGACCGCGTAGGTATCTACTATCTGGAGACCGGCGCTTCCATGCGTCCGAGCAAGGTCATCTATGACCGTGCCCACTCAGCGATTGCAGAAGCTGAGCCTAGTGATTTCGATTTTGATGCCATCATGGAAGGTGCTGACTGGTTCCACTGGTCAGGCATCACACCGGCTATCTCGGACAAGGCTGCCGAGCTGACCAAACTCGCTTGTGAAGCTGCCAAGCGCCACGGTGTGACCGTATCCGTTGACCTGAACTTCCGCAAGAAACTGTGGACTAAGGAAAAAGCACAGTCCATCATGCGCCCGTTGATGCAATATGTTGACGTATGTATTGGTAACGAGGAAGATGCTGAACTTTGCCTGGGCTTCAAACCCGATGCTGACGTTGAAGGTGGCAATACCGACGCAGAAGGCTACAAGGGAATCTTCGAGCAGATGGCCAAGACCTTCGACTTCAAGTATGTCATCTCTACCCTTCGTGAATCATTCTCTGCTACACACAACGGTTGGAAAGCAATGATTTACAACGGCAAGGAATTCTATACCTCCAAGCGTTACGACATCAACCCGATTATCGACCGTGTCGGTGGTGGTGACTCCTTCTCCGGCGGTATTATCCATGGTCTGTTGACGAAGCCCAACCAGGGTGAGGCTCTTGAGTTTGCCGTTGCTGCTTCCGCTTTGAAACATACCATCAACGGTGACTTCAACCTGGTTTCCGTAGAAGAAGTTGAAAGCCTTGCAGGTGGTAATGCCAGTGGTCGTGTTCAACGATAAACCATGGCTTCAAGCAAGAATGTAGAACTTTATAAGCATCTAAGAATAAAAAATATATGGCTAAGTTTGATAAAGTAGCCGTGCTGAACAAGATCGGTTCAACCGGTATGGTTCCTGTGTTCTATCACAAGGACGTTGAAGTAGCAAAGAAGGTAGTTAAAGCCTGCTATGAAGGTGGTGTACGTGCATTCGAATTCACCAACCGTGGCGATTTTGCCCATGAAGTCTTTGCCGAAGTCGTAAAATTCGCAGCAAAAGAATGCCCGGAAATGGCCATGGGTGTGGGTTCTGTAGTTGACCCGGCAACAGCTGCCCTCTATATCCAGTTGGGAGCCTGCTTCGTGGTAGGTCCGTTGTTCAACCCCGAAATTGCCAAAGTCTGCAACCGTCGTCTCGTAGCTTACACCCCGGGCTGCGGTTCCGTATCCGAAGTAGGTTTTGCACAGGAAGTAGGTTGCGACCTCTGCAAGGTATTCCCCGGCGATGTTTACGGTCCGAACTTTGTAAAGGGTATGATGGCTCCGATGCCTTGGTCAAAGATCATGGTGACCGGTGGCGTAGAACCTAGCAAGGAGAATCTCACCTCATGGGTGAAAGCAGGTGTATTCTGCGTAGGTATGGGTTCCAAGCTCTTCCCTAAGGATAAAGTAGCTGCTGAAGACTGGCAATATGTAACCGACAAGTGCAAAGAAGCATTGGGTTACATCGCTGAAGCACGCAAGTAATCCGTCTATCGGCATATTCCCAAAACGGGTTGTTTTCAACAAGAGGTTGAAGGCAACCCGCTTTTTTTATGGCAATAGATGTGGAACGACCTCTTTTCTTCCTATCTTTACCTCCCCTATCCTGAGCCTTACTACCTATTTCTTGGTAGACAAAGGCTGGAAATACCTACAAATAGGGATTGGCTGTTCAAACAGTTTCATGTTCCTTTGTATACTAATTATTGGATATCCACTAAACGGATATTCAGCATAAAAGCTCTATGTATGGATTATAAAAGCGTCAAATTCATGCCCTCCGACAAGATGGGCGATTTAATAAACCACGATTACAAGTTGTTGTTGGTGATGAGCCGTTTCGGATTGCCATTAGGCTTTGGTGACAAGACGGTGGAACAGGTCTGCCGAGAGAAGGAAGTCAATTGTCCGACATTTCTGGCAGTAGCAAACTTCATCCATGAAGGGAACAACCTGTTGGAAGGTAACCTGTCGCAAATCTCCGTCCGTGACTTGATGGACTATCTCAAGCAGGCACACAGCTACTTCTTGAATTTCTTCCTGCCTTCCATCCGCGAACGGCTCGTGCAAGCCATCAGCAAGTCCATACACAGCGAAATCACCTACCTTATTCTGAAATTCTTCGACGAATATGTGGCAGAGGTCCGCCGACACATGGAATATGAAGAAATGAATGTATTCACTTATGTCGACGCCCTGCTGGACGGTACTCCAGACAGTCGCTATACAATCAGTGTCTTTGCCCGCCGCCATAACCAAATCGGGATGAAGCTGGTGGAGCTGAAGAACATCATATTAAAATACTATCCTGAACAAGGAAACAATAATCTGCTCAACGCCGTATTGATTGATATCTTCAGTTGTGAAGAAGACCTTGCGTCACATTGTAAGATTGAAGACTTCCTGCTCGTGCCGGTAGTCCGTCAGTTGGAAAAGAAAAAAGGAATATTATGAAAGACGATGTAATGTGGATTGCTGTCGCAGAGTCATCGGCAATCGTGCGTCATGGGATGCTTACCATCCTGAAGCACATGCCCGAGACAGCACATGCCATCCAGCTGATTGAAGTCAGCTCTTTGGAAGCTTTGGAAAATTGCATGCAGAGTCATGTCCCCGATGTCCTGATTGTCGACCCGGCTTTTGAAGGATGGTTCAACATCGACAACTTCAAAGCCGACCAGCAGGCTGCTTCCGTCAAGTGTATAGCCTTACTGTGCAACATGACGGACCAGAACCTGTTGAAGAAATATGATGAGTCAATCACTCTCTATGACAACGAAGAAGTAATTTATACGAAAATAAATGCGCTTTTCCAGTCTCAGAAAGAAGAGGAAGATACCGACACCGATACACTGAGTCAGCGGGAACGAGAGATTATTACATGTGTAGTCAAGGGAATGACAAACAAGGAGATTGCTGAAAAGCTTTTTATCTCCATCCACACCGTGATTACTCACAGACGGAATATCTCCCGCAAACTTCAAATCCATTCTCCCGCCGGACTAACTATCTATGCGATTGTCAATAACCTGGTTGAATTGGGTGATGTAAAGATGTAAACTGTTCGTTTTTGCGCCCCATTCTACCTATAAATAGGGATTCGGCATGTGCAATATACCTTCTAATAGGGATTGCAGGAACAGTGAAACCCCTCTATCTTTGCAATGTCATTAAGAAAGATAAGTTAGTTAGTCATAAAAATTACGTAACCACAATTTATTAATTATTAGTACATAAATTGCAGGCTCGCCCCCCGAAGTGATTTCGCGGGGCGAGCCTGTTTTTGTTAAAGCAGAATGCAACCAGCCTCAGGTTACTATTTTTGAGCCATCAGCGTTTCCGTCCCTGCTGGACGAGAACGGCGAACGAAAGACGTTTGAACGCTTTTTGAACGATGTTCGAAAGGTCGACGAGACCTACAACTCCCATTACCTGCGTGCGGAGTATAACTTCGTGCAATCATCGGCGGAGATGGCGGCCAGGTGGGAGCGGTTCTCGGAGGACGGCGACCGCTACAACCTGCAGTACCGCACGGCAGGCGACGACAAGGTGCGTCCGGAACATGCCGCGCTGAACGGTGTGACCCTGCCGCCCTCTGACCCGTTCTGGGAGGAGTACTACCCGCCCAACGGCTGGAACTGCCGCTGTACCGTGGTGCAGGTGCGCAAGTCGAAATACCCCGCCACGCCCCACGACGAAGCGATGGCACTTGGCGAGGAAGCCCTGCAACGGGACACGAAGAGAATGTTCCGGTTCAACCCCGGCAAGGAGCAGAAGACCTTTCCCGACTACAACCCCTACACCATCCGCCGGTGTCGCGACTGCGACATTCCCAAGGGCAAAGTCAAGCTGGCAAGGTTCGTTCCGGAGAATGAGGTGTGTGAGGCGTGTCATTTCCTTCGTGAGTGTGTTGGGGATCGCGAAAAAACACAAGCAGCAATCTTGCGCAAGCATTATATTGATAAGGAGATGGCTCCACTGCTTGGTAGAAAAGTTCAAAAGCGATTACCTAATGGAAGAACTATAAAAGTTGGATTTGACAAGAAAGGGAATAAGCATCTGTATTCTGACACGATAAGCAGAACTCGTCGCGTGAGTGCTGATGACTTGAAATACATGGACATCATGCTTGAAAATGCCACATATTTGGGTGAAGCCACACACGACCCTACACATAATAATCCATTTGACTATTTCTACTATTTCAAGGCTACAACGACTGATGAGCAAAACGTTAGATTAAATGTCGGACGGGAAACGCACAGAAGAAGCGATGGGCGTATTGTTGTGAAATACATTTGCTATTCAATCAACAACATAAACGAATAAAAGCATCTCAGGCGACCTCTTAGCTTGTTACGCAGTTCGGCCATTCCCTCAATGCTTTTGCTGCAAAAGTAATAACAATTTTCTAAACCACATCAAGATATGGAGGGAAAGATACAAGATGAGAAAATCAGGAAGGCTCTCAACGCCTCAGTAGAGCATACGCTGCGCTTGCCGATAGGAGGATTATCCCCACGCACAACAGCCAAGGGAAGATTCTTGCAAGCCATGAGGCGGTGGGTGAGGAAACCTGTCCAACAACATCCACAGAGCCTTCTTGATATTGCCTTAAAGCATTCGAAAGCGCTTTCAATCTTAGTTTGTACTGCAAAAAGCAATACAACACACCGGCAAGGACTGTCAGCAACAGAAATAACACACTCGCTACTGTCAGGCAGCGAAGAAGCATACTCCCTCGTGACATGTCACCAAAAACAGAGATTATGCCTATTAAGGT
>OJKC01002382.1_pt1 | contig 10071 bp, 7 predicted proteins | sample 1596401 | NCBI WGS metagenome assembly OJKC01 (sample SAMEA4350162, study PRJEB24818) | metagenome | biome: human; feature: gut; material: faeces | place: Denmark | collected 2013-09 | reverse complement strand
ACCGCAAGGATCAGGTCAATGGCGGGAAACACCACGTTGTTGACGACGGTCTTGATCTGCGTGGATGCCGTGGCCCAGGTGCTTTCCACCGCTCCGGCCACATCGCCGGTGCCGGCAGCAAAGGCCGTGGTTCCCATCATGCAGACCAACAGCAGGGACAGGGTCAGCATCACACAAAGGCGCTTGCATTTCATTTTGCTCATAGATACCTCCAATTCTTGTTGTTATTTTGAGGGTGCGATATGCCATTCTTCCCACAGGTCACCGGCGATGCGCACGGAATCCGTCAGGTTCATACTTAGCATTCCCGTGGGTGTCCAGCAGTCCAAAAGCCAGGTATACGGCGTGTAGCTGCCGTCCGGGTACCAGATAGGTGTGAAGTGGGTCGGGCGGTCATAGGTGCTGTAGGGATTATTTTTGAAAGCGAAGGTGGTACTCTTGCCGCTGACGCTGCGGTTCAGCAGTCTCCAGAAGCCTTCGTACCCGAATTCAGGGAAATATGTCACGGCATTCTGCGCCGCCGTGACAGCCGCGCTCTGCGTGGTCGTTACTCTGGCCGTTACTTTCTCCTGAATTCCGTACCCGCTTTTCATGGTAGCTGCGGTCGCAGTGGGTGACAGGCTGTCCGGCGTGATGCGCATGGATGCGCTCAGGCTTGCGGCGTAGCTGTTGTAGTCAAATAGCGATAGGTAATCCTTTGATGTTATCGCCGGACTTTCCCCCGCTCCACACCGTGCATGATGGTTTCCCATCACACGGCGTTCCATCAATTGCAGTCTTGGCATTCATCTAATTAGATATCAACATTAGCGAGCTTTCGAAGCTTATTGAGCTTTTTCTTTTGTTTGGAAGTTAGGCGCAGTTTTTCTTCTAAATAACGTACCGTGTCCGGGTTTTTAGCATGAATAAGGCGATGAACCGTTTCTGTGACAAGGGTTAAGTTCTGATAATTATCCTTGCCACCCAAATGCCTTGGCGTAATATGGTGGCAGTGAATGTTACCCACCATCAGTGCCTCGCCTGTAACAGCGCACTTTCCCATTTGCGCACAGAATAAGGCTAAGCGATTATCGTTGTACTCAATAGTCGCGTTGATTACGGGATTTCGCATCAGATACTGCAGGATTGCGATGTTTAAGCCCTGTAATATCTTATGGATTTCCTCTCTGCCCTCCGGAGTATAGCTGTTAACTGTGCGCTTTTTGTGCATGGGTGCGTCATAGTGGACATATCCAATTGGAATCAGAGCATTTCCACTGATAAATCGTAGTTGTGCGCTTCCTCCATACTTGTCTTGAATGAACGGTGCAATGGAGTAAGGTAACCCACGCTTCTGAACTTCCTTTTTACTCTTTACCGCGTTTTTCAATCTCGCTTTAAGGCTCTTGTGGACTGAGTAGGCAATCTTTTTAAAGTCAGCAGACACCATTGTCGCTTTGTCATAGTAATTGTGGATACCAATAAGATAGGCGTTGAACTGGCTTACTGCTTTGTATTGATTGCTTCCGTCTTTAGGGTGCTGAATATTGTAGATGTAATCTCTCGATTTCTCTCGTATCCGCTTCAGTGCCTTTTCACTGACATGGCTTTTTACCACATACTTAGTGGCATTTTGCTGCTTTTTCTTTCTGGCGGCTACCTTTAGTCTGAATCCCAAGAATTCGGAGTATTGCTGCTTCAGGTTGACCACCTTAGATTTTTCGGGGCTGGTATCCAGTCCTAATCTGTCTTTTAACCACAGTTTCACTGCAATAAACAGCTTTTCGGCGCTTTTCCTGTCCCGGCAAAAGATTTTGAAATCATCTGCATAACGGACAATGTGGCACTCCTTGAGCTTGGTTTTACGCAACGCCCTGTGCTTGTTGCTGTGAGATATTCCGCCGTTGGGGGTTGGCTGTTCAGCATAATCATGCCGTGTCGGCATACTTTCCCACTGACTGTCTATCCACCAATCCAGTTCATTTAGGACGATGTTGGAGAGGAGTGGTGAAATGATACCGCCTTGCGGTGTTCCCTTGCGAGGAAAACCGATTCCCGCAACTTCTGCCTTTAGCATGGCAGATATAATGGAGATGACCGTTTTGTCACGGATACCCATTGTCCACATCTGCTTGAGCAGTTTTCCATGATTCACATTGTCGAAAAATCCCTTGATGTCAACATTCACGACAAAGTACAGATGGGATATCTGCATCATCCTGTCACATTGTGCCAGTGCGTGTTCTTGACTCCGGTTGGGTCTGAACCCGTGACTGTTTTCATGAAATTTCGCTTCGCAGATTGGCTCCAAGACCTGCAGAAAGCATTGCTGGATAAGTCTGTCCATAATGGTTGGAATACCCAGTGGTCGTTTCTTGCTTGGGTCATTGGGCTTTGGAATCTCCACTCGACGTACAGCCTGCGGCTGGTAATGCCTAAGCCTGTTTTGCACCGTGGTAATCAGCTTTTCAGCACTTAGATTTGAGAGATTTTGAATCGTCTTCTTGTCCACACCTGCGGTACGACTCCCATTGTTTTTCTTAATGTTGCGGTATGCCAGCATGATGTTTTCATCTGAAATTATATATTGCATCAGATTTTTAAAAGTGACATTTCTCTTGCTCTTAGCATACAGCATATCTTGGACACTCTGGAAATCGTAGTATTCCGCATTTCTGAGCTTTTGCTTTTTGGGCTTGCGCCCGCCTGTTGTCATAGTTGGCTTTTCTCCCAAAAATAGGATTTTGCCTTTCTTAGTCCTACTCGAACCTATGAATTTCTATTAGATGTTTTGTTATTCAAGTTGCAACTGACTAATGCCCATCCCTCTACTGCGTTTCCACAGCTTCATCGGCACTATGGCATCGCTTTCCCCCGGATAAAAACAAGTTATAGCGCTTTGGATGCGCATTTCCTTGTTAACGCTTCATAGCGTGTAGCCGCTCCGCGTTCCGGGCTTTCCACGTTCCACTATTTCTATCTATACATATATACCCGTAGGTGTTCCTTTGAGCCTGCGCGCTGGATAGCGCCTGTAACGCTATAAGGTGTTTCATAGGGAATAGTTTTACTCCACCTCACGCACGCCGCCGAAGCGACTATGACCTTTTCTGCCATAACGGTTTTAGACTCGTACATTCGGATTTTCGTCAGCGGTCAGTACACCGCATTCTCACCATAGGTATTTTGTAGACCCCCGACCCACTACTCACAGTCACCTCTGACTTGCTTTGCCATAACGCTGTTTCTGTCGTTGACCACGATATAGCGAGTATTTAAGCCGACTTTAACGGGCTGCATCGGGATATTGGTTACTACAAACCGCACCTTTTGCCGTAGCTTAGGGAGGCGTTTCAGGGCGTTACCCCGTCATTCCACCTGTCGAAATAGCAGTTAGCAAAGTTAGACCTTTGCCGCTGATTTTACTTATCGCACAGTTTTCTTCCCATGCGAAAATTGTTCAGCAACGTGTCGCTGCACACTCCCACCAGCCATGATCCTCCCACCAGCCGTTATCTACCCAGTGATACCAGCGGTCACGGTGAACCACATTGTTATCATCCACCCAGCGATCCGTGTGCCAGCACTTCTCCCAGTTCTCTACCCATTCCCAATTTTCCTGCCACCAGGGTGACCAAATGCCCCAGGAAGCGGATGTTACATGTTCTTTCTCTGGAATAGAGACCAGACGGAAACGGTCATTGCGGTCATCCGCCACCGGGTTGGGCGGATCGTTGCCGTCCAGATCCACGATGTTACAGGTGATCATGCTCTGCGCCGTGCCGCCGCCAGACACGCTGACGGCAATCGTAATGACGCATGGCTCTGACGGCGTGTGCCACTTCACCCATACCAATTGACTGTCGCCGTCCGGATAGTAGACATTGCTGACGGTGTAAGTTCTGCCTTGAATCACAAAGTGAACAGTCACAGGATTATCCGGGTCGGACTGCCCGCCGCTCACCTCCACCGAGGAGATCACATCGGTATCGACTCGGTATTCATAGTCGAAGTCGTTTACATCGGGCGGCTCCAACTCACCGTTGAAGCGGACGACTCCGATGCCGAGGGACGAGATGATCTGATCGTTGCTGACCTTGCTGTTGGTGCTGCCAGACCATGCGGGATAGCCCAGATCTGCTTCTTCAAGGAAGATGGCCAGCGGCAGATTCTTATGGGTGAGCGATCCCATCTTGCTTCGAAGATTTCCGTTTACCTTTTGGTCATAGAGCGCCGCTTCCGTGGCCGTCATGGCATAGTAGGCTCCACCGTAGACGAAGTAGGCGATAGGCTCGACAACGATTTTGTAATCGCCGGCAATAAGCGTATCAAAGTCTATTCCCACATATCCGGCAATCGCCCGAATGACTTGCTCGTCTGTAAAGTAGCTTCGAATCGCCGCAATGCTGGCGGGATAGTCGCCGGTCGAAATGATGCGAGGTAGACTCTGCGCCGGACGGACGCAGACATAGCCGCCCACGACAGGTGACAACGCCCGCCCACTGTTATAAGAGAGCTTGGATACCTTTCCGAAGTGGATCATGTTGGTGCTCGGATTCTGATTGCTCCAGTCAATGGTGTTCCCCACGACAACGTGGCTGTCCACATTCACCACGGAAATGCGGACACCGTCCATACCCGGATTCCAGTAGTTGGTGGATGTGCCGCTGCCCATGCCGCCGCCACCGCCGTCGAAGTTGCCGTCACCGGTGGCATAAGCTGGAACAGCCGCACACAGCATGAGCACAAGGGAAAGAAAAAGTGCGAGAAGTCGCTTCATGGATTCCTCCTTTCAAAGCTTCGAAAAAAGAAAAGGCGCAGCCATTTCTGACTGCGCCATGCTGATTGGGAGTACTGTTAGTTCCCGCCGCCCATTTCACCGATTTTATTTCCGTTTTCGTAGATGTCCTGTCCATCGATGACCGTGTTATCACCGCTGCTGTCTACATAGCCAAAGCCCGGCACATATACCTGACCGGAGGAGTTCGTGCTTCCTGCGGCGGGCTGGGATTCCGCAGGCTTGGAGGTGGGCTGTTCCGGATATGTGGGATGCGGTTCATCCTCCGTCTTGCGTTCCGAGGTCGGCACATCCTCCGCTTTGTGGTCATCCGGAAGTGTCGCCGTGCCGCTGGGCGATTCTGGCTTTTCCGGAGCGTCCGGCTTAACGGGGTCTGCCTGGATGGTCTGCTCCGTGCCGTTGGAGTTTGCACCCTGGCCGGGGTCACTCTGCTCCGGCGTCAGCGAGGGGACATTCACATCTCCCTGGCTATTGTTGATGTTCACATTGGGATCGTTGCTGTCCGGCTGACTGCCGGATACCGTTCCGGAGGGCGTCACCGTATTTCCACCGAAGCGTCCGGCGATCCCGATGACGGCCACACCGCAGAGCAGGCAGCAGGCGGTGATGAGGATGATCCGTTTCGTCTTGTCGTTCATTGATTTTCCTCCTTTTTCTGATTTATCTCTTGATTGGACAATACCACACCTTTCGGCGTAAGTCTATTGGGAAAGCGAAACTTTTTCAGAATACAGGCACATATTTGGCTTCCGTGTGCAGCATCATTTCAGCTGCGGGCAAAAGGTTCCCAAGGAATCGCACCGGTACCTCCAAGCGGATCTCCACTGCGGCGGTATAGCCCTTGCTTTGGCCGGAACTGAGGGCGTTGTTGCTCAGCTCCACGCTCAGGCCAGAGATGGTATATTCCACGTTTCCGTTTGAGATCTTCTGATATCCGCTGCCGGTGTTCTCCAGTCCAAGCGTTGATGCCAGCTGACCGTACACATCGCCGGTATCCACGCTCTCATCCCATCGGCCTGTGCCGTCCGGATACCAGCCTGCGGCATAGCCCTCCCGCACAGCGTGGTACACATCATCATAGTTGTCGTTGATGGTGGAGATGACCGCCTGTTGGGCAGCCTCCTTGACACCCTGGGCGATGATCCACACCCGGCTGAACTCCGCGACCGTGCAAAAAAGCATCAGCAGGACCAGCACGATGGCGAGGATCATTGGGGTGCCCTCGCCGGGGTGGCGGCGAAGGAAACAGTGCTTGCTCATTTCCAATACACCTCCGACTTTCCGGTGGCCTCCGACCGCAGCGTGATGGGAAATGAGCCGAAGCCGCCGAACAGGCCGATGTCCATGTCCAATGTCAGCGTTACGGTGACTTCCTCATTGAGCTGAATGCGTCCCGTTTTCGACCAGCGGATATTGGGATCCAGTCCGGTGCTGTCGGTGAGTGCTGCGGCACGGCGGTTGGTTTCCGTTCCGACTCTGCCGGAGATCTCCGCTTCCCGTACCAGCTCCACCGCATAGGTGTCAAGCTGCTGCTTGGCGACGAATACCGGCAGGATCCGCACCGCCAGTGCCAGCACCAGCATGGCACAGACCACCAACACGCACACATCGATATAGCCCTCGCCGGAGTGCCGTTTTCGTAATTTCTTCATAGGCATTCCTCCTTAAAACAGCGAACCCAGCGAGTTGATGATCTGGTAGACGATAATGACGATGTACGTCAGCATGAAGCACATGAGCATGAGGAAGCTGAACACCCGGATCTTTGGCGGGATCTTCGCCGCCTTGGCTTTCAGGCGCTGCAGCTCCAATGCTTTCAAATCGTGGGAGAGCATTTGGAAGTACATCCGTCCGTCATCGCCCCGCAGGATACCGACGAGACCGCGGACGATATCCGAGATGATGGCCGAGCCCATACGGGCTTCAAAGCGAATCAGTGCCGCCTCATAAGAGGAGGAGCGCATATCCGCCGTCAGCACATCCAGTTCACGGGCAAAGTCGGGACCGGCGTGCTTCTTGTAGTTCTCCAGAATACGCAGGACATCCCGGCTGGCGGCCAGCTCCTGATGGATGGTCGCCACGAAGCGAGGCAGTTCACCCTCCACCAGTTCCATTCTGGCCTTGCACAGTTCATCCGCCCGACGGCTCTCCTTGAAGTAAGTGAGCAGCGCCAGTACTACCACCAATGGTGTCAGGATGGGCAAGATCAGGAGGCACGGGATGATCCCCAGCAGGATGAGACAGGGCTTCAGAACGGTGTAAGCCGTAAAGACCTCGGGGGTCATATCCAGTCCTGCGGCAGTCAGCTTCGTTTCCAGCCGTCTGCGTTTGTAGGCATCCAAGCGGATCAGCGGAGCCAGCTTCAGCGACCATCCCAAAATGAGCGTCTCCATAGATTTCACAAGACTGCGCTCCTTGCGTCCTGCGGAGATGAGGGCACGCTCCGTTGCCAGCCTGGGGATCTTCAGCAGGTCCGCCAGAACGAAATACAGTCCGGCAGCCAAGGCGGCGCCGAACAGGAATAACAGCAATTTCACCCTCTCACCTCCGATACTCAATGGGCTGCGTCAGCTTCACGACGAATGCAAAGGACACGAACACAGCGGCAAGGCAGACAGCGATGACCATTTGACCGGGGATAGTGGCTACCAGCGTGTGATACCAGTCCTTATTGATGAAGCGCACCAGCGGAATGTTGATCAGCACGAGGATCGCCATAGTAATGAACTCCTTGCGGGGACCAAACACCAGATTTTCCAGTTCCGCATTGACCACCCGCATATCTGACAGCTTGCTGACGATGGGCGTCAGAATGCTTGTCAGGCTTCGGTCTGTCTGACAAGCCATTACGGCATCGCACCATTCCCGCCAGACCTCATTGTCGATGGCGGCTTTCAGGTCAACAAGCGCCGCGTCCATATCCGGGTCGATGTGCTTGATGCGCATCAGAAAGCGCTGGAACACCTCCTGCACCGGAGGGTGCAGGTAACGGACATTCTCCTCCACGGCCTGCTGAAAGTTCTCGGTACGCAGGTAGGCCGTAGTAATGACGGACAGCGCAGTTTCCAGTTCTGCTGCCACATCCTTTTTGAAGCTGCCTGCCGTGAGCTTGACATACCAAAACGGGGTCAGCATCAAACCAACAGCCAGTACCGGCACAAGGAAAGCGTTTCCTGCGGCAATGGCGATGCAGGCTCCCAATGCAAAGCAGAGCAGAGATGTAAAGCACACCATGGGGAACCTGTCTGCCCGTCCGGAGGCTGCCAAGACCGCCTGCGCCTCGGTGATCTCACGCCGGAGGAACCCTGCCTTTTTTCGCCTGGTCGTTTCGTTGATATCGGCACGGATACTGCCGGGAGCTGCGGTCAAACAGGAAAAGAGACTGTCGCTCAGTTCCCGCGGCGAGACATGCAGCACCATAAAAAGCCCTGCAATCATGCCGATGCAGGCAATCAGCTGGATCATAGTCATTCATCTTCCTCCTTTCCTTGAACGAATTGTGCCAACTCTCCAAGCGGCATCCCGTTTTCAATAAAGCGGCGCCGCAGGCTTTCAGATATCTCCTCACATTTCCGGTGCTCGCCCTCAATGATGAAGTGGTTGTCCTCCAGATGGTTGTCCGTGATGTGATACTCATAGAGCTTGTGAAGTCTGCGGCTTCCGTCCGGCAGGATCTCGCATTCAGAGATGTTGGTGATGCGCCGCTGCTTGTTCTCCAACTGGCGGCAGTAGACCACAATGGGATACGCCTCGGTGACATATCCCATGAGGGTATCGTCCGGGGTATCCACAGCGCGTTTGCAGAGAGACACCATGCGGCGGTAGGTACCCTCGCTGGAATTGGAGTGAATGGTAGTCAGCACCGCAATGCCCACACGGGCGGCCTCCTGCGCCGCATTGGCCTCCGGGCCGCGCATCTCGCCCACGCAGATGATGTCCGGATTGAAACGCAGAGCGATATCCAGCAATGCGATCTGATCAATGCGCTGGCGCTCATTTTCACTGTCGCGGGTCTGCGTGTGAACAACAGAATTCGTCACCCTGCCGTCATGCTCACGGATGAGTTGGAGTTCTCGTGAGCCATCCTCAATGGTGAAGATGCGCTTGCGGTCCGGAATGGTGGAGAGGAGCCAGCCCGCCACGGTGGTCTTGCCGGAGGAGGTCGCTCCCGCCACGCAGATAGACACGCCGTAGCGAAGGCAGGCGGACAGGAAATCCAGCATTTCCTCTGTGGCCGTGCCGCTCTGTACAAAGTCTGCCTTGCTGAGATTTCTGGGATTTACGATACGGATGGACGCGGCAACGCCGGCGTCCTCATCCAACACAGGCGTTTTGATGACCGAGATACGAATATTCCTTGCAAGTCGGGAGGTGATGATGGGACTCGCATTGTCCAGTACCTTGCCGGAGTTCTGCAGCATACGGCGGATGACATTGGCGGCGTGTTCCGGCGAATCGAAATGCTCCTCCAGCTTGGCGGTATGACCGTCCGAATACTGGATCTCAATGTCCCGCCAGGAGTTGATGTCGATCTCCTCAATGCCGTCCGCAAAGATGTACTTGGTCAAAAATCCGTACTCCGCCATTTCCGTGTACAGGGCGTCCACCAGCTCAGAGGCCGTCATACCATCCACGGCGATGCGGTTCTCCTGCAGATACCGCGTCATGCGGCGCTTCATCTGTTCCTTGGCGTCCGAGTTGTCCTCTGTGATGAGGGTGGCGTAGGTTTCCGAGAGATAGCCCTGCACCTGACTGAGCGCCTCCGCAAAGGTGATGCCTTTCTCCTGTGGGGCAAAGAAGAGTTCGCTTGCACGAGGTGCTGTTGCAGTTTCCGCGAAGAGCGACCTTCCGGTGCGCTCCTCAAAGGAGATATCATGCACCTCTGCCTGTTCCGGCTTTCTCTCCGGTTCTGCGGGGGCGGCCGGGGCGAACAGGGAGTTGCTTCGTCTTTCACCAAGCAATCAGAACACCTCCTCACAGATCCGATTGATCTCCTTGCGGAATGCGCGGCTGTCCTTCATGGAGAGGTCCGCCAGTAGCTCACCGGCCAGATACTGCTCCTCCAGCTCCTGCGAATACGGTAGCCGGAATACTACGCTGCCCAGCACCTGACCGATGCGGTCTGCCGCCTGAAAGGGCTTGATGTTGGATGCTACCCGGTATTGCTTGTCCTTGTCCCATTTCAGTTCTCCCAGGAGCGGAAGCTGACTGGAGAGGTATCCGACCGATTTCAGGTCGCAGCTTGCAAGCTGCAGAACGCTGTCCGCTTCCATCAGCGCCACAGCGGAGAGAAT
>OJKC01002374.1_pt1 | contig 10111 bp, 10 predicted proteins | sample 1596401 | NCBI WGS metagenome assembly OJKC01 (sample SAMEA4350162, study PRJEB24818) | metagenome | biome: human; feature: gut; material: faeces | place: Denmark | collected 2013-09 | reverse complement strand
GAAACTATCCTCGGCGAAGACCCCAATGCCCCCACCGGCGACGGCGGCATAAAGCTCGTAAGCACGTGCGATTACGACATCTCGCAGCCGATAGTGGTTCCGGCCGAGGGAAATCCCTTTACTCTGACGATGAATGCCGTTGTCCCAAATGGGGTAAGGCGATTCACAGTCGAGATCGAGTCGACAAGTCCCGAATTCTTGAATTCTGTAAAAGCTATCAATGATGAAAGCACGATGCTGGATTTGGTAAGTCCGTCATCTGGAGCGATAAACGTATTCACCACTATACTCCCATTCCCGTATGGCGACAAAGTCCAGAATCAAACTAATATAGCATTTGATTTGAGCGCAGCACAAGGCCCAATCCTCTTCTTCAAAGGGACACATACCTTCAAGATGGTCGTTATCGACAACACCGGCTGCCGTAACGAAATTCCCGTAGTGCTTGTTGTAGAATAATGGAGTAACGCAGATGAAAACTACATTGAAACTCATCATACCGCTGGCCGCCGCAATGATGTCGGCCGCCTGCAACAAATACGCCGACAACGACGCCGCAACTGGAGCCTTCTCACTCCGCATCGTAGTGCCGGCAGAGACCGAACAAACCTCGGCTGAAACGCCCCGAACCCGTACGGCAACACGCGCCATGAGTCAGGACGAGTTGCTCAATACTGCTGCCATAAAGATCTACAGGGGAGACTTTACGGGTCTTGTCCGAGAGTTTGTCTATTCTGAGATGTCGGGTCCGGTATACCTGCCCGCCGAGAGCTACCGCATAGACATCTATGCCGGTGAAGCCGCAAAACAGAGCCCTGCTGTCGCATCGTTCGACCAGAAGAGCTACAAGGGTTCGAAGGAGTTTTCAGTCACGCCGGGTGTCACCACTCCCGTACAGGTCGAGGCCTCGGTAAATAATGTCATCACGGCCGTCACCTTCGATCAGAGCGTCGCCGCTACATTCTCGGACTATACGTTCAAAATAGGTCTCGACAAGGAGGATACGGCACAGCAGCTCGTATACACGGCCTCTAACGCCGGCGCCGAAGGATATTTCATAGCCACGGGATTCGAGCCGTCGCTCTACTGGACATTCACCGCAACGCCAATCGACGGATCAGGGACCTTCACAAAGAGCGGTGAGGTAGCCGCCGTGGAGCAGGGCAAGAAGTATACGATGAACCTCAAATATACGGAGCACAACGGCACGCTGTCGTTCGATCTTACGGTAGACACCTCGACCGTTGACTACGACGACCAGATCTTCTTCGAGCCCGTATCCACGGGACTCGCCGCATCAAGCATATACGAGATATGGGCTGCACACGCCACCGTTCATGCAGATGTGGATGAGACGGAGTTCGGTACGGAAAACATTTTCTTCGAGTACCGTCCCGCAGCGTCGCAGGGCGAATGGTCACGCACGGCTGCCAACCGCGTCAGTAAGGGTATGTACAGCGCAACCCTGACGGGTCTTACGCCGGCAACGGAGTATGAATACCGCCTGCTTGTACCCGACCCGCAGACCAAGGAGCCTACTGTTGCTGGATCCTCACTCACATTCACCACCGAAGCCGCACCGACAATACCCAACGGCAGTTTCGAAACAGTAAGCAATGCCGATAGCAATTCATGGACATCATTCTATGACCCCAATTCTAATATTGAGGCCAACAAAACCAAATGGTGGGATTCGGGAAGTTCGGCATCGGCAGGCATGCTCGGCGCATCGTATGCCATATGCTATAGCGATTCGGACAAGTACAAGGACGGTGTACGCTCGGCTCGCCTGCAATCAAAGAAAATAAATATGGCCCCCATTGTCAACAAACTTGCGGCAGGAAATCTTTTCTGCGGAGAATTTGCAGGTCTGGACGGCATGAACGGCAAAGTCAACTTCGGAAGGCCCTTTACAGGCCGCCCCACGGCCCTTCGCTTCTGGGTCAAATACCAAGGCGGGCAAGTCGACTATGAAGGTGGTCCGGAAGGCAGCAAGATAACTACAAACGACTTTGACAAGGGACAAATAAAATTCGCTCTCGGAACGTGGGACAACAAGAAATATGGAGGTAGCGCGACTTGTCCGGTACAGGTGAATACATCCGACATTTCAACATTTTGGCAGATAGATTCGATTGAGGGTACCATAGCCTACGCCGACATCGTTCTGCAGGGCGACGGATCCGAAAGCGAATGGCAGCAGGTGACGCTGACACTCGACTACAAGGACGAGACGACGATACCGGAATATATCATCATCTCGGCTGCGGCAAGTATGTACGGAGATTACTTTGCCGGCAGTTCTTCGAGCCAGTTGTGGCTCGACGGCATGGAACTCATATATGAATAGACTACTCGGGGGCTGCGGCCCCCGAACAGCCCATTATAACAGATGTCACGATTGAATAAAATATTACTTCTGCTGCTCTTCGCAGCTGCGGCATCGAGCGCCGCGGCCCAACGTTACGACCGCGGATTCGAACGCAATCCCTCGGCATTTATCGAAAAAGGTACGTGGATGGTTGGCGGTACGGTCGCCTACTCCACTCACCGCAACGACAACTACCGTTTCTTCATCATCGAGGACATCAATTCAAACGGCTACCGGTTCTCGCTGAGTCCCGTATTCTGTTACATGGTGCGGGACAACATGGGTGTCGGCATGCGATTCTCCTACGGCCGCAAGCTTCTTAAGGTCGACTCGGCCAGCGTGAGCATCGACCAGACGCAGATCAACGTCAAGGACTACTATACGCTCAGCCACGACTACTCGATGATAGCCATATACCGCAACTACATCCCGCTCGGAGACTCGAAGCGTTTCGCCCTCTACAACGAGGTGCAGTTCTCGCTCGGCGGCGGGCAGGCCAAACTCATCGACGGCCACGGCACCAGCATCGTCGGAACGTACGAGAAGACAAAACTCGCATCGATAGGCCTGAGTCCCGGAATGATAGCCTTCGTCAACGACCATCTGGCCGTAGAGCTCAACGTGGGCATGCTCGGTCTGAAATATTCGCAGACCGACCAGATACACAATCAGGTGGAGACCGGCACGCGACGCGCCTCACAGATAAATTTCAATGTCAACATACTTGCCATAGGTTTCGGCGTGGCATATTACCTGTAACACGTTTGCGATCATGATAAAGAGCATAATCAAGGCAGTACTCCTCGCCGCGGCGCTTCTGGCCGCAGGCACGGCCATGTGTCAGACCGACAGACGTGCGAAGGCCGACAAGCCGGCAAAACAGACCATAAAGCTCGGCGGCGAGATACGCCATCGCGGCGACACCCTCCAGCAGAAACGCCGCCGCGGCCTGCAACAGCACCTAATCATACCCAAGGGCGAATGGCAGGTCGGAGCCCAGATCTCGCACGTCAGCTTTTCGAGCAACAACAGCGAATATCTGCTCATCGTACAGAATCTCGACGCCAACGGCTCGATAACCAAGGTGGCGCCATACGTGGCCTACTCCTACCACGACAACCGCTCGATAGGCGTCAAGTTGCAATATTCGTCCGCCAACGGCAACATCAACAAGGGCGACCTCGACTTTCTGAGCGACGACCTGAACTTCAGCGTCGAGGATGTCCACGCCACCATGAACTCGTTCCAGACGGCAATATACCACCGCTCCTACATCGGACTCGATGACCGCGGACGCATCGGCCTGTTCAACGACGTGTCGCTATCGTACACCAACGGCAAGACCGTCTTCACGTACAACGCCGAGACGATGGACACCTACACCCGCTCCAACAAGCTCGAACTGAGCCTGCATCCGGGTATCGTGGTCTTCGCCATGAACAACGTCAGCACACATGTTTCGATGGGCATAGGCGGCGTCTCGTTCAACAACACCAAATACATCAAGGCGGGCGAGGTGATCGGCACGCGAAACTACTCGCAGGCCAAGTTCAAGCTCAACGTACTCGACATAAACATCGGTGTCACGATACACCTCTAACAACCTCACACTGGCATGAAGCGATTCATAACATATCTGCTGCTCACGCTCTTTGCCGGCGGCTGCATCAAGAACGACATACCGCTGCCGGTGGTCGTACCACGCATCACGGCGATGGATGTCGAGGGCGCCACGGCTGTCAATATAGACTCCGAGAAGCGCAAGGTGACCATAACCCTCGACGAGACGACCGACATACGGCAGGTCAACATACGCAGCATAACCTTTGCCGACGAGGCAACATCGACCTCGTGGGATATTACGGGCGCGCAGGATCTCTCGAAGCCCATAGCCATAACGCTGACCATATATCAGGACTACGTCTGGACCGTTACGGCCGAACAGCCCATAGAGCGTTACTTTACGGTAAACGGTCAGGTAGGCAGCAGCGAGATCGACGTTGCCAACCGCCGTGTGGTGACATACGTCAACGGCTCTACCGACCTGAACAACATATCGGTCACCTCTTTCAAGCTTGGGCCCAAGGATATCACCACCTACACCCCCGACCCCTCGCAGCTGCACGACTTCTCGGACATGGTACAGGTCGAGGCCTCGTATCACGACATTAGTGAGGTGTGGAATATCCATATCGAGCAGACCGGAACCGTCGTCGAGATGGTGTCGGTAGATCCATGGACCGCAGTCGTATGGCTCAAGGCCTCGGGTGTGGCCGACCGTACGAACGGCTTCCGCTACCGCGCATCGGGAGCAGCAGAGTGGATCGACGTAAGCGGTGAGGCTCTCACCGTCGACGGCGGAACATTCTCGGCCTGCGTCGAGGGGCTGCAGCCGCTCACATCGTACGAGTGCTGCGCATACAGCGGCGACGACGTCACCGAAATCACGACCTTCCAGACCGAAGCCGCCATGCAGATGCCCAACTCGGGCTTCGAGACCTTCTCTAATGCCGAGTCGTCTAAATACTCCTCTTTCTACGACCCCGCCTCGGCCGTGGCAGAACTCCAGACCAAATGGTGGGACAGCGGTAACAAAGGCTCTACGACCGTCGGCTCGAGCTACACCATCACCATGCCTGACGCCTCGGACAAGCAGGAGGGATCGTACTCGGTCAAGATGCAGTCGCAGTATGTCATAATCAAGTTCGCGGCGGGCAATATCTTCGTTGGAGAGTTCGACCGCGTCATCGGCACCTCGGGCGGCGTGGTCAACTTCGGCCGTCCCTTCACGCTGCGGCCGCGCAAGCTATCCTTATGGCTCAAGTACAAGAACGGCCCCATAGACCGCTTCAACGGGGCTCCCGACAACGACCCCGTCAAGGAGGGAGACATGGACCGCTGTCAGGTATTCGTGGCATTGGGCGACTGGGACTACCGTACATACGGCGGCACGCCCGACTGCCCCGTACAGGTCAACACCAACGACCGCACCACCTTCTTCAAGCCAGACTCGGATGCCGTCATCGGATACGGCGCATACGTGAGCGACAAGGCTACCGACGGCTGGATCAAGGTCGAGATACCCATCGAGTACCGTTCGACGTCGCGCAAGCCCACGCACATCATCGTATCGTGCGCCGCAAGCATGTTGGGCGACTACTTCACCGGCAGCACCCAGAGTACCCTGTGGGTTGACGGCATGCAACTCGAATATTGATTATGAAAATATCTTTCGCAACTGTCGCCGTGATACTATGCATCACGGCGACATCGTGTCATAACACTCCTATGACAGCATCTGCAGCCCAAGGACTAATTGACACCATGCTGCACGACATACCTGCACGTGTGGGCATCTATGCCGAAGATTCCGACGGACGTACCTTAACATACCGCGCCGACGAAATGTTCCCCATGCTCAGCACGTTCAAGATACCCGTAGCAATCAGCGTACTGAAAAGAACGGAGGTCACACATACTCCGCTATCGCATCGCATTGCGATCGCCGCCGGACAGATGAGACCGGACACATATTCGCCCATGCTCAAGCGTCATCCGCAAGGATGGTTCGATGCCACGATCGACTCTCTGTTATCATACGCTGTATCGATGAGCGACAACAACGCCTGTGACATACTCATAGACTACGCAGGCGGGATAAAAGCCGTCGCCAAAACCATTGAGCAGGCCGGCATATACCCCATGACCATATCCGCGACTGAAGAGGATATGCACCGCGACATCGACAACCAACGCATAAACGTATGCAGCCCCCGCGCTGCGGCATACATGCTCGGCCGCCTTGCCAATGGGGAACTGCTGACCTCGGCGAGCACCGAGGCTCTGATTCGCCACATGACAAGGACTGAGACGGGTACAGACAAATTGCATGCAGGCCTGCCGCAACATATTGTCATGGCCCACAAGACCGGCTCGTCGGACCGTACGCCACAAGGGATAAAGATTGCCGACAACGACATAGGCATCGTCTTCCTGCCAGACGGGCGCAGCTACATCATAACCGTGTTTATTGCCGACTCCGGCCTCGACGACAAGGCTAATGCCGCCCTTACGGCCGAGATATCGCGCATCGTATACGAGGCCTTTTCCGAGCCCCATAAGGATAAATAACAGGCCATAACATCAAGGCCGCGCAACCAGCACATCTTATTATCTGTAAAAACGAACAACAAGAGATACGGATTCATACCGATACTCAGCGGCAGCAACATGCCGAATATGAAAAGGCTACGCCCCGGCTATTCGAAATAGTCGGGGCGTAGTACTCCGTGTCGGGGCTCGGCAGCCCGAAGGCCCGTTACAAATCTTCGGCCTTCACATGTGTGATCTTGCCGTCGCGCATGATGACAAGTTCACCGTCCTCCTTCTTAATTCTCTCTTTCAAGCGTTGCTGGGCAAGGAGTATCCCCGCATCTATTTTCTCCTGCATCTGCTCAATCTCGATCTCACTCATAAGGTCTAATATTTTACAGTTTACATATTTGTCTATAACCTAACGTATCGACCACCTCCCTTATTTCATCGCGGGCGCCGTAAGCGACCTTCTTCACGCCGTCGGCCGAACTGTTGTTGTAGATGACCCAATAGTCACAGATCGGCATATAGAGCGTCGTAAGGTAGCGCAGGCCGCGGTAATATCGTCTTCTGACCACCTCGGGCGGGACGTTGTGTCCACCTTCGGCTACACGCCGTGCAACGCGTTCGACAGCCTGTTCGGGCGTCGGCAGCCAGAAGTAAAGCAACGATACGAAATACCCTTTTTCCTGAGCCATGCGGATAAACCGCGCATAATAGCGTGTAGCCAACGTCGTCTCGAATGCAAAATCCGCACCGTCCGACAACAGGACATCCATACGCTGACGCATCAGACGTCCCGCCTCGATCGAGACACGCGACGGATTGAACGGAGACAAACCCTTCGCTATCTCGTCGGCATTGACGAACTCCCGACACTCAAGCATCTCCGGCAGTACGGCATACGATGCCGTAGTTTTACCTGCTCCGTTGCATCCGGATATGACATAGAGTTTAGGCATACGCAATTATCCTCACCGCAAAGATAACAATAATCTTCAATTTTCCAAAACCTCCTTACCGCGCAACGACTATCGCACCTTGCACAAATCATCCGTGAAATTTTGTTTTATTGGTTTTTCTCGGGAAAAGGTATTATATTTGCAATAAACCTGACGATTGTTTAACACCTTTTCACTTATAAAATTACGATCATGGCAACCACCGCTGCAACTGAAAAGTTCCGTTTGGCGCCTCTGCCTTACGACATGAAGGCGCTCGCACCCTACGTCTCGGAGGAGACGCTGCTCTACCATCACGACAAGCACACGGCCGCCTATGTCGCCAAGCTCAACGAGCTCATCGCCGGCACCCTCTACGAAGGCATGGCGCTCGAGGAGATTATCCGTCAGGCCGACGGTCCCCTCTTCAACAACGCCGCGCAGGCGTGGAACCACGACTTCTATTTCGCCACGCTCTCGCCCGCACCGCAGCGCATGCCCTCGGGGCCGCTGCTCGAAGCCGTAAACGCCGCTTTCGGCGACACGGACTCGCTGCGTCAGAACATGACTCAGGCCGCCGTCTCGCTCTTCGGCTCGGGATGGGTATGGCTCGCGGCCGACGACAAGGGAGCCCTCTCCATCGTAAGCAAATCCAACGCCGGCAACCCGCTCACCGACGGCCTGCATCCGCTGCTGGCAATCGACGTCTGGGAGCACGCCTACTACATCGACTACCGCAATGCCCGTGCCGACGCCGTCAAGGCCCTATGGCAGGTTATCGACTGGAAGGTAATATGTAAACGTTATAATAAACTTGATATGTAACACTACAATAGCGGATCCTTATCGGATCCGCTATTGTATTATCATCACAGATTCTCTTCAACTAATGATTCTAAATAAACTTTTAATGTCCTACCGTCCTTAACCTTCCAACTAATTAAACCATTCACTGATGTTCCCAAAATAATTCTAGCTGCTTGGCTTGGTGATTTAAAAAGTCTGTCCTCATTAAATACACCATCTTTTATAATACCATTATCATGCAATGATTGCCATAACAGTTTATCATATTCTGCATTACCGCCACCTTTAGCACCTTGCCTTTCCTTACGAGCTTTACAATGAGAACCTTTCAGAATCATAAACGTATTATTAGCATAACGTATCCCGTTAGCGATTAAATCGTCCGTTTTAAGACTAACTTTAATACCTCCTTTCTCGTTTATTTCAGACTCGAATAATTCATTATATCCCAGTATATTCGCCATAGAAATAAATTCTTCAACAAATCTATTGGCTATTGCTTCTTTCGCTGCTGTCAGTTTGAATTCGCTGTTTCTTTTACCATTAGTATTCAACAATTTGGTCACATCAGCTTTTGATATGATCTTTGTTTCCAATTCTTGTAAATATGCATGAATGTCACAATCATGCTCATCACTTTCCACAGTACAGAATAAGAAATCCCGAGGCAAAAACTTATTGATCTTATCCCGCTTATGATCATTCATTCGACGTGCTCCATCAATAGTTTGCCCTATATAATAGTTGTAAGAGTCACTAGAATCGACAACGTAACAACGAATTATATACACGCCTGCTTTTCCTTTAATCAGACTCTTATCGAACTTCATATTATCGTCAAACGCAATCTTATACAGCCGAACTGAACTTACCAAAGGATAATGGCATTTCATTATCGAGTAGTCATTATTCACCACCTCGACTTCAAAAATATTACAATTGTTATTCATATTAATTATATTATAATGGCGTCTTCAAATATAATAAATTAATAATTAATTCGCAAATTAATAATACAACGCCTGTAAAACAGCTTGTCCATATTCTCCGTTCAATAAATACAATACGCCCAGCCCAAAAACGCCAAATACTCCTTTATATAAGGCAATTATCATTATAAACATCTTAGCTCCCAAACTGATTTTTTTATTTTTATCAACACCCTCATTAGTTAACATAGAGCAAAACAGCAGTTTCCCAATTGGGGTAAGCAAACATATTAGCCACCACCATCGACTAATACCAATATCATTTAAACGTCGTATTTCAGCGCTGAAGCACGGCAAAATCATTACTACATATAGCAAGGTAAAAATGATTGCATACAATAGTATTGATTTTTCTGTAACGTTTATATTCATGAATATTAACAACAATAACAAGTTCCCAATAATTGAATACAACAATTGAAACAACCAAAACTCTTTAACACCCATTTTCCCATTAAAATTAAAAATATCACGGAAAATTGGACTTATTAAGAGAGTATCAAATCCATAATTTACTGTCCTTAAGTTTCCATCGCTCTCTCCATCATGTATATTCACGATCCATTCACCACAATATCTGCATTTTTTCACATCCGTAGAAACTTCAGCCCCACAATATGGACATTTTCTCATCTCATTCATATCATTTAGCTATTTAATATTAACTCACTTATATTACTATCTATATACTTATAGATTCTTGCTACAATTGATCTATTTGCTCATCCAGCGACTGCTGCTTTTGCTCATTCTCCATTTTAGAGACAAGAGGGTTATTATATATTAAGGGGACTTCTATAAATTAAATCCCTGATTATAAGTTGCATAAGCGGATAAAATGCTTATATTTGCAGAAACAGACAAAATAATCATTGATCATGAACAAGTTAAGCCGCTATCGCAAGTTA
>OJKC01002369.1_pt1 | contig 10138 bp, 10 predicted proteins | sample 1596401 | NCBI WGS metagenome assembly OJKC01 (sample SAMEA4350162, study PRJEB24818) | metagenome | biome: human; feature: gut; material: faeces | place: Denmark | collected 2013-09 | reverse complement strand
TCCCCGGCAGCCATGCGTGGATGAATGTACCGTCGGCATAGGCGTCGCTGCAGCGTCCGTCATTGCTGTACTCGCCGCGCGTGCGGAACTGGTGCACCATGTGGTCGAGCATCGGGTTGTGCATCTCGGTCAGCAGACGCCACTCGCCGCTCATCGGGTTGTTCTCCGAGGCGCGGCAGTGGTCGGGACGCGGCAGGACGTTCCACTCGTTCTGGCACCTCTTCACCCGCCACCAGTTGTCGTCACCCCAGCTTACGACACGGAAGTTCGCGGCTATGATGCGTGAGGCCCACTCGTAGTGGCCGTTATAGACACGTATGTCGGTATAGTAGACGATGCACTTGTCGGCAATCGTCGGATCGAGCCCGTAGGCTGTGGCCAGCGTCGCCCCCTGCCCGCCGATGTTGATGATCATCGGGCGGTCGGGATGCTTGGCGTAGTTCTCGTTGATGAGCTTGACATATAGTTCGGCCCCATCCGAGATCTTGTTTTCGCCCGCCTGCTCGCTCTCGGCCTCGGTGCCGACCGTTATCGGCGGCAGGCAGTCGGGGTCAATGCCGCTTGCGAGGGCGTTGTTGCGCGAGTCGTGCGCCGTATCGACCCAGTCGGGATGCGAGAATGTCCAGAAATCCGTCAATACGGGTGTGACGATAAGCCCCACGAGATTCATCCTCCCGAGCGACGCCATGGCATACATCCACTCGTCCTCGAAGACGTCGTCATAGACATCGTTGTCGTAGATGACGGGATTCTTGACCTTATGTCCCTCCTTTACCGTGATGCCGTGTATGTAGAGCCCCTCGGGATAGCCCGGGCGGTCGAATCCCCAGTCGCCGATGACGGGGTGGGGATTGAGGCTCCAGTCGGTAGTCTCGGCGTTCCAGCGGGCGGCATGCACATTTGTGACGGCAGCAAATGCAAAGAGTGTGAGCAGCAGTTTTTTTATCATTGCGGTCGTGGACGGTGTTAGTAATGGGGATATGCGTTATGTTCCGTTATGTTTACAAATTTATGTATAATTTTCAAGCAAACAAATTTTTACGCATGTAATTGCTTTTTTGCATAATGCTTTTTATCTTTGATGCCATAACGGTACATAACGGTTTCCGCACTCTCCGTGCGGACTCCGAACGGTACATTGACAACGACCGAATGATGAAATTCAAACCCGATCCACGATCAGCGCATACGCTCTACGACCAGCTGGCGGCGTATGTTTCGGACTGCATGGCCGACGGAACGCTCGCGTCGGGTGACCGCCTGCTCTCGGTGAGCGAGGCGTGCCGGGCGTATGGTGTATCACGCGATACGGTTCTGGCGGCATACCGCACGTTGCAACGGCATGGCGAGGTGGTCTCGGTGGCCGGGAAGGGCTTTTTCGTGGCGCGGCGCGGGGCGAAGGATACGGTGCGGGTATTTATGCTCTTCGATGCGATGAACCAGTACAAGGAGACCCTCTACCGTTCGCTTGTGGATGCTCTGGGACCGCATTACGATGTGAGTATTGCCTTCCATTACTACAATGCCGAACTGTTTGATTCGCTCGTGGCTGCCGCCCGTGGCAAATATGACTACTATGTGCTGATGCCGCACTTCAACTGTGACGTTACGTCCGTGCTGGACCGTGTCCCGGCCGATCGCCTGCTGCTTCTGGATGCATTCCCCGAAGGTTATTCGCGCAACTGCGCAGCCGTTTACCAGCGATTCTATACCGATGCCTACGAGGGTTTGAAGGCCCTTCTGGAGAAACTTCGTCGCTACGAGGCTCTGCATATCGTATATAACGGCCGTTTCCAATATATGCCCGACGACTATATCGCCGGTGCCTACCGCTTTGCCGGGGAGTTTCGCTATCCCGTATATGTCGAACGCGACTTCGATATGGATGCCATAGCGGCCGGCCACTGCTATATGGCCGTAGCGGAGCGAGACCTTGCGGCCATGATCAAGAGCATCATGGCCAAGGGTTTGGTTGTGGGGCGTGATATCGGTCTGCTGAGCCTCGACGACACGCCTCTGAAGGAGGTGCTCATAGGCGGTATCACGACGCTGACGACAGATTTTGCCCTTATGGGGCGCACGGCGGCGGAACTTATCCGCAGCGGCGAGCAGCGGCGCATAGCCAACCCGTGGCGGCTGATTCTTCGCGGCAGTTTGTGAGCGCGTGAGTGGGATGGGGAGGGCCTTGCAAGTGTTAGTGCAGGCACAAAAAAATGCCGCACCATTCGGTGCGGCATTTGATTTATCCGTTTATGGATGGATTACTTGTTGTAAGCCTTCATAACCGAGATCAGGTCGAGGACCTTGTTCGAGTAGCCCCACTCGTTATCGTACCAAGCGACAACCTTTACGAAGGTGTCGGTCAGAGCGATACCGGCTGCCTTGTCGAAGATCGAAGTGCGGGGATCGCCGAGGAAGTCCGACGATACGACAGCGTCCTCGGTGTAGCCGAGCACACCCTTCAGCTCGCCCTCTGATGCCTCCTTCATGGCGGCGCAGATCTCCTCATACTTGGCGGGCTTAGCGAGGTTAACGGTCAGGTCGATAACCGAAACATCGAGGGTAGGAACACGCATCGACATACCGGTCAGCTTACCGTTCAGGGCGGGGATAACCTTACCTACGGCCTTGGCGGCACCCGTAGACGAGGGGATAATGTTGCCCGAAGCGGCACGACCGCCACGCCAATCCTTCATCGAAGGACCGTCAACGGTCTTCTGGGTAGCGGTGGTCGAGTGAACGGTGGTCATAAGACCGTCGGTGATACCGAACTTGTCGTTCAGAACCTTGGCGATGGGAGCCAAGCAGTTGGTGGTGCAAGATGCGTTAGAAACGATCTTCTGGCCTGCATAGGTATCGGTGTTGACACCGCAAACGAACATCGGGGTAGCGTCCTTCGAGGGAGCCGACATTACGACGTACTTTGCACCGGCAGCGATGTGAGCCTGAGCCTTCTCCTCGGTGAGGAACAGACCGGTCGACTCTACTACGTACTCGGCGCCGACCTCGTCCCACTTCAGCTGTGAGGGATCCTTCTCGGCGGTTACGCGGATGGCCTTGCCGTTAACGATCAGCTGGCTCTTCTCGAGGCAGTAGTCGATGGTGCCGTCGAACTTACCGTGCATGGTGTCGTACTTGAGCATGTAAGCCAAGTAATCCACGGGGCAAAGGTCGTTGATGCCCACTACATCGTACTTGTCAGTCTGAGTGCAAGCTGCACGGAATACCATACGGCCGATACGTCCGAAACCGTTGATACCAATCTTAATCTGTGCCATAATAGTGTTTGTTTTTATTATAGATAAAACTCTGTTATTTTTTTCACACCGCAAAGATACACACTTTCATTTTTTTTACAAAATAATTTTATTAAATTAAGTGCCCTCCGAACTGCTGCTGTCGAAAATTTCCATCGCCCGTGCGTCGCATTGTTCCCAAAAGGCATTACCGTTTGCTTTACGGCGGGGGTATATGCCGTTGTGTGGAGTATCTCTTAAGCAAATGTTATGTTTTGAGCCTCATTTTGTTGCTCTCCTGTACATCCAAAGTGTATTCGTATCGTTCCGTCGGTTTGCATCGCGGCCTTTACGGTCGATGCGTATATGCGGTTTGCGTCGGGATAATGCAAATATCGGGCATTTCCGGTTTCTGGGGTGGATAATATTTTCGATGAATCGGCTGTTGCGTCCGTTGAGGTGCCATTTGATATATGCCCGTGCGGATTATGTGTTGCAATCCAGCGATATATCGCTGCCTGCCGAACCAGATAGCCATACCGCGACGATGTAGAGACGATATAAAGTAAAACGTTGATGAGGATAAAGGGACGTAACTAATGTATACGTTTGCGTGCAGCAGATACACTTCTTATCTCTTTTTGCGTACGGTCTCGGTGCCCTCCTTTACCTCCACCATACGGGCGCGCTTGGCCATGGCCGAGGCGAAGACGAAGTCGTTGAGTTCGCGGTTGTCGGCGTGCAGGATGTCGTACTTCGACCCCTCCCACCATTTGTGTCCTTCGTATATGAAGACTATCTTCTCGCCGATCTCCAGCACCGAGTTCATGTCGTGGGTGTTGATGATGGTGGTGATGTTGTACTCCTCGGTGATGTCGCGGATAAGGTTGTCGATGACGATCGAAGTCTGCGGGTCGAGACCCGAGTTGGGCTCGTCGCAGAAGAGGTAGCGCGGGTTGAGTACGATGGCGCGGGCGATGGCCACACGCTTGGTCATGCCGCCGCTAAGCTCCGAGGGGTAGAGGTGGTTGGCATTGTCGAGGTTGACGCGCCGCAGGCAGAAGTTCACGCGTTCCATCTTCTCCTCCTCCGACTGCTCGGTAAAGAGGTCTAACGGCAGCTTGACGTTCTCGGCCACGGTCGACGAGTCGAGCAGCGCCCCGCCCTGAAAGATCATGCCCGCGTTCTTGCGGATGCGTTTGCGGGCCTTGAAGTCGAGGTCCGTGAAGCATACGTCATCATAGTATATGGTTCCCGAGTCTACCTCATGCAGGCCCACGAGGCTCTTGAGCAGCACGGTCTTTCCCGAGCCGCTGCGCCCGATGATAAGGTTCGTCTGTCCCGCGTCGAACTCGACCGAGATATCGTCGAGGACGGTGCGGCCGTCGAACGATTTTACTATATGTTCCGCCTTGATCATTGTTTTACGTGAGCAGCAGCTGCGTTAGGATGAGGTTGAAGATCATGATGACGATCGAGCTCGACACCACGGCGCGCGTCGAGGCCTTGCCCACCTCGAGCGAGTTGCCCTTGGCGTAGTAGCCGCAGTAGGCCGAGATGCTGGTGATGATGAAGGCGAAGACGGCGATCTTGATGAGCGAATAGGTCACCTCCCACTGTACGAAGCAGTATTGCAGGCCCTCGATGTAGTCGGCGGGGATCATGATTCCCGTCAGTGCAGCGATCATGTATCCGCCGATGATGCCTATGATCATGCTGAGGATCGTCAGGAAGGGGAAGAAGAATACCGTTGCGACGATCTTGGGCAGGATGAGGTACGAGGCAGAGTTTACGCCCATGATTTCGAGGGCGTCGATCTGCTCGGTTATGCGCATGGTGCCTATCTCGGATGCGATGTTCGACCCGACCTTGCCGGCGAGGATTAGCGCTACGACCGTCGACGAGAATTCAAGTGTCATCGTTTCGCGCGTGGCGTATCCTATAAGGTAGCGGGGTATGAAGGGCGACTCGAGGCTTATGGCCATCTGGAGGGTTATGGCGGCGCCGATGAATACCGATATTATGGCCGTGAGTCCTATCGAGTTGAGGCCGAGGGCCTCCATCTCGTAGAATATGCGGCGGCGGTATATACGCATCTTTTCGGGACGCGAGAACACCTTCTGCATGAGCAGGAAATATCTTCCAATCGATTCGAACATCCGCTGAATGTTATGGGCCGGCACCTGTGACCGCTACCGTCGTGTGCGGCAAAAGTACGGATTTATTTTCAATCTGCAAAAAGCGGGCCCCGCCTGTTGGGGCGGGGCCGTATTCATGTCGACCTTTAGGTCATTATCGGCTGCTTTCGGAGCGATGCCGGGAGCCGGCGGGCTCGGCATCAATATTTTATGACGACATTCCCGTTTGAGATTATGACGGCGCGGGTCTGTTTGCCCGACCGTATCTGGAATCCCGTCTCGACGATATCCGATCCGCGGAGGATGTAGTCGCCCGCATTGAGCTCTATGGCCATCGAACTCTTGTTTTCGTTCAGCCGTGTCTCGTATATGGGCTCGAAATATGTTTGGTCGTCGCCCGTATATGGGATTATGGATATGGTCTTTCCTCCGTATTTCTCATACGGGTATTCGACCACGAGCGATGACGTGTCGTCTTTGGAACATCCCGCAAGCATGACGGCGGCAAAAACGGATGCGAGGGTCAGGATCAAGAGCTTTTTCATGGCTGTACGGTTTTTTAAGTCGTTGCGGTTGTTGCAGTTTGCCTGCTTGTACAAATATAGGAAAAAAACAATGTTGCGCCATTTCGGAATGATATTTTTCATCAAAAAAGCGCCCCGCAAAAGGCAGGGCGCTTGTAGCGTATGGAACAAATACGGTCTATTCCTTGATTACGGGCCTGCCGTCACGCCACACCACCTCGACGTTCGACAGGTACCATGTCTTGCCCTTGTCGTCGTTGCCCTGATAGAAGAGGTATGTGCGGCCGTCCGCATCCTTGAATATGTGCGGGTGTCCCGACTCGCAGCTGTTCCACGTACCCGGGTCGCCGTTGGCGAGGAAGGGCTTGTTGCTCATCTTCGTCCAGCGGATACCGTCGTCGCTGACGGCTACGCCCACCTGCTGCGGCCGGTTGTTGTAGGCGCCGGCGTAGAACATGTAGTATTTGCCGTCGTGCTCGACGATGGAGGCACCCTCAGTGCATGTCTCCTCCCACGGATATTCGGGTTTGAGGACGGGCCCGTCACCCACCTGCCGCCACTCCCCGCGCGAGAAGTCGGTGTCGGCCGGAGCCTCCGCCACGCCTATGATCTGGCGTTTGTAGTCTGTCGTGCGCGTGGCGTAGTACATGAGGTAGCGGTCGCCGACACGGGCAACCTCGGCATCGATGGCGCGGCCGCAGGTCCACGCGGCGGGCTCAGGCGCGAAGATCGGGTTCGAGGCGTCGCGCTCGAAGTGTATGCCGTCCGTCGACCATGCGTGGCAGATGGCATCCTTCTCGTTGTTGCCGTATGTCTGGTAGAAGAGGTGTACCGTATCGTCACGCACCAAGGCGCAGGGGGCGCAGAAGCCTTTCGATTCGTACTGTCCTGCGGGTTCCATTATCGCCACGGGTGTCCAATGCGTCAGGTCGTGGCTCTCGGCTATGCCGACAGTCCAGCCCTCATCCTTGGCCGGCGCCATCGAGTAGTACATCAGATAACGCTCCTTGAAACGTATGACGTGGGGGTCTTTCGAGATCTTGCGGCCGTTGCGCGTCGAGTCGGCGTAGTGCATGGCCGGCAGTCGGGGCTGCGTGTCGGCGACGGCGTCGGCCGTGGTGTTTTCTGGGTTTCCGCCGCACGAGACGGCTGCCGCGAGCGTGGCGGCGCAGAGAATGGGTAGCAGTGTCCTTTTCATATCATATCGTTGAGGTTGACAGTTCATGCGGGCGTATGGCTACCCGGCCCCGAGACAATTTAACTCTTGGTGTCGGTCTCGGAGGTTATCTCCTCGAACTCGACGTAGTCGCCGACATCCGATCTGACACGCTTCTCGCGTACCGAGGTGGCATATATCTTGACCTCGCCCTCGTCGGGGTTGCTGTTGCGGCGGCTGCCGGAGGTGTATTCGCGGCGGGTGCGGTATTCGCGGCCGAAATCGCGTGCGGAGCCGTTGCGCTCCATGCGCCGCGCCTCGCGCCGCAGACGCAGCAGCATGGCTACGGGCCAAGCCACGATCAGCAGCAAAACTACCAGCAGGCCTATGAGTACGGCACCGAACAGTGACGGTACGAATACCGCCAGCATGACGATAATGACCACCGTCAGGGGATTGTTCCTTATGAAGGAGATCATGGCGTCGAGTATGGCCGAAAGAATGTTCATAAGATGATTCCTTTCTGTTGCTAATGCAGGGCGAAAATACAAAAAAATCGCCATTTGCCGAAATTCCGGCGGCCGGTACGGATAAAATTGCTATTTTTGACGCGTAAAAAACAAAATCCCGCTTCTATGTCACATCAACTTTTAGCCGTTTCGCCGGTGGACGGCAGGTACAATAAGATAACGTCGGTGTTGTCGAATTATTTTTCGGAGTTCGCACTTATCCGCTACCGCGTATATGTCGAGGTCGAGTATTTCATCGCCCTGTGCCGGCTTCCGCTGCCGCAGCTGAGTGATGTCCCCGAGTCGGCATACGACTCTCTGCGCGACCTCTACACGTCGTTTGACATGAAGGATGCCGAGCACGTGAAGGAGATCGAGAGTGTCACCAACCACGATGTGAAGGCTGTCGAGTACCTGCTCAAGGAGAAACTCGATTCCATGGGTCTGGGCCGTTACCGTGAGTTCGTGCATTTCGGCCTCACGTCGCAGGATATAAACAATACGGCCACGCCGATGATGCTCAAGGAGGCGCTGAACGACGTCTATCGTCCCGCGCTGGCATCGGTTACGGAGAAACTGCGTGCTATGGCGGCCGAGTGGCGTGACGTTCCGATGCTGGCCCACACGCACGGACAGCCCGCATCGCCGACATGTCTGGGCAAGGAGCTGATGGTCTTTGTCGAGCGTCTGGAGAAGCAGACGGCGCAGCTCGACGCCATAGCCCCGGCGGCCAAGTTCGGCGGCGCCACGGGCGGATTCAACGCCCACCATGTGGCCTATCCCGGCATCGACTGGGTGGCATTCGCCAACCGATTCGTGAATGAGACTCTGGGTCTGTCGCGCTCGCAGTACACAACGCAGATCGAGCACTACGACAACCTTGCCGCCACGTTCGACGCCATGAAGCGCATAAACACCATATTGATCGACCTTGCGCGCGACATGTGGACATATATCTCGATGGAGTATTTCCGCCAGCAGGTGAAGAAGGGCGAGGTCGGCTCAAGCGCCATGCCCCACAAGGTCAACCCCATCGACTTCGAGAATGCCGAGGGTAACTTCGGCGTGGCAAATGCGCTGTTCGGATTTCTGGCGGGCAAGCTCCCCATATCGCGCATGCAGCGTGACCTGACCGATTCGACCGTGCTGCGCAATGTGGGCGTACCCGTGGCGCACTCGCTCATCGGCTTTGCGTCGTTGCAGAAGGGTCTGGGCAAGGTCATACTCAACGAGGCGAAGCTGGCATCCGATCTGGAGGACAATTGGGCGGTCGTGGCCGAGGCCATGCAGACGATCCTGCGCCGCGAGGGTTATCCCAACCCCTACGAGGCGTTGAAGGCTCTGACACGTACGGGCGGACATATAACGGCCGAGACCATCCGCACATTTATCGACTCGCTCGATGTAGATGACGACGTGAAGGCCGAGATGCGTGCCATCACGCCCCACAACTATACGGGTATGGTACGGTAGTTTGAACCTGCAACACAAGCAAGGGGTGAATGAGCGCAAGGCCATTCACCCTTTTTGTGTTAATCGGAGGTTGAAAATATTGCTATATGGCAATACTATATGCATCGGCAGTTACAACATTGGTGATGACAGTCCCTTCCGGAATGGTAACCTTTTCCCCTTTTATACATAAAAAGAACAATCCGACTGGACATAATACTGTTAGGCCGGTTCCAAGTCCGACTCCAAGGGCAGCGCCTTTTCTGTCGTCGCCGTGACGCTGGAATAGTCCTTGCAGATAAATGGTTTGTCCATCTACGGCCGTTGTCGATATTATATCGAGTCTTACCGAGGCTCCTTTGCCGACTCCCTTGGCTTTCTTGATTTCTGCATTTATGTTAACCGGGGTTCCGCGGCGAATCACGACCGTCCCGTCATCGGCTTTTATATCATTACTTACAATTGCCGATACTTGTTGCGTGGCTCGGCTGTTGCTGTAAATCTCCGAGGTAAGCGTTATAGGGATGTTTTTCCCTGCTGGAATTTTGATAGAGTTCTGGGCATAGGTACACATGCCGAAGGTAATCATGATTACCGATAATAAAATCTTTTTCATAAGTTTTGTTTTTTGCCGCTCGGCACCTTGTTCGACTGTTTTGGCTAAATGTAAAAGAAAGCGTGGAACTGCAATATATGATATTCGAGAAGTCGAATAAAGTCGAAAATGAAAAAAAGAGCTAAACAAATGCAAATATAACCTCTAATATTCAATACTTTATGTGGTATCAGATTCGGGAATGACTTTTTAATTTGTCTTAATTCGTTGCAAGTTTCCTCGGGATATATGGGAACATTTACGGGAATTTATTATACCTTTGCCGCATAACCTAAAAAGCAACGCCGATGACAGTTTCCGTCTATCTGAAGAAATGCTCCCCAGAGACCTCGAACATCTGTTTCCGGGTCAGGGAGAAGAGCGTGGACATAAAGGTGGTCTCTCCCCTTGAGGCGCAGGACAGGTATTGGGATTCCGACACCCTCAGTTACAGGCGCACGACGGCTGTGCCTGCCGCCGAGCAGAAACGCCTGCCCGGACAGATTGCCGCCATCATCGAGCGGGCGG
>OJKC01002357.1_pt1 | contig 10178 bp, 8 predicted proteins | sample 1596401 | NCBI WGS metagenome assembly OJKC01 (sample SAMEA4350162, study PRJEB24818) | metagenome | biome: human; feature: gut; material: faeces | place: Denmark | collected 2013-09 | reverse complement strand
TTGCTGGCATCGGGGGTGTGTCCTATGGTGATGTGGATGTAAAAGTCGCCGGCAATGCAATCATTGCAAACGCCGAAAGTGCAGGTTATGGCTCCGGAATCGGCGCTGGACAGGGTTCGCTGCGAAATAACATCTCAACTGTCGGCAAGGTTACCATTGAAGGCAACGCCAAAATCGAAAATGCAAAAAGTGGTTATGGTGGTTCCGGCATTGGCGGCGGCACTATTGGCATCGGCAATGTAATCATTAGAGGCAACGCTCAAATCGGAAACGCCACCGGCGGTGAAGAAGGTGCCGGTATCGGCGGCGGTGCTCTTGGCACTGGTGACGTGTCCATCGAGGGCAATGTCACCATCGAAAATGCACAGGGCGGTGCCGGTGCTGCCGGTATCGGTGGCGGCGCAGAAACAGAACCCGACACCGAGGATACCAGAAACAAAGTTTCCATCAAGAGCACCGAAGCTGGTTCGCCCGATATCACTGCCACCGGCGGTGGAGCTAGCGATGGTTCTCTTCCCGGTGCTGCGGCTATCGGCAGCGGCAGTGTTGCTGACGGCGCCAATGAGGTAAAGTCCGATATTACCATTGAAGGCAAGGTGACGATCAACGCCACTGGCGGCGGCGATGTGGCCATTGGTGATTCGATCAACGGCGAAACGCAGTTCTCCGGTTTGCAGGTGGGCACGACCATCACCCGCCGCAATGCGAAGGGCGACGATATTTCCCAGCCCGGTGATGTACCCGAACCCGAAAAGCCCGCCCAGCCGACCGTGACGCCCACCGAAGGGGCAGAAGCACCTTCCACCGGCTCGGTGGAAGTGGAGCGCCCGGTCACGGTGGAGGGGCTGTATGTCACCAACGTTCTGGGCAAGCAGATCACCCACACCTGCACCCAGAACGGCACGACCCTGACCATCCGCGCCAACGGCATCGTGACCTCGGCCCACCTGACGATGGGCATGGTCCGCACCCTGAAGGCTCAGGGCGTGAAGACCCTTGTGTTCACCACCCTGTTCTCCCGCTCCACCACGGTCTCGGTGGACGCCCTGCTGGCGGCTGAACCCGACGCCCCTGATGAAACGGCCGTCGTCTGGACCCACACGGCCCCCGCGCGGCATTGACCATTGGCGGCGCAGACCACAGCGCCCTGCTCAAGTAACCGGACAGAGCACACAACTTATAAAAACACAGCCGGGAGGCTTCCGCTTTTGGAACGCCTCCCGGCTGTTTCGTTATGCCGTTTTGGTTTTGAGGTAGTACCCGATGCCGATGGCGTCCGCCAGCGCCCAGCCGATCAGAACGCTGAGCCAGATAAAATACCTTAGATTCCATAAGCGAGTGACCTGAAAAGGCCGCTCGCTTTTTTGTTTACAACGAGATTGAAGGGAGGAACGCTAACAGAGATCGCACGAGATAAGACAAAGACAAAGTCGAGCTGCCGGACGCTTCCCCTGATCCCTGCCTGTGAGCAGATGCTCAAAAAGATGAAGAAAGAGCAGGAGCAGAATCGGAAGGTCTGCGGCAGAAGCTATTGCACCGATTATCTTGACTATATCTATGTAGACCCGATGGGAAAACGGATTCGGCCCGATTTCCTGAGCCAGCATTTTCCGGACTTCTTCGTATCGCACAAGATGAAGCGCATCCGTTTCCACGACTTGCGCCATAGCGACATCAGCACAACCAGCAACATTTATACCCATCTGGATTTCTCCAGCAAGGTGTCTTCTGCCAATGCAATCGTCAGTATTTTTCCGGAGAACACAAAAGTATAAGAGCCTCTAAACAAAAAGAAAAACAGCTCGGAATCCAACGATTCTAAGCTGTTTTATGATGAAGTGCCGATGGTGGGACTCGAACCCACATGGTTTCCCGAGCGATTTTGAGTCGCTTGCGTCTGCCATTCCGCCACATCGGCTGATGTTCAGAACATTATTTATTATACCGGATTCTCTGCCAAAAATCAAGACAAAAAATCAAAGGGGAAACCTGCCCCGGCGGCCTGCTTTTTTTGCGCCGGGAGGTGGACAGAACCCACGCCGGGCGGTATACTGGGGGCAGATGTTTTACACCACAGGAGGGTTTAGCTGTGAAAAACTTTGACGAACTTCTCAAGAAATATGCCGATTTCATCGTCCGGGTGGGGGTCAACCCCCAGCCGGGCCAGGTGCTGATCATCAACTGTGCGCTGGAAGGTGCCCCGCTGGCACGGCTGTGCGTGCGCAGCGCCTTTGAGGCGGGTGCGCGGGATGTGCAGGTGAACTGGACCGACGACGCCGTCACCCGCACCCGCATGGAGCTGGGCAGCGAAGAGGCCCTGACCGACCACAAGGGCTGGCAGCTGCGCCGCTATCTGGACTACGCCGAGACCGAGGGCGGCGTGTGCGTGCTGCACCTCATCGCCGACGACCCGGAGGTGTTTGCCGGGCTGGACGGGGCCAAGATCAGCCGGGTGAACAGCGCCAACCGCGCCTTCATGCAGCCCTGGCGCGAGTACACCATGAACGACCGGGTGCAGTGGTCCATTGCGGCCATCCCGTCCGCGCCGTGGGCCAAGAAGATGTTCCCGGAGCTGGACACCGATGCCGCCATCGAGGCGCTGTGGCAGCTGATCTTTGACACCTGCCGCGTGACCGGCGGTGACCCGGTGGGCGAGTGGCAGGAGCATCTGGCTCGGCTGTCTGCTCTGCGGGACAAGATGAACGCCCTGGATCTGGAGAGCGTGCACTTTGCAAGCAGCAACGGCACCGACCTGACCGTGGGCATCGCTGACCAGGCCGTGTGGGAGAGCGCCGCGAGCAAGAACGAGAAGAGGGTCACCTTCCTGCCCAACATCCCCACGGAGGAGGTGTTCACCGCGCCCCATAAAGATAAGGTGAACGGCGTCGTGTACGGCACCAAGCCCTATGTGTTCAACGGCCAGCTCATCAAGGGCTTCCATGTGACCTTCAAGGATGGCAAGGTGGTGGAGCACGGTGCCGAGGAAGGTGCCGACCTGCTGGGCCAGCTGCTGGACACCGACGAGGGTGCCCGCCACATCGGCGAGGTGGCACTGGTGCCCGCTTCCAGCCCCATCAACCGCTGCGGCAAGCTGTTCTACAACACCCTGTTTGACGAGAACGCCGCCTGCCACATCGCCTTTGGCGACAGCTACCCCGGCACCACCGTGGGTGGCACCGGCCTGACCCGGGAGCAGCTGGACGCACGCGGCATGAACCACTCCTCCCTGCACGAGGACGTGATGATCGGTGCCGAGGACAGCGAGATCACCGGCAAATGCCGCGACGGCCGCACCGTGCAGCTGTTCCAGAACGGCGTCTGGGTGCTGTAAAAAGGCCGGAAATGCGAAAAATTCAAGAAAATGCTTGCATAAAGCGCAAGAGTATGCTATATTCTAGTAGTACGATATAGTTTAACCTGAAACGTGGGCCGCAAGGTCCGCGTTTCTTGTTTGTCAGGAGGTTTTTTATGGCGAAGCAGTCTGGCGGCAACACCGCCCAGAGAGTCGAAGCGCTTGTCCGCCCCACCGTGGAGGGCATGGGCCTGCGCCTGTGGGATGTCGTTTTTGAAAAGGAAGGGCCGGACTGGTATCTTCGCGTCCTCATCGACAAGGACGGCACCATGGACACCGATACCTGCGCAGATGTTTCCCACGCACTGGACCCCATCCTGGACGAGGCCGACCCCATCGACCAGAGCTACTATCTGGAAGTGGGCAGCCCCGGCCTGGGCCGCAAGCTGACCCGCCCGGAGCACTACGAGCAGCTCAAGGGCCAGAAGATCCGGGCAAAGCTCATCCGCCCCAACGCCGACGGCGTGCGCGAGCTGGCCGGCATCCTGACCGGCCGCGAGGGCACCACCGTGACCCTGGACACCGACAACGGCCCCGTGGCCTTTGAGGTGAACGCCGCATCCAGCGTGCAGCTGTGCGACGACGAAGATCTGTTTGACTGATCGGATTTATAATAGAGAGTAAATTACAGGAGGAACCCGAAAAATGGCAGCAGCGAACAACGAATTTTTTGAAGCTCTCTCCATGCTGGAGCACGAGCGCGGCATCACCGCAGAGTACCTGATCGAGAAGATCAAGGCCGCCATCATCATTGCCGTCAAGAAGAACTACGAGGTCGAGGAGGACCACGTCAAGGTGGACATCGACCCCGATACCGGCCGCTTTGATGTGGCCCTGATCCAGGACGTCGTGGCCGACGAGGACTGGTACGACGAGCACTCCGAGATCGGCATCACCGAGGCCCAGAAGATCCGCAAGACCTACGAAGTGGGCGACCGCATCATCACCCCGCTCAAGACCAAGGACTTTGGCCGCATTGCCGCCCAGACCGCAAAGCACGTCATTCGTCAGGGCATCCGCGAGGCCGAGCGCAGCCAGCAGCTGAGCGAGATCCAGTCCCGCGCACACGACATCGTGCAGGCCACCGTCACCCGTGTGGACCCGGAGAAGGGCATCGTGGCCCTGGATCTGGGCAAGGGCGGCGAGGCCATCCTGCCCCGCAACGAGCAGGTGCCCGGCGAGGTGTACACCGAGGGCCAGAGCCTGCAGGTCTATGTGGTGGACGTGGTGAGCACCGAGCGCGGCCCCCGCGTCATGATCAGCCGCACCCACCCCGGCCTTGTCAAGCGCCTGTTTGAGCTGGAAGTGCCCGAGATCTTTGACGGCACCGTGGAGGTCAAGGCCATCAGCCGCGAGGCCGGTGCCCGCACCAAGATGGCCGTGTGGAGCAAGGACCCCAACGTCAACCCCGTCTCTGCCTGCATCGGCGAGCACGGCAGCCGCGTGGCCGCTGTGGTCGAGAAGCTGGGCGGCGAGAAGATCGACATCGTCAAGTGGAGCGAGGACGTCTCCGAGTTCATCTCCGCAGCCCTGAGCCCCGCCAAGGTGGTCAAGGTGGAGCTTCTGCCCGGCGAGACCCGCTCCTGCCGCGTGACCGTGCCCGACCAGCAGCTGAGCCTGGCCATCGGCAACAAGGGCCAGAACGCCCGCCTGTGCGCACGCCTGACCGGCTACAACATTGATATCCGCCCGGAGAGCGGCTACTACGGCGAGGACGAAGAGCCGAAGAAGAAGGAAGAAGCTGCCGACGCCGAATAAGCCCGGCACCGCATGCCAAAGGAGGGAAACCGGATGGCACAGAAAAAGATCCCTGCCCGCCAGTGCATCGGCTGCATGACCAGCCGCCCCAAAAAGGAGCTGGTGCGTGTGGTGCGTGCACCCAGCGGAGAGATCAGCATTGATCTGGTGGGCAAAAAGCCGGGCCGCGGCGCATACCTCTGCCCGGACCCCGCCTGCCTGGCCAAGGCAAAAAAGAAGAAGGCGCTGGAGCGCTGCTTTGAGCAGCCGGTTCCCGCCGAAGTATACGAGGCGCTGGAAGCCCAGCTGACCGAAGCCGCAAAGGAGGCTGCCCGGAATGCCGAAAAAGAATAACACCCCCGCAAAACCTGCGCTGGCCCCGGAAGAAGCCCTGTTCCAGGCCGTGAGCCTGTGCCGCAAGGCCGGTGCGCTGACCATGGGCTTTGACGCCGTGGAGGAAGCCTGCGTCAAGGGCAAGGCCTGGCTGGTGATGACCGCATCCGACGCCAGCGCCAAGACCGTGCAGCGCCTGAACTACGCCGTGGGCGACCTGGTGGACGTGATCACCATGCCGCTGACCCAGGACCGGCTGGCCGACATCAGCCGCAAGGCGGTGGCTGTTTACGCGGTGACCGACCGCAACCTCGCAAAGCTCTGCTTCGACCGCCTGTCGGACTGCGGAGCAATCAAAAATGAGGAGGATATGAGCGAATGATCGTAAAATATAAAGTGAGTGATTTTGCAAAGGACCTGAACCTCTCTGCCAAGAAGGTTCTGGACGAGCTGGCTGCCATGGGCAGCACCGGCAAGAAGAACAGCTCCAATCTGGAAGAGAACGAGCTGAACTACCTGCTGGAGAAGTTCAGCAAGGACAGCAGCGTGACCGACCTGAACGAGTTCCTGAACAGCGCCAAGGCCCCCAAGGAGGAGCCGAAGCCTGCCGAAAAGAAGGCGGAGAAGAAGACGGAAAAGAAGCCGGAAGCTCCCAAGGCCGAGGAGAAGCCCGCCCAGAAGCCTGCTGAAAAGAAGCCGGAGCAGAAGGCACAGCCCGCTGCCCAGCAGAACCAGCAGGCAAAGGCCGGCAGCAAGCACGGCGACAAGAAGAACGAGCAGCACAAGAAGCGTGAGGAAAAGACCGTTTCCCTCAGCGAGCTGGCCCGTGAGACCGGTGCCAAGGCATCCACTGCCCCGGCACAGGCCGTGTCGGTGCGCCGCGAGGACAATCAGGTGACCGTGGACACCCGCACCGTGGACATGAACGTGGATCGTTTCGATGCCCGTTACGACGATCTGGCTTCCACCAAGAACACCGAGAACCGCCGCAAGCCCACCCCGCAGGGCAACAAGCAGAAGTTCACCCAGCGCGGCCAGCGCCAGCGCCAGCAGTTCCAGAAGGGCAAGCGCGAGACCGAGTTCGAGCGCCTGCAGCGCATCCAGCTGGAAAAGGCCCGCAACGCCCAGCTGAAGGTGCTGATCCCCGACGAGATCACCGTCGGCGAGCTGGCTGCCCGCCTGAAGCAGCAGGCCGGCAAGGTCATTGCCAAGTTCATGCAGATGGGCGAGATGCACGCCATCAACGACGTCATCGACTTTGATACCGCTTCTCTGCTGGCGGAGGAGTTCCACGCAAAGGTCGAGCACGAGGTGCATGTGACCATCGAGGAGCGCCTGTTCACCCAGGAAGAGGATTCGCAGGAGGATCTGGTGGAGCGTCCCCCGGTCGTCTGCGTCATGGGCCACGTTGACCACGGCAAGACCAGCATCCTGGACGCCATCCGCAAGACCAACGTTACCGCAGGCGAGGCCGGCGGCATCACCCAGGCCATCGGTGCCTATCAGGTCAAGGTCAACGACAGCCTGATCACCTTCCTGGATACCCCGGGCCATGAGGCATTCACCTCCATGCGTGCCCGTGGTGCCAACATGACCGATATCGCCGTTCTGGTGGTGGCTGCCGACGACGGCATCATGCCCCAGACCATCGAGTCCATCAACCACGCCAAGGCTGCAAACGTCAAGCTCATCGTGGCAATGAACAAGATGGATAAGCCCACCGCAAACCCCGAGCGCGTGATGGAAGGCCTGACCAAGTACGGCATCATCACCGAGGACTGGGGCGGCGATGTGGCCTGCATCCCGGTGTCTGCCCTGACCGGCATGGGCATCAACGACCTGCTGGAGCGCATCGCGCTGGAAGCTGAGGTCATGGAGCTCAAGGCCAACCCCAACCGCCGCGCCAAGGGTGCGGTGGTCGAGGCCCGTCTGGACAAGGGCCAGGGCCCCATTGCCACCATCCTGGTGCAGAACGGCACCCTGCACTCTGGCGATGTGATCATTGCCGGTACCGCCGTGGGCCGTGTGCGTACCATGCGGAACGACAAGGGTCAGCTGCTCACTGATGCCGGCCCCTCCACCCCTGTGGAGATCACCGGCCTGACCGCCGTGCCCGAAGCAGGCGACCTGTTCGAGGCTGTTGAGGACGAGCGTCTGGCCCGTGAGCTGGCCGAGCAGCGCATCGCTGCCGCCAAGGAGAAGCAGTTCTCCTCCTTCCAGAAGGTCACGCTGGATAACCTGTTCAGCCAGATGGCACAGAACGACATGAAGGAACTGGCCATCGTGGTCAAGGCCGACGTGCAGGGTTCTGCCGAGGCCGTCAAGCAGAGCCTGGAGAAGATTTCCAACGACGAAGTGCGGGTGCGGGTCATCCATGCCGGTGTCGGTGCCATCAGCAAGTCCGATGTGGACCTGGCCGATGCCTCCAACGCCATCATCATCGGCTTCAACGTCCGTCCCGACAACGTGGCCAAGGAAGAAGCTGCTGCCACCAAGGTGGAAATGCGTATGTACCGCGTCATCTACGACGCCATCAACGACGTGACCGACGCTATGAAGGGTATGCTGGCACCCAAGTTCCGTGAGGTCTCCCTGGGCGAGCTGCAGGTCCGTCAGGTGTACAAGATCTCCAACGTGGGCACCGTTGCAGGCTGCCGTGTTACCAGCGGCAAGATCACCCGCGACAGCAAGGTGCGCGTGGTCCGTGACGGCATCGTCATTGCCGAGGACGAGATCGCATCCCTGAAGCGTTTCAAGGATGACGCCAAGGAAGTGGCCGAGGGCTACGAGTGCGGCGTGACCTTGGAGAAATTTGCCGACGTCAAGGAAGGCGACGTGTACGAGGCCTTCAAGATGGAAGAATACCACGACTAAGATTTTTTGAGGATTTCTCTGGCACCGGCAACGATGCCAGAGAAGTTTGTTTAAAGGAGAAACCGAATGTCTCAGAAAAATATGGGCCGTCTGGCGCAGGATATGAAGCGCGAGATCATTGCCATCATCGGGCGTCTGAAGGACCCACGGCTGGAGGGCGGCCTGCTGACCGTCACCCGTCTGGACGTGACCCCCGACCTGGATGTGGCCAAGGTGTATGTGAGCGTGATGGGCCGCGCGGACGGCCCCAAGCCTGCCATCGAGGCGCTGAACCGCGCCGCCGGTCATGTGCGCACCGAAGTGAGCAAGAAGATGCACATCCGCAAAGCACCCCGGTTCATCTTTGTGGAGGACGACGGTGCCGCCTATGCAGCCCACATCAATGAGCTGCTGCGCAGCCTGAACGTCAGCGGTGAGGCCGAGGCACAGCCCGAAGCCGGGGAGACCGAGGAGTAAAACACACTTTACAGCCTTGCGGAAAGGATGGAACATCGGATGACGGAACCGTTGAGTGTGCAGCAGATGGCCCAGCGCCTGAAGTCTGCCGACAACATTTTGATCCTGTGCCACAAAAACCCGGACGGTGATACCGTCGGCTGCGGCAGCGCCCTGTATTATGCCCTGAAAGCTCTGGACAAGAATGCAGCGGTGCTCTGCTCCGACACGATCCCGGCCCGCTATGCCTTTACCAATGCGCACCTGTTCAAGGGCGAGTTCGAGCCGGAAACGGTGATTGCCGTGGACGTGGCCGGGCTGCAGCTGTTTGGCGAGGGCAACGGCATGCCCCGCTACAGCCGCCATGTCGATCTGTGCATCGACCACCACGCGGGCAACAGCGGCTATGCCGACTTTACCCTGCTGGACGGGTCTGCCGCTGCGGCCGCAGAGCTGATGTACCGGGTCATTCTGGAAATGGGGGTGGACATCACCCCGCACATTGCCGACTGCCTGTACACCGGCGTGGCCACCGACACCGGATGCTTCCGGTTTTCGGCCACCACGGCCAACACCCACCTTGTGGCGGCAAAGCTCATCGAGGCGGGTTGCCATGTGGAAGAGCTGAACACCCTGCTGTTCGACACCAAGCCCCGGGCCCGCATGGAGGCCGAGCGCATCGCCCGCAACCATCTGGAATACTATCTGGACGGCCGCTGCGCCCTGATCTACCTCACCCGGGACGAGATCGAGCAGACCGGCGTGGACCCGGCAGACCTGGAAGAGCTGACCAGCCTGCCGATCAGCATCGAGGGCGTGAAGGTGGGTCTGACCCTGCGTCAGCAGCCCGGCGGCAGCTACCGCATCAGCGTGCGCACCGCCAAGGGCGTGGATGCCTGCGCCATTGCGCGGCGTCTGGGCGGCGGCGGCCACAACCGCGCTGCCGGATGCGAGCTGCTGGGCAACCTGGAAAACGCCAAGAATGCGATCCTGGCCGAGGTGGAAGCCGAGCTGGACGCACCGCAGGAGGACGCATAAATGCAGGGCATCCTGATCGTGGACAAGCCCATGGACTGGACCAGTTTTGATGTGGTGGCAAAGCTGCGCGGCGTGCTGGGCACCCGCAAGCTGGGCCACAGCGGCACGCTGGACCCCATGGCCACCGGCGTGCTGCCGGTGTTCTGCGGCGGTGCCAGCAAGGCCGTGGACCTGCAGCTGGATCATGACAAGGCTTACCGTGCCGTGCTGCGGCTGGGCCAGCGCACCGATACCGGCGACATCACCGGCACGGTGCTGGAGTCGGCCCCCGTCACGGCAGGGGAGCGGGAACTGCAGGCCGTGCTGCCGCAGTTCGTGGGCAAACAGATGCAGGGGCCGCCCATGTACTCGGCGGTCAAGGTGGGCGGCCAGCCCCTTTACAAGCTGGCCCGCGAGGGCAAGACCGTGG
>OJKC01002356.1_pt1 | contig 10182 bp, 7 predicted proteins | sample 1596401 | NCBI WGS metagenome assembly OJKC01 (sample SAMEA4350162, study PRJEB24818) | metagenome | biome: human; feature: gut; material: faeces | place: Denmark | collected 2013-09 | reverse complement strand
CCACGGCACACAGCAGACGCAGGGCCACCAGCTCCAGCACCGCTTTTTCTCCCGCAGGAAGGGCAGAAAGGTCTGCATCCTTGAGATTTCTGGTAGGGATTACTGCGTGGTGGTCGGTTACTTTCTTATCGTTGATGACCGTCTGCGGATCACAGGTAATGGCGATTCCTTTGCGAAACGGCATAGCGTTGGCAACCAGATTGACCAGCACCGGCAGGCTGTCTGCCATATCACTGGTCAGATAGCGGCTGTCAGTACGGGGATAGGTGCAGAGCTTCTTTTCATACAGACTTTGCAGATAGTCCAGGGTCTGCTGGGCTGTAAATCCAAGCAGGCGGTTGGCATCTCTTTGCAGAGTAGTCAGGTCATAGAGGGCAGGCGGCTTTTCAGACTTTTCCTTGCACTCCACCTTTTTGATTGTGACATTTGCACCCCGACAGGTTTCTTTCAGCTGCTTAGCAGCGGCCTTATCCGCCATGCGCTCCCCGGATACGGTAAGACCGGGCAGCTCCAGCGCCACGATATAAAAGGGAATCGGCTGAAAGGTGTCGATCTCAGCTTCTCGCTGAACAATAAGCGCCAGCGTCGGGGACATCACGCGCCCGATGTTGAGGGTTCGGTGATACAGCACGGAAAAAAGCCTTGTCGCATTGATCCCCACCAGCCAGTCGGCCTTGGCACGGCAGAGGGCAGCATCCCGAAGTCCGTCATAATCCGCACCGGGGCGCAGGTTTGCAAAGCCTTCCCTTATGGCAGAGTCCTCCATCGAAGAAATCCAGAGCCTTTTCATCGGCTTCTTGCAACCTGCCAGCTCATAGACGCTACGGAAGATCAACTCGCCCTCGCGTCCGGCATCGCAGGCATTTACCACCTCCGAAACATCCGGGGCATTCATCAGCTTTTTGAGAATATCAAACTGCTTTTTCTTATCCTTTCCCACCACCATCTGCCAATACTCCGGCAGAATAGGCAGGTCATCATATCGCCACTTGGCATACTTGGGGTCATAGCTGTCTGCATCCGCAAGACCGGCCAGGTGGCCCACGCACCAGCTGACACGCCAGCCGTTGCCCTCCAGATACCCGTCCTTACGGACGGTTGCGCCGATCACCGCCGCCAAACTCTGGGCAACTGATGGTTTTTCGGCAATTACCAATTTATGTTGAGCCATGATGGTTCCTCCTCTCTTTGAGCCATCGGGACATTTCCCGGTGACAGATACCTACGCAGGGTCTTCCATAATTCCCGCAACCATAGCAGGGGTGGCTGTGGGGTAAAGAAGGAGGACGGGAAGTTTCCTTCCCGCCCTCCGGCCTGCGTGTCATCATGCGTTCATAGGGACTGTCTGTGAAACGGGTCATTTCACACTGTCCTCATCATCTTCTTCTGTGCTGCCCCCGTCAGCGTCCGGCTCGTCCGACTCCTCATCCTCGGTTTCCCATTCCTCGGAATCCTCCTCGCCATAATCATAATCGTCCAGACTGTCATTGCCCTTGGTCTTAGGCTTGTTCTTAACGAGCTTCAAGTAGGCAAATACGCCACCGCCTCCCAGCAGAGCCAGCAAAAGGACTATCGCAGCCGGGTTCAATCCGGCAGGCTTCTCTTTTTCCGGCTCCGATGTTTCTGCCGGAGGTTCCGGTGCTTTGCCCGTACATTTACTCTTATCAGTTGCGCAGACCGGGCAGGCCGTATTGACTGCCCCTGCTTCACATTTTGTCATGCAGCTACACACAGCAGCCGGCTCCTCTTTGACATTTTCATCTTCCATCAATGCCATCAAATCTGCTTCATCCACCTGGTTCAGAAAGTGAACAGCAGTCTTTTTATCCTCATTAGCCCTGTCGATCAAAATGTAAAAATAGTTGCCAGCCTTGGTGGTAACGGTAATGAGCTGCTTATTGCCACCAAAATCATCCACCAATGCCGCATTCCCCTCCGGTGTAAGTGCCGGTGCCGGTTCTGCTTCTTCCACAATCACATTGCTGTCATTGGTAGAATCCTCTGCCGGTGCCACCGGAGCCTGTTCTGACCCCTGTGCGAAAGCAGGGATCGTAAAGCCAAATGCCACAACCATTGTCAGGCAAAGGGCGGAAAGTGTTTTGCAAATTCTTTTATTCTTCATAAGCGGTAGCCTCCTGATTATTTGATTCCGACAGTGCTGTATCTCTGCCGTGGTTCATTCCACCGGAAAGCATAGCGTTCAGCTGTGCTGGAGTCATGCGTAACGCACGAACCATCTGAACGATTTCCAGATTCTCTGCCTCCGTTTTCTGTGCTTCCAGGGTCTTGAGCTTTTCCTGATATTCCGCAATCTTCTCACGGGTTTTCTCAATTTCCTGGTCGATACGTTCAATTTTGTTTTTTGCCATAACCGTTCACTCCTTTCCACAAAGTCTGTTACCAGTTCATCAGGCCGTAGCCCTTAATACTTTGATAATTCAGGTCATAACTTTTGATCTTGCAGGCATCGCCGGAATTTCCCTCCACCGTATAAACACGGCTGCCATCCGTACCGATCACGATACCCACATGGTCTGCTGTCCCATCCAAATCCCAATCAAAGAAAATTGCATCTCCGGGAGCCAGATTGTTATAGCCTCTTGCACCCCATTGTCCATGAGACTGGAACCACGGAACGCCCTGCCACTCACAGCCTGCAAAGCGCGGTTCACTTTTTCCAGCCTGGTTATAACACCAGGATACAAAGCAGGCGCACCACTCCACGCGGCTGTCAAAGCCATACCAGCTCCAATAAGGATAGCCGCCCACATTGCCGACCTGACGCTTGGCCAGCTCCACCAGCTGAGGATTGCCGGGGCGGGTACCGTTAATGAACTGCACACCGGACAGATCTTCCGAGCCGCTGGTATCAGGGGAACCGCCGCCAAACAACAACGGCTTATTACCCATGGTCTGTCGGTAGACCTGATACATTTCCATCTGCTCCGGGGTCAGAATCTCCGACGCCACAGCGGAAATGGGCTTGCTGGTGAGTTTCACATTCAAAATGTAATACTCATAGGGGACTTCTTCTGAGGTGGTCTCGCCGGTCTCCGGGTCGGTGGAGGTCTCCGTGCGGTAGCGAATCTCCACTTCCTCAGTAAGCGTCAGCTGATACTGTGCTGCAAACACACGCGCCAGCTCTGCCTGAGCGCTCTGCCGGGTGTAGCCTTGCAAAACGGCAGACAGAAATGCTGCCAGCTCATGAGGGTCATGACCGATCATACCAAGGTCATAGCGATACTCGTCATACCCTGGGTGGCTGCTTTCTATGTTGTCGATTTCCTCCTGCAACTGGGCTTCTCTGGCTGCATAATCTGCCTCCACCGCCAGCATTTCCGGGTCATCCGACGGATAGGTGGTGCCGGAGAGAACGGAACCGATGCTCTGCGCCATCATGGAGCAGGAGGACATGGTATTCATCAGCATACAGGTAATGAGGAACAAAACCCCTGCCATCAGGAAACCCTTCTTGTGGCGCATGACGAATGCCCCTGCCTGCTGTACCTTTTCTTTTACCGTCCTTGCGGCTTTTCCGGTTTTGGATGCAGCCTGGGCGGTATTTCCGGCAGTCTGACCGGCGTGTTTGGCGGCGGCATACTGCTTTTTGATGGCCTGCTTTTGCTGCCAGCGGGAAAGCGGATTGCTGGCAAACTGGGGATTTTCCTGCAAAGATTTCTGGTACAGAACATTTACATTTGCCTTTTCCAGTTGGCGCTCTGCCTGTGCTGCTTTGCGGTACGGCTTCAGCTTGTGGCTGCGATAGCCCTCCCGCACCAGATAAGCGCCGGTCTCCACCGCTTCCTCGGACTTGTGGGCGCTTTCCACGCCCACATTGTCCTGTTCTGTTTCCCGGATCTCTTTGTGGAGCTTGCCCGCAACCAGATGGACGGGAGCTTCCTTGACCCCTTGAGAAAGTTTGGAGGGTGGCTTTTTCTTGTCCTCAAAGGTCAGCTTCGAGGTCTTTTTTCCGGTATCCGGGTCAATGACCGTCTGCCTGACCTTTTTCTTTGGGATATTGGCCTGCGCCTTATCTGCTCTGGCCGCAGCTTTCTCCGCTTTACGGATCGGCTTTTCCAGTGCAGGGTCAGACCGTTCCTCATCAGTAAAGCGCAGGCGCGGCTCCTTATTCAAACCATTCTCCCAGCATGAGGGAGGACATCATGTAGTGCAGCTCTGCATAAATGGCCATTCCCACAGGATCGTTGAACATACACCCGGACAGGTAGGCGTAAAACTGTGCCACCACATCGGACAGGATTTTCGCTTCGGTTCCTTCCAGAACCAGACCACCCATACCTTCCTTGGCACGGATGGTGCTCCAGACCTCTGCCAGACGGAGCAGCCCCACCTGACCGGTCTCATTCAGTTCGGCTGCCTGATCTGCCGCCGTGCGGCACTCACTTACCGCATCGGCCATGACCGTAAGCAGCTGGCTGCGCTGGGCATTTACCGCCCTGTCAAAAAACATCAGCGGGTTTTTATTCAAAATGTTGGGGTTCATAATCATTCATCCTCCTTTTTCAATTCTTGAGGTTTGGTGGTCATAATGCGGTAAAGTTCGGTGTTCTTCGGGAAGTGGTCTACAAACGGCAGGATCGTGGAGCCATAGAACAGCAGGCCCTCGCCCTCACCGGAGTGGGTCACATAGCTAAGCTGGTGCGTGGAAATCCCCAGTTGCTTCGCCAAAATCTGACGGTCTCCGCCTGCCTGGTTAAGCATATACACGAAGTCCGAGTTTTCAAAGATGTTCTCTACCTCGCGGCTGCTCAAAAGGTCTTTGACATTCTGGGTGATACCTGTCGGAATACCGCCCCATTTTCTGAATCGCTTCCAAATTTCTACCGTATAAGCAGCGGTCTGTTCCTCCTTCAAAAGCAGGTGCATCTCGTCGATGTAGTAGCGGGTAGACTTGTGAGCGGCACGGTTGATGGTGACACGATTCCACACCTGATTGTGATAGGTAATCCGCCGCTTTTGCCATATCTCCCGATATGGTAGTCAGGACGGATTTTCCCCCACGTCGCACCGTGCGTGCGGCTTTCGTCGCACACGGCGCTCCATCAATACGGATTAGTTGTTGCGTGTATGTGAAACTACCAGTTTTTCCCTATAACTTAAAATCTTCTTTTGCACTTGTTTTTCATAATCACTGATGTCCATGCCCGGCGTGTTAATCGCCATAGAGCATTTCTTGTGTACTGATATAAGGTTGTTGACACGGTTTACTTTATCCAGCGGAAGATATGGGTTAATTCTATGGGTGTATGGAGCATGGTCTATCAACCATTTTCCGCAAACCCTGCATTTGAGCCGGTCACGGTTCAGGGCGTATGCCTTATTCATGACAAACTCAAAATTGTTCAGATAGCCCCATTTACCCTTTAAGACAGCGATTGACGCATTTTCTGAATACACATCATCCAATCTGGCTTGTATGCGCTTCTTCTTAGTGCGCCTGAAATTGATTTCCCGTCCTTCGGCAGTATAGGGCGTTTCTTTTGGATTTTTCCCTCTCGTTTCCTGCCAGTTACAGAACGTGAGCGATGTAACTCCAACATAGATGTCACGGTATTTGACAGAAGGTATCTTTTGCCTGTAATTCTGGTGTATTCGGGGAAGGTTCTGCGTATCTTTGGCTCGAATCCATTTCCCTTTATACTGTTTGAGCCGGCGGCTCGCTGCAAGTTGTATCTTTCTGCCATATTTGTCCATGCTCACGCTAACCCATGTGCAGCATTGATAATACTGGATGACCCCTCGTATCTGGCTGTTAATCCGATTGATTTCATCAATCAGCTTTTCACGGCTTGTATCCCGTGGGATTTTCTTAATATTATCCGCTATCACATCAACTTTGCGTTTCAGTCTTTCTCTGTCCGGCTGTGTTCTGGTAACATAACCATGTTCGCCTTTCCCCTTTACTACCTTAAACTCGTATCCGAGAAATGTGGCGTGTTTCTTTCTTACATCCGTAATCAGTGTTTTCTCTTTGGATAATGTCAGCTTCATCTCTGTTTCCAGAAATTCCTTTAACGATGATTTCCAAAATTCAGCATGTTCCCGGCTATCTGTAATAATTACAAAATCGTCGGCATACCTCACTAGGAATCCCGGCACCAGTCTGGTCTTTTTCAATGCCCTTCTTTTTGCGGAATCCTGATTGTATTTGTGGGTGGTGTTTTTCAGTTCCCATTGTTTTGTTACCCATTCATCCATAATGTCGAGATAGACATTTGCAAGCAGAGGGCTGATAATCCCGCCCTGCATAGTGCCTTCTTCATTTACTTCACATTCATCAAGAACGCCTGCTTTCAGCATTTGTTTGATGATTTGAAGCACACGCCGGTCTTTAATTCCCAAATGATATAGTCTGCGAAGAAGTATAGCGTGGTCGATATAGTCGAAACATTTACTGATGTCTCCTTCCACAAACCAGTAATAACCTGTGTGGAAAGTGATGAAATTCAGTCTTTCCAGCGCCATTGCCGTATCCCTCATTGGGCGGAAACCATAAGAATGTTCAAAGAATAGCGCTTCTACAATGGGTTCCAACACGATACGCATACATTCCTGTACAATGCGGTCCCGTATTGTAGGAATACCTAACGGACGCTTTTCCTTTTTCCCCGGTTTGTCAATATATTTCCTGCGTATTTTCTGTGCTTCGAACTTTTCAAAAGCTCTCTGGATGTCGTTAATAACCCATCGGTAGGGTTTTTGCAGATATTCCCGCCGCATAGTCTTGTTATCGACACCGGGAGTATCACTCCCATGATTGCTCTTGATATTGTGAATTGCAGTCACAATCGTTGTTTCTGCTGACATAATTTCCAGTAAGCCTTTGAAGGCAGGGTATTTTCCTTCCTGTCTGGCTTTCCTGCTTTGTTGATACAATTCGTCTAACAAAGTGCGTAATTCAGTTTCAGTTTTTGGGCAGTCGAATTGTTGTGCCATACGCACCACCTCCTTCCGAGGTTGTGTTTCTGGTTTTAGTCAGGTTTGCCTACGGCTTCCTCGACTTTCTGTTCACATACGAATCCATATTGACTATGCCCCTTCGCTCCACTCCCATTACAGGAGCTTCATCACTACTACGGGCTGATGCCCCGTGGATTAACAGGTCATTTCCTACCTGTGCGGCAAGGGTGACACCTTACTTGCACCGGCATGTACCGGAGCGCCGTCCACGGTTCCTTTGTTCCCTATATTCTAGCTTTACATTTAGTTTTAGCCCGTCCCTCTGACCCGGCTGCCATCACTGGCTTGTGTGATTGATTGCCAGTGACATTCGACCATTCCGGTTTTCTGCCGTTTTCCACCAAGACATATTTCAACGGCGACAGCACCCCACATGGGGAGGATGGCTGTGTTATCATCCCATCGTTTACGAGCCTTACACTCAGGACTTTTGTCGATTGCAACAAAATATACTGGACATGACTAATTTATAGCTTCTTGCGGTTATCCAAGCTGTCTCAAGCTTCTTCCCCGCTTTTCACCGAGCTTCGTACAATTCACCTGTCACAATGAAATGCACGTCGGAGATTAGAATTTTTGTAACCCGTCACACCGGGTCAGACAGAAACTTCCCCTGTCAAATCGAATATAGAGTTCAGATTTCATTAGAAATCTGTCTTGCTTTGTTCCATATTTCTATGGAGATTAACAAGAAACAAAGCGCACATCCTGAACTACCAGCATTCCGATTTTTTTAAGCTGCTTGCCCAGTTCCTTGATGTCATAGCAGACAATCCGGTTATTGATGTCCACATTGCTCTGATGATTGAACACATTCAACGAACCCGTTACATAGATTTCCAATGCCGTTGCAATGTACTGAGCTTCTTTTTCTTCCTGCTCCCGCAGCAAGTTATAAAGGTCCTCCAAAATCGGCATATTCTCTGGCTTTGGGTCATTGAGATATTCGTTGTAAACCAGCCGTACACAACGGTCAATAATGGTTTTCTGCACCGGCTGCAAGCCCTCCTTACCGCCCACGATCAGCTCACACAAGCTGAGGATAAAGTCAGACTTGAGTGACAGCGGGCTTTCATCATCCGAATAGTCCAGATTCAGATCCATCGGATTGATATAGTTGGTTGAAGTAGGTGAGATCTTGATGACCTGCCCATGCAGACGCTCAACAAGAGGTGCGTACTCCGCTTCCGGGTCACAGATAATGACATCATCACTGGTAAGCAAAAAGCAGTTGGCAATTTCTCGTTTTGCGCTGAAGGACTTACCGGAACCCGGCGTACCCAAAATCAAGCCGTTGGGGTTTTTCAGCAGCTTTCGATCCACCATGATGAGGTTGTTGGACAGGGCGTTGATGCCGTAGTACAGAGCTTCTTTGCCGTTCTGGAATAATTCCTGTGTGGTGAACGGTACAAAGATGGCCGTAGAACTGGTGGTCAGTCCTCGCTGGATCTCGATCTGATTGAGTCCCAGGGGCAGACAGCTCATCAGCCCTTCTTCCTGCTGGAAGTCCAGCCTGGTCAGCTGACAGTTATACTTCTGGGCAATGGAGCCTGCCTGGAAAATGTTGTTGCCAAGCTGACGGGGATTGTCCGCTGTGTTCAGCACCAGAAAGGTCAAAAGGAACATTCTCTCGTTGCGACTCTGCAAATCCTGCAAGAGTTTTTTCGCTTCACTGCCGTAGGTAGCAAGGTCAGATGGAATGATGTCCATGTCGTATCCGGCGCGGACTGCTTTTTTCTGTTCCTCGATCTTGCTGCGGTCCAGGTCGGTAATCTTGCGCTTTACCGTCTTAATGGCTTTCACCTGATCCACCGACTGAATGTGCATACTCACAATGAGCGAGCTTTCCATATCCAGAAAATCAGCCAGCAGACGGTCATTCAGTTCCGGGGCTAAAATCTGCAAAAAAGAAACAGCCCCGTATTTCTTGCCCATACGGAACTGCTTGCCGGTGCGGAACTCAAAGGAGCTTGGTGCAATAAAATCTTTCGTGGACAGACCGGAAGGAGCCAGCCAGTCCCATTCAAACTGAAACGGGAGCTGTTCATCCATGTGGAATACCGCATGAAGCTGGGAAAGCCTTTCCTTACCGTCCAGTGTTCTGGCGGCTACACCAAGACGCTTGAAGTTATTGAGTATATCGGTCTCAATACGCTCCAGACGGGGCTTGGCGGCTTTGATGCTGTCAGCGTCGATACCAAAGGTCAGGTATTTGGTCTTGATGAGACCGTTGTTGCCTCTGGCCAGCTGATTTTGCAGCATCGTGGTGTATTCCTCACGGATACTGTCAAAGGCATCCCCCTGGGGCGGAATGGAAATGGAGTTGGCAAAGGTCTCCTCCGATGCCGCAAGGTTCAAAAAAGACAGCTGGAAGTGAATCGAGCTGTCGAAATAATTGAGGAAATCACACCAGCCCTCAAAGATCGCGGTCTTATCTTCATTTTGGGAGAGCTGATAGTTGATGTCCTGAAACTGAATGGTCTTTGTGTAGTGGCTGTCCGATACACGGCAGATCCCGTCCGGCCACATCCGTTCATAGGGGATACTGTCCTGTGCCGATTTTCCTTTTTTGTCCGTGCGGTTGGCGCGGGCAATGGCCGCTTCGATCTGCTTCTTATCGGCGCGGGACAGCTTTTTCTTTGTCTTTACCGGCTGCACGGTCTTTTCTTCCGGTTTTCCCAGCAGACGGCGCAGCCAGCTTTTCATTGCGGTGAACAATGTCATACACCTCCTTATCGAGCATTTCCTGCCGCTTTAATACGGCATAAAAGTTATTGGTCTGGTAGGGACGCTGCTTGGGACGGATCACAGCCACTTTGAGAATGTTGCCGACGATCTTTTCCAGGGGCTGTCCATGCTTTTCATACATTGCCAGCAGGAAGAAGGGCATCATGACCAGCATCATACACATGGCGGCCATGCTGTTTCCCGCAGGCTCACGGAGCAAAAAGAACAGCGGTACGCCTACAAGCGCCCCGGCGGTAAAGCAGACCAGCTGCCTTCGGGTCAGATTGAACATGACCTTTGTTTTGACTTTTGTTAAGTCCTTGGGTACGGGTACATAAGCCAATGTAGAAACCTCCTTCCGTTTTAGTGCGCCTGAAAGACTGATTTGGCGAGACTGCCGGTTTTGAACAGCGTAAAACATAGCAGTACGGTGTAGCCCACGCAGCTCCAGATTGCCATGATGATGTCATCTTC
>OJKC01002353.1_pt1 | contig 10193 bp, 11 predicted proteins | sample 1596401 | NCBI WGS metagenome assembly OJKC01 (sample SAMEA4350162, study PRJEB24818) | metagenome | biome: human; feature: gut; material: faeces | place: Denmark | collected 2013-09 | reverse complement strand
GTCAATGCCCATCAAAATAAGATCCCCCGGCTGCCCGGAATAATAGTTTGCATTTACATCGCAAAGTAGCTTGTCGGGCGAAGCCGATGTGGCATAGGCTGTAAACCCACCCACATTGATCCACGACCGGTAAAACTTCGTTGGACTTTCATAAAACCAACCATCCGTTTGTCGGATCCCGCCCGCGTGCAGCACCTGGGATGCAAAATTCATGCAATTACCACCGAGCGCGTCATATGCCTTGTAGTTCGGATTTCTTGTATTTACCCATTGACGGGCATACTCCACCGCAGCGGCTCTGTTGTACGGATGATCGCAGGCCGGTTCCTCCTTGATTTCGCCGCCATATTGTGCATTCCGCATTTCAATGTTGCTTAAAACAGTACCGATTTTAGCATCGGAGTTACTGCTCGCATCATATTTGAATACATAAAAGGGGTTGCACTCAGATTTGTGGCTGCTGATTCGCCATATGGAGTCATCCCCAAGCTCCAGGGTAAAGTGATGCTCAATATCAAACTCTCTGGATAGCACGGACAGTCCCGCATATTGCTGGTCGCAGTTTTCCCAAACTTCAACCTCGACCTTTGAGGGGGAGATAGTACGAATGTCCGCTATTCTTAAGCTAAAATTGTAATAATTTATATGTAAGTCAATGAGAGATCTTTCACGAACAGCGATCATGCTATTCCAAATTGTCGTTTCCAACTTCTCAATACTGTCTGAAGCAAATAAGTCGGGCTTTACGCTAACACTAAAGTCACCGATAGAGGAATAAAACGAATCAAGATAATCTGTAATTTTGCTATACTGATTTTCAGTCAAGCCGTCACTTCTTTTGGCGGAGGTGTCTTTAGGCATTGGCTTGCTTTGTGGTTTCGGAGTCTCAATAACCTTGGTTTCCTGTTGAGGCTCAGAGGCGGGTGTAGATGTAGATACCCCGGCAGCGCTGTCGGAGTGGTCAACATCCTCCTTGTCCTCGTGCTCCGACTCGCCTGCGGATGTGTTTTCGACGGTTTCTTCGGGGATGAATGTTTCGTTGGAAGTGGCGGGATTTGTTTCATTTTCCGATCCGCAAGCCACCAGCGAAAGCGCCATAAGCGCAGCCATGAGAAACGCTGCTGTTTTTCTCAGTCTCATGATTTCTGATCCTTTCCTCTGTCAAAATTTGCCATTCTTCGCACTATTCTATACAATTATACTAATTTACAGATTATAATGCAAGCTTTTTTGAATCATTTGCCAGGATGGAGTTTACTATGCTGTCTATTGAATCTACCAAGAGCTTGCTGAGGGGGAAGGAAAAAGAGGTGCCTTTTGCGCAGTCTGAGTGCGGTAAGGAAAACCAGCGTGTGTGTACACAGGCACACACGCTGGTTTCAATAGAATCTGACCATCAACGCGTAACTACTACGGTAGACCCACGGAGTTCATAGGCCACCGTGAATAACAATCTCAACAAGAACAATTATTTTTTTTTAGTTGACGCTTGGGAAGCTGCATGGTAGAATTGAATCCAGCCAGGGGAGCCACAGCAGCCCCTGTTTCTTTTCACACTGTCAATTAAACAAAATAAAAATTTTGTTTAATTGAGTGGACGGATTTTGCCGTCTGCGGTTATAAATACCTCTCGGCCCCCATTTCTACTCTTGCGAATCCTTCTGATATGCGATATATTTGAATTTATAAGTGAGGTGCTATAGCATGGCCATGAATTACCGAGCGGACTCGCCGAAGATCCTGTTGGAGTTTCTGTCTTACCACGAAACGGTGAAAGCCCATTCTCAAAAAACCGTTGATGAATATTATCTGGACTTGCGCAATTTCTTCCGCTATATGAAGCAGCTCCGGGACCCGACTCTTGCGGACTGTCCCTTGGATAAGATTGACATTCGCGACATTGGCATCGAGTTCATCGGCTCCATCACCCTTACGGATGTCTACAGCTACTTGGCCTACCTCAGTCGAGATCGTCTGAATCGGCCTAACAGCGATCACTCCGACAAAGGGCTTTCTGCCTCTACCCGTGCCCGAAAAGTGGCTACACTTCGTTCTTTTTTTAACTATCTTTGCAACAAGGTCCATCTGCTGCCTGATAATCCCATTAAGGATATCGACTCACCCAAAATCAAGAAAACTCTGCCCCGCTACCTGACGCTGGATGAGAGTGTCCGCCTCCTTCAAGGCGTCGGCGGCCCTAATCGTGAGCGCGATCTCTGCATTTTGACCCTGTTTCTCAACTGCGGTCTGCGCATCTCCGAGCTCATCGGACTTAACCGCTCCGACATTCAGGATGATGCCCTCCGTATTCTGGGCAAAGGCAATAAGGTCCGTATTGTCTACCTGAATCAAGCCTGTAAGGACACCTTAGACCGCTATTTACAGGTTCGTCCGGTGGTGGGCGGCAAAGATCAGGATGCGCTATTTGTCTCCCGCAACCGCCAGCGTATCAGCCGCGCCACGGTCCATAATCTTGTAAAAAAACACCTGTCCGATGCCGGTCTGGACAGCACAAAATACTCCGCCCACAAACTGCGCCATACGGCCGCCACCCTTATGCTGCAAAACGGTGTGGATGTAAAGGCCGTCCAGGAGGTTTTGGGCCACGAGCATTTGAATACCACCGAAATTTATACGCATATTGATAACGAATCTCTGCGTGTAGCTGCAAAGGCAAATCCCTTGTCAAAGGTTAAAATACAAGGGAAAATTGAGGATTGATCCCGGTATTTCTTTTCAGTCCTCCTCCCTGCTCCCTTCCCTGCCCGTTTGCCTGATTTTCGTAGTCCAAATCCCTGTCGATTCTTGACTTTATGTACCAAATGATGTACGATAAAGGTTGTGTATTTCACTAAATGGAGGTCTCATATGAATACAGCCGAACTTTCCAAAATCTGTCGTCAGGTTCGCCGTGACATCATCAACATGACGGCCAATGCCGGCAGTGGCCACCCCGGCGGCTCCCTGTCAGCCGTGGAGCTTATGACCAGCGTTTTCCATAATCATATGCGCCTGGACCCTAAAAATCCTAAATGGGAGGATCGGGACCGTTTTGTCCTGAGCAAGGGCCACAGCGCTCCTTGTTATTACGCTGTCCTCGCCAGTCTTGGCTTCATCGACCGCAGCGAGTACGCCAACTTCCGTCAGCTTCACAGCATTCTCCAGGGTCACCCGGACTGCAAGAAGGTCCCCGGCGTGGACGCCTCCACCGGCTCCCTGGGCCAGGGCTGCTCCATTGCCGTAGGCATGGCTCTGGGTGCTAAGAAACTGGGCAAGGATACGCAGGTGTTCACGCTCCTGGGCGATGGCGAATGTCAGGAGGGGCAGATTTGGGAGGCTTTCATGTCTGCCGCCCACTATCACCTGGATAATCTCACTGTTATTATCGACAACAACGGCCTGCAGATCGATGGCACCAACGATGAGGTCATGTCTCTGGGCGATCTGCCCGCCAAGGTAAGGGCTTTCGGCTTCGACCTGTATGAGATCAACGGCCACGACCTGGACGCCATCGAAAAAGCTCTGGCCGCGCCCCACACCCCCGGCGTGCCCAAGTGTATTTTGGCCCACACCGTCAAGGGCAAGGGTGTTTCCTTTATGGAGAATCAAGTGGGCTGGCACGGCAAGGCGCCCAACGCCGAGCAGCGTCAGCAGGCTTTGCAGGAATTGGAGGACTGAGACCATGAGTGAAAAAATTGCGACCCGCGAGGCATACGGCAAGGCTCTGGTAGAGCTGGGTGCCGCCAATGATAAGGTTGTGGTGCTGGATGCTGACCTGGCCGGCGCCACAATGACCAAGCATTTCAAAGCCGCTTATCCTGACCGCTTCTTCGACTGCGGTATTGCCGAGTGCAACATGATGGATATCGGCGCCGGCCTTTCCACCATGGGCCTTATTCCCTTCTGCTCCACCTTTGCCATGTTCGGCGCAGGCCGTGCCTATGAGCAGATCCGCAACTCTATCGCCTATCCCAAGTTCAATGTAAAGATCTGCTGCTCCCACGCCGGCGTATCCGTGGGTGAAGATGGCGGCAGTCACCAGTGCCTGGAGGACATTGGCCTCATGCGCCTGATTCCCGGCATGACGGTCATTGTCCCCGCCGATGCCAAGGAAGCCCGCAAGGCCACCTTGGCTCTGGCTGAGTTCCGGGGCCCCGCCTATATGCGCACCGCCCGCCTGGCCACCCCTGTGTTCGAGGAGGATTACCCCTTCGAGATCGGCAAGGCCAATGTACTCCGGGAGGGTAAGGATGTGGCTGTGTTCGCCTGCGGCCTGATGGTAGCCGAGGCCCTGGAGGCCGCCAAGCTTCTGGCCGCCGACGGAATCGACGCCGCTGTCATCAATGTACACACCATCAAGCCTATTGACGCTGCTTGCGTCACCGAGTACGCCCAGAAGTGCGGCAAGGTGGTCACTGTGGAGGAACACAGTGTCATCGGCGGCCTGGGCGACGCCGTAGCTGAGGTGCTCATGGGCAAGGTCGATTGCAAATTCAAGAAGATCGGTGTGAACGATCAGTTCGGCCAGTCCGGCAAGGCACAGGATGTCCTCAGGGAATACGGCCTCACCTTCGACCAGATCGCGGCCTCTATCAAAGCCGCGCTGTAACCCCTATTCATTAAAAATCAAATCCCGGCGGAACTTATCCGTCGGGATTTTTGTATATATAAAATGTATTTTTATGCACGAGGATGGGCCTTTTGGTAGACATCCTTCAGTTGCTTTTTTACAATATGCGTGTAGATCTGTGTGGAGGAAATGTCTGCGTGGCCCAGCATCTCCTGAATAGAGTGCAGGTCTGCCCCGTTTTCCAGCAAATGCGCAGCAAAGGAGTGGCGCAGCATATGGGGCGTAATGTCCTTTTTGATTTCTGCCTTCTCCTGATAATACTTGATGATCTTCCAAAAGCCTTGCCGCGTCATGCGCTCACCGTTCATGTTCACAAACAGCGCTTTTTCCTCATCGCTGGTTACGATCCGTTCCCGGATGTGCGCGACATAATCCTGGAGTGCCTTCACCGCACCGGGATATAGCGGGATACTCCGCTCCTTACCCTTGCTGCGGCAGACCACCAGCCCGGCAGGCAAATTCAGGTCGTCCACATCCAGGCTGATAAGCTCCGAGACGCGGATGCCTGTGGCATACAGCAATTCCAGCATAGCGTGGTCCCGGAATCCCTTCTCATCCACGCACTTAGGCTGCTCCAAAAACAATTCTACTTCCTTGTTGGTGAGGATCTCCGGGTACTTTCGCTGCACCTTTTTTGCTTTCAGGGCAGCGGTGGGGTTTGTTTTTATGTAACCCTTGGCAAACATATAGGCGTAGAAGGACTTGGACGAAGCCATAAACCGGCTCATGGTAGCCTGCGATTTTCCCAGCTGCTCCAGCCTTGTCAAATATTCCTGCAGCATTGCGTTTTTCGCCCGTTTCAGGTCTGATTTCTTCTGCTGCAGCCACTGCTGGTACTGGGTCAGATCCCGCATATAGGAGCTGATGGTGTTAGCGGACACATGCTTTTCCGTTGTCAAATAGCTGCAGTACAGCGCCAGATAATCCGTCACACCCTCACTCCTTTCCGATAATCATACAATGAATTTCAGTGCCAGTGCCGTCAGCTTCGGTACAAAGGTCAACTCGCACAGCCCACCCAAAGTCAGCAGCGCCGGGATCAAAAATAAGAATCGGCCTACCCGACCCGGCTGCAGAGACAGCTGCTTGGTTGCCCGCCGTCCGGCAATTCCCGGCGCAGACCTTCGCCTGTGCAAAGCCAAAAACAGCGATACCGGGAGGACGAACATTGCCCGAATCCCCAGCGTACACAGGGAAATCAAAACTCCCTGCTGCCCCAGCGCACCGGAAAAGCACGCAACGGCGTAGGACAGCAGAAAGCCCTCCAGTAAAAATATCCCGCAAAAGAAATAATTTGCATTGCGTAAAAAGCTGCAGAAAAAAACAGCGCACGGCATCCGATAGTATGCCATAGCCACGCCCAAAAGGGATGCCGCCGTCACGGTGCTGCCGGACTCGAGAGCCTGGGCGTATGCAGCTAAATAGGTGCGGATCTCCGCATCTGCTCCGGCAGCCCGCCCGATAAAGTGCCCGGCGGTCAACCCCAGCCCATATGCCACACTGAGTAGCAGCAGCTCCGGGGCAAGCCGTCCCCTCGTCCGGCCGACTCGTTTTGCTAAGCGGTTCTCTCTCATGTAGCGCTCACCTCTCTCTATACCTATGAGACAAGCGTACTTTTTAGAAGAAAACATCTATACTATAAGCCAAAAAAACAAAAAGAGCAAGGCTTTTGCGGCATTTTCTCTTTTTTCTCCATTTATGCTAAAAAGTTATGTAAACTGAATTATGTAAACAAACGAAACCGGACAAAAAACGGCCTCTCTCGCACCCGCTTCCATCCAAATATGGACGCACCTCCATCCCAGCGGCACAACATCTTGCGCCGCCAATCGAAGTCCGTCGAATAACGGCTCCCTCTTTAAAAATAATCGTTCTAAGCGTATTTTTGGAGGATTTGTCTATTGACGACCCTTCCTGCCCCTGTGTTTTCCGGCCGTTCTGCGTCTTCTTTTCTTTTTCCTTCCCTCCGGCAGTATGGCAGAGACCACCGCCCCGCCCCATATACAGGCTGTAATATACCACCCGTTCGTTCTAAATTGCATATCGGTTCCGGTGGCCAGCGCTCCGCACCACACTGCAAGATACAGCAGCGCGCCCTGCACGGCGATGTGAGCCAGCCTCCCCTCCGTATTTTGCAGAGAAAAGCGGCAGCCCACGAAGGCCGCCACGGCCCAGGTGACGCACATCCACACACCCTCCTGGCTCTCCTGCAATATTTCCTTACTCTCCAGTAGGGCCCCCAGTGCCGCACCCGCCACGCACAGCAACACACTGAGCAGCAGTCCCAGCCCTACCCTCTTGTTGATCCATGTCCCGATGCGCATAAAAAAACCTCCCCCAACTCATGCTGTTTCAGCATATTGGGAGAGGTTTTAATTTATGTTTGAAGCTATTTCAAAGTTTCAAAAACTTAGGCAGCAAGGCGAAAAGAATTTTTCGACACGTTGGGATTATTCCTTGTTTTCCTCGGCGGGAGCAGCTTCCTCAGTGGTCGTCTCCTCCTCGGCAGGTGCTTCCACTTCAGCAGTGGGAGCCTCCTCCTCCACTTGCTCAGCGGCCTTCTTACCGCGGCGGGGAGCGGCGGCAGCGGCAGCCTGCTCATCCAGGGTACCCACGGAACCGATGGCGGACTTCAAAAACTCTACACGAACCCGATCCTCACTGGTCTCAATGACGACAGTGCGGTCCGTGATGGTGACCACGCGGCCATACACACCGCCAATGGTAGTGATCCAGTCGCCCTTCTTCAGGGAGCTGCGCATTTCCTCTGCCTGCTTTTTGCGCTTATTCTCGGGACGGATCAGCAGGAAATAGAAAATGGCCAGCATGACAACGATCATCAGGATGGAAGTCATTCCGCTACCACCGGCGGCGGTACCGGAACTGGACGCATATGCGATTTCAAACATGGGACATAATCTCCTTTTTTACAATATGACTGTATTATACAGAATCACCGGGAATTTTGCAAGACCTTTTCGGTCTGTTCACGGATTCTTTTCATATCTTTTGTGAAAGCTTTTCGCTGTACTCCGCTCGGAATGCCGCAAACCGTCCCTCATCCAGTGCATCCCGGATTTTTTGGGTCAGCTTGTTATGAAAATACAGGTTATGCATTACCGCCAGACGCATGGCCAGTATCTCCTCCGCTGCAAACAGATGCCGAACATAAGCCCGGCTAAACTGCCTGCACACCGGGCAGTCGCACTGCGGGTCAATGGGGCCGTCGTCCAGCTTGTACTTGGCGTTTTTGATGTTCAGCGTCCCCTGCCAGGTAAAGAGCTTTCCGTGTCGAGCGTTTCGAGCCGGCATCACGCAGTCAAAGAAATCTACTCCCCTTGCCACACCCTCAATGATGTTGCTGGGCGTGCCCACACCCATAAGATAGCGGGGCTTGTCTGCGGGCATATATGGCTCCACCGCCTCAATGATCTCGTACATAGTCTCCGTAGGCTCACCAACAGCCAGCCCCCCGATTGCATAGCCGTCGCAGTCCAGCTTTGCGATCTCCTGCATATGCCAAATGCGCAGGTCCGGGAAGGTAGCGCCCTGGTTAATACCGAATAGCATCTGCCCCGGATTCACGGTGCCCGGCAGCCCGTTGAGACGGTCATGCTCTTTTTTGCACCGCTCCAGCCACCGCAGCGTCCGCTCACAGCTGGCCTTGGCGTACTCGTAGGTCGCCGGATTTTCCACGCACTCGTCAAAAGCCATAGCGATATCCGAGCCCAGGTTGGACTGGATCTGCATACTCTCCTCCGGTCCCATAAAAATGCGATGTCCGTCCAGATGGGAGGCAAAGGTCACACCCTCCTCCTTGATTTTGCGCAGGCTGGCCAGGGAAAACACCTGAAACCCGCCGGAATCTGTCAGGATGGGTCCGTCCCACCGCATAAACCGGTGCAGTCCGCCCATGTGTCTCACCACATCGTCTCCGGGCCGCAGGTGCAGATGATAGGTGTTGGACAGCTCGATTTGGCAGCCGATGTCCTTGAGATCAAAGGCACTGAGCCCACCCTTGATGGCCGCCTGGGTGCCCACATTCATAAACACCGGCGTCTGTACCACGCCACCATGGGCACACCGAAACTCGCCCCGCCGGGCATTTCCCTCTTTTTTAATGACCTTAAACATGGATAAACTCCTCAAAATACGAATTCCAATCACATAGGTGATGTAAACCACAAATAGCCCGAAACGATGATCCCGATCACCATAATCGCGGTAATCGCTATGAACGGCGTCCATTTGCTGCTTTTTCTGCCTTTTGTAAACGCAAAAATATCTAACACCAGTAATATCAAATAGAGTATTGCCGCATATCCGGTAAATCCCATATCGTCCTCCTCCAATATCAGTGAATAAACATCGCATCGCCGAAGGAGAAAAACCTATATCTCTCCCGTACGGCCTCTTCATAAGCCCGCAATACATTTTCGCGGCCCGCCAGAGCCGATACCAGCATAATAAGTGTAGATTCCGGCAAATGAAAATTGGTAATAAGTGCATCCAAGACCTTGAACTTATATCCCGGATAGATGAAAATGTTGGTCCATCCTGCCGAGGCACGCATGGTCCCGTCCTCCACTGCCCAGGATTCCACTGTTCGGCAGGAGGTGGTCCCTACGCAGATGACCCGGCCTCCGTTTTTCTTCGTCTCGTTGATTAGGTCCGCCGTTTCCTGGGGGATCACGCAGTATTCGCTGTGCATCAGGTGGTCTGTAATGTCATCTTCCTTTACAGGCCGAAAGGTACCCAGCCCCACATGAAGCGTTACATAACCTACCTTCACGCCCATCTTCTGCACCTTTTGCAGCAGTTCCTCCGTAAAGTGCAGCCCCGCCGTAGGTGCCGCCGCCGAGCCAACTACCTTAAAGGATACCTTCTGAAATGTGTTTGAATTCTTCTTTTTGAGCTTCCTGCAAAGGGTTGAAGTTATTGTCGGTATGTTCCAGACAAGGTTCGCATATGCGTCCTATACTATATATGACTTCACTGATAAAATCATTTCCTTGATAATAATACAATCCTTTCTCAATAGCGGTATTATTATCGAGATGAGCAACTCCTAACGTACCTATACGTTTTACTTTTTTGATATGGTCTTTTTCATCGTCGATAAGATTCATTGCCTTGCGTAATCCTCGGTAACTTTCGGACATAAACGAGTTGACTGTTTTGTCAAAAGTTTGTGAGGCAACTTCCAGTATAGCTCCAAGTTCATCTCTGGTATGTTTTCGGAGTAAGGATAGGGCTTCTTGTGTATCGTGACTGCTCATCAATTTTTGTACGGTCGGATCTCCTTTCTGTTTTGTAAGAGCTTTTTTATAGACTAATTGGCTACGAATAAGACTGAATATAGCCAACCCGATAAAAGCTATGATAGCGATTGTTCCTCCAAAATGTATAATAGTAGTAACAAAGAAGCAGATAAAAAATGCTGCTCCGGCAGTAATAAACCAACCGCCTATTACAGATAATACTCCGGTAATACGATATACTGCACTTTCGCGGCTCCAGGCTCTGTCTGCGAGAGAACGACCCAAATCCACCATACAAGTAA
>OJKC01002349.1_pt1 | contig 10204 bp, 8 predicted proteins | sample 1596401 | NCBI WGS metagenome assembly OJKC01 (sample SAMEA4350162, study PRJEB24818) | metagenome | biome: human; feature: gut; material: faeces | place: Denmark | collected 2013-09 | reverse complement strand
CCTTAAGACAACGGCTAGTATAACTGAACTTAATTTGATATCGAACGTTTCCGTGAAAGTTGAAAGCTGGAAATGGTTCGATTGCTGTTTAAAAGGAATTTCCAAATGAAGAAAATCTTTACGAGCTCACCGCTCTCACTCGATTTTGGTCTGCTTCTTCTGCGCGTACTGCTCGCGGCCGGGCTGCTCACGCACGGCATTGCCAAGATTGCCAATTTCTCCGCGCTGTCGACTTCCTTTTTGGACCCGCTTGGCATTGGTGTGCTGCCGGCTCTCCTCGGCGCCATCTTTGCCGAAGTGGTCTGCTCGATTCTGGTTTTGATTGGGCTGTGGACTCGACTGACCGTCTTGCCGCTCATCTTCACGTTTATTGTGGTTTTCTTTGTGGTAGGCGGCGGTGCTGCGTTTGCTCAGCGTGAACTGGCGTACCTTTATCTTGCCGGCTGGGTTGTACTTTTCTTCACCGGTGCAGGGCGCTTCTCGGTTGATGCACTGCGCTGCCCGCTCAAGAAGGCGGCAGCCTAAGGCCGCATCACTGCGCCGCAGGGTTTGTCGGCAGATGATTCTCCGCTTTAAAAGTCTCTTTGCGGGTGAATCTCTGCCGACTTTGTTTTCAAGCAATAACATATGGTTGTTGACACGCGTGTCGTTTTTAAGCAAACATTGCTTACCTCTTTGCCGGTAACGGCTGGCGGTGAAGTACGACAACCGGTCACAGCTCGCGTAAGATTCCCAACACTAGGGTGCATGGTGCGCCACTGAGAAAGACTCCTTGAAGGGCCTGAATGCAACGGATCTACGGATTTATCTGTGCTCACTCGCGAACAGCTGCTCTGGCGGTAGTTGTCATTTTGGGTGCTGAGGCAGCTTTCATTGGCTGGCAGAAAGCTCAGTATGATGAATTTATGGGGAGTCTGCTCACGCCGGGGGCTTTGGCCGAAGGCGTGCTCGCGGTGGGAGATCGGATGGATGACGGTATCTTCAGCCGAAGAGACCGCGTTCACTTCACAATTGCTTCGAGTCTTTATTCCGATAACCCTTCAGCTCCGCCGCTCACGCTTGACTTTGATGTCACGGCCAACTTTGGCCCCTTTGGCTTAACAGGCGATATTTTTGTCCTCAATGCAACGACGGGAAGTGCCAAGCTGCTCAAAATGCTCGAAGGCACCCATCCGCGTCTTTCCATTCGCTGGAGCCGCTCGGTTTTCGATGCTGCACTGAAGATTGCGGCAAGCGCTGCGCCCTTTGACATGCGGCTCAATTTCGTGAAGCCCGGTGTAGGCCCCATTTCTTGGCGACTTGCCGCCCCAAAGCCCGTGGAGTGCTCATTAAAGCTCCCTAAGCAGGGGTCTCTCTCTACAGTCTGCACGGCTCCAGCGCTGTTGGTGAGTCTTACGGATCCGGCAGCCAATATTTCTGAAGTCCGGCTCACGCGTGCATCCTTTGACGGCATCGCCCTCAAAACTGACCCAACGATGGCGCTGCCGGCAGCTGACGCGAAGGATGAGACTCTTCCTGCTGAAGCGGCCGATGACAGCCAACCCTCAGAGCGAGCGCTCTGGTATGTAGAAAAAGCGGAACTTAAAGCCGACGAACTGGATTTCTCTTCGGGTGACTGGCGCGGGATCTTTAAGGTCTTGATGCGGAAGTTCTCTGCTCAGGCGCATCAAGATCCGACTCCGGCAGAGGCCCTTGACGGCAGCTACAGCGCCTTTGCTCAAAAAGCGACGCTCAAAGTGACGAACCACAAGGGAGATCTAGAGCGCCATCTGAATGCTGAAGACTTCCGCATGAAGATGAAGGCGGCTGATGTCCCATTCAAGCTTTTCGGCGCAGTTGACGACGAAAGCATTGAGGAAACGCTCGATGCTGCCGGTCCGATGCATTTTGAACTCACGGAGTTCGGTTTCAGATCCGGGCCCAAGGGTGCCCAGAAAACTTCGGCTTCAGGCGTTCTTGAAGCCCGCCGCTCGGGCGGCAAGCTTCCCGAGACAGAGCTCACGCTTTCAGCTCAGCTTCCCGAACCTGTTCTGGAAATTGTGGACACTATTGTTCGAGGGGCGCGCCCAGATGCCCGCGGGCAGTCTGTGAAGCGCTTTATGACGCCCAAAGATCTGCCTGAAGGCCGAGTATGGGAACTCAAAATGAAGGAGTCTCGGCGCGCTCGCTGACAGCTCGATCGTTCACGGTGGACAACGTCGAGCCTTGAGCACTTAGGTTTAGGCAGCAGTCTTCATGCTGAAGACCTGTCATCTATGCAAACCTGCGCACATTTTGCGGGATTTGCGTATTTTTGCTGAGCTTATGTTTACTTTTCCCGGTGATGGCTGATGACCTTATCTCATTGTCACACAGGGAATTTCGCATTGCCTGGCCAGGCGTTCAGTTAAAAAAATGTGTTGGAAGAATTCGTTCGACAGCGTAGAATAAAGACCTAGAAAATACGCATAAGCACCTAACTCTCTCGACTAAGACGCGACTCGGCGCGGCGTCGATATTTCCCAACACATAAAAATGACATCCACCGCCTCGCCCGAAAAAAATAAAAGTATTCTGAAAAACGCTCCGCGGAAACGCTCGGCTGCTGCGGTTGGGACTTCTTCTTTAAGGAGTGTCCCGCAGGCCGAGACACTCGCGATGCGTACTGCGGCGGCTTCTGATCGGCCGCATCTGCTCTCCGGCTGGCAGGATCCCGTGGATCCAGCCGCATTGATGGCGCTTCGTCGTGAGATTCACCGCACCGCTGAGATCGGCTGGGCGGAATTCATCTCAACGGCGCGTCTGGCGCAGGCATTTGAGACTGAAGGCTTCAAGATTACCTATGGTCCGGACTTCATTTCCCCGCAGTTTGTGCGCGGGCGCGATGCCGCTGAAGTTGAAAAAGGCCGGCTTTTTGCCATGCAGAACGGTGTTCCTGCCGGACTGATGCGCCGCATGGGCGATTATCCCGGTCTCATTGCTGAATGGGACACAGGTCGTCCGGGCCGTACGCTGGCCATTCGCATTGAGCTCGACGGTATAGCGGTTGAGGAGCCCGAATCGCTCGCGCATTTGCCTTACCGGGACGGCTTTTCGTCCATTCGCCGCGGTGTGATGCATGCCTGCGGCCATGACGGACACCAGGCGGCTGCCATCGGACTCGCTAAATTCATTCATGCCAATGCCGAAAGGCTCTGCGGCCGCATCCGCTTTATCTGTCAGCCGGCAGAAGAAGGTTCCCGCGGCGCCTATCCGATTCTTCAGGCCGGCGTGCTTGACGACGTTGACATGATTATCTGCGGGCACATCGCGCCCGAGCTCGAACTCGGCACTGTTGTTGCTGCTCCGCGCCGGCTTCTCTCCACAACCAAGATTGACTTTGAATTCACTGGCCGTGCGTCGCATGCCGGTTCGCACCCGCAGACCGGCCGCAATGCGCTGCTGGCAGGAGCGGCTGCCTCACTGGCCATCATGGCGCTGCCGCGGCATGCAGACGGTATGACGCGCGTTAATGTGGGTCAGCTTCATGCCGGCGAAGGCCGCAACATTGTGCCTTCTCACGCCTGGATGGAAGTAGAGGTACGCGGCGAAACCGGAGAGATCAATCGTGACCTGACCGCCGAGGCGCTGACGCGCGCACAGGGTGCTGCCATGAGCTTTGGGGTGGAATGCCGAAAGCGCATTGTGGGTGAAGCTATCGACTACCAGCCCGAGGCGTCAACCACTCAGCTGCTTACCGTCTGCGCTCGTCGGGCCCGCGGATGCAGCAAAGTGCTGCCGACATGGAACTGCGACTATTCTGACGACGGTACACTCCTCATTCGCCGTGTGCAGGAGCAGGGCGGCAAAGGCGGGTACTTCCTCGTCGGCGGCGCACTCTCTTCAAGTGCTCTGAAACCCGCTGTCGATTTTGATGAAGCTGCGGTGATTACGCTTTACGACACGTGGGCCAATCTGATTACCGCAGTGCTCGGCAATTGGCGCTGAGGCTGAAGCCGATGAAATCAATCGGCCGCCTCTCGTGCTCAAAGAGGCAGCCGATTTTGCCGAGATGCCCGCTAATCCATTTGAAAAGCGGATGTGTTTACAGCGCTCAGAATCCGGGAATGACAATGCCCTTGTACTTTTCCTTGATCCAAGCGGCAATCTGCGGCTGCTGATAGGCTTCAACGAGCTGCTTCACCCAGGGTTTCCCAAGATCCTTTGTGTTTACAACGATGTTGCAGACGTACGGACCGTCGGCGTCTTCGACCAGAATGCCGTCACGCGTGGGATTGAGGTTGGCAACATAGGCGTAGTTGCCGTTAACGGCCGAAATCGTCAGGTCATTGAGCGAATGCGGCAGCTGAGCGGCTTCGAGTTCAACGAACTTGAGATCTTTGGGATTTTCAACAATATCGAGCACTGAAGGCGTGTAGCCCACACCCTTGCGCAGCTTAATAACGCCGCCCTTTTCAAGCAGGAAAAGCGCGCGGCCGCCCATGGCCGGATCGTTCGGATGCCGACCGTGGCGCCTTTAGGCGCTTCCGCAAAACTCTTCACTTTCTTCGAATAGAAGGCCATCGGCAACGTGAACCCTTTGCCGGCGACGCTCAGGTGGTAGCCGCGGTCTTTGATGGTCTGCTCCATGAACGGAATGGTCTGAAAGATATTGGCGTCAAGGTCACCCGAATCGAGGGCTGCATTTGGCTGAATGTAGTCTTGGAATTCAAAGATCTGAATGTCGAGGCCTTTGGCTTTAGCCAGCGGCACGACTTGTTCGAGAATTTCGGCTGCCGGGCCGGCAGTGACGCCGACGCGGAGTTTCTTGAGATTCCCGGCATCAGCGGCAAAAGCGGTGCTGCCCGCAAAAATGGAGGCAAAAGGCAGCAGTGCGGCTGCCAGTGCGATGTCCCGGCGTTTCATAGTGTTGGTTCCTCTCTCTCTTTTTTGATATGGGTCGAACGTTCGAATATCGAGCGGTCGCCGTGCTGATGAAATGCAGTCTATGCACGGCGAGACCGATCTGAAGAAAGATCTGACGGTTCATTGCGGTATTGCCTGACGGCTTGAGACTTCTGCCGCAGAGTTATTGACGGTATGAAGGGCTGCGGCAGATCGCTTTGGAGAGCGGGTATCGGCAGGTGTTCGGGGATGCCTTTATGAGAAAAAGTCGTCTCATCTGCTGTTTTCATATACGGGAGAACCCGAAATCGGCGCATTTCATAGCCTTGACGGTAATTCCTGTAAGGTTCGGGAAATTTTTCCCGCGCAGAATGCCTTCATCCAATTGCCGTAGACCGACGGCAGCTTCCGTTTTTGAAGCTCCGTCCAGGCATGAATAGACCCAACAAAAGAGGATTCATAAAAAATGATGAAGACCACCATTGCCGCCGCGCTTGCTCTCGTCGTCGCCTCCGGCGCCGCCATGGCTGAATTCAAGGACTTCACGGTCAATGGCGACCTCGTGACCAAGGGACAGCAGGAGGCCGTTGCAACGGAAGCCATCTCGAATAATCCCAATCCTCATGCCGCCATTGCGAATCCTCAGATTGAGGATCAGGTGCGCCAGATGGTCATCGAGTACAAGGTGATGAGCCAGTACGCGAAGAAGGAAGGCCTCGACAAGCAGCAGGCCGTCAAGGATGACATCGAACGCATGACCGACATGGTTCTGATGAAGCATGCCGTCAATGAGTACGTCAAGAAGAATCCGGTTACCGAAAAGGAACTCAAGGACGAATATCAGAAGGAAAGCGATCGCTGGGGCAAGACCGAATACCGCGTCCGTCACATTCTCGTGAAGACGCAGGACGAAGCCAAGCAGATCATCGATCAGATCAATAAGGGTGCATCCTTTGCGAAGATCGCTGCTGAAAAGTCTCTGGACGAAGAAAGCAAGGACCGCGGCGGCATTCTCGATTGGACCTCTGCTTCGGTCTTTACCGGCCAGCTCTCGAGCGCCATCATGGGCCTCAAGAAGGGCGAAATGGATAAGGTTCCGGTGCAGTCGCCGGCTGGTTTCCATGTGGTGAAGGTTGAGGATGTTCGTCCGGCTGAACTCTATCCGAAGTATGAAGCCCGCAAGGAAGAGCTCCGTCATATCCTTCTGCAGCGCAAGGTTCAGGCCTTCATTCATGAACAGGTTCTGCGCGCTGAAGTGAAGGACGCCAAGTAATCCTGATTCAGGAGATCGCGGCCGGCCTTTGGCTGGATCGCGTTCTGCGGCGAAAACGCCGCTCGTGCCGTTCTCCCTGGGTGTTTTCGGGTGAGAGTGGTCAGCGGGCGGCGTTTTTCGTACATGCTGCGCAAAGACAAATACCCGGACGCAGCGGCAAGGACCCCGAAAGCAAAAGAAGGTCCGCAGGCTCGTGAGAGCACCTCAATCGGCCTCAAGAAGGAGACCATCCTGTGACAGCAGAAATTGGGCAGTATGCCCTTATATTGGCGCTCATGGTGAGCGCCGTCGGCGGTGTGCTGACCCTTGCCGGCGCCGAATTAGCCAGCAGAAGCTGGATGCGCGTCGGCATGGCTGCCGCTGCCGTTCTTGCCGTTCTGGCAACCATTGCGATCGGCGCTCTGGCCTGGGGCTTTGTCGAAAGCGATTTTTCTATTCTGAATGTCGCCCGCAACTCCAATATTGCGCTCCCGTGGTACTACAAGCTCGCGGCTGTGTGGGGTTCGCACGAAGGCTCGATCCTCTTTTGGGTGACGACGCTCGCGTGGTGGATTTTTGCTGTTGCGCTTTCAGCCCGTCATCTGCCTGAACGCGTGCTTGCGCGCATTCTCGGCACGCTCTTCATCATCACCTTCGGGCTGTACCTTTTTATCCTCACCACTTCGAATCCGTTCCTGCGGCTCTTTCCGCCGGCCGAGGCCGGTGCGGACCTTAATCCGCTGCTGCAGGACCCGGGGATGATCTTCCATCCGCCGCTCCTTTACTTAGGTTATGTGGGCTTTGCCGTTCCTTTTGCTTTTGCCGTTGCGGCACTGCTGGGCGGCCGTCTGGACGTCGCTTGGGCGCGGTGGATGCGTCCGTGGACAACGGCTTCATGGGTGCTCCTGACGCTCGGCATCAGCCTTGGCTCTTACTGGAGCTACTACGAGCTTGGCTGGGGCGGCTGGTGGGCCTGGGATCCGGTGGAAAATGCTTCACTGATGCCGTGGCTGACCGGTACGGCATTGATGCACAGTCTCGCGGTGACCGAGAAGCGGGGGGCCTTCAAGATTTGGACGGTTTTCCTCGCCATTCTGACTTTTTCACTTTCGCTTTTGGGCACGTTCCTCGTGCGTTCGGGCGTTCTGACGAGTGTTCATGCTTTTGCGTCAGACCCGGCCCGAGGCATGTTTATTCTGATTTTCCTCGTGATTGTGATCGGCGTGTCCTTCCTGCTTTTTGCTTGGCGGGCCGGCTCGGTCGCATCGGCGGCGTCCTTCTCGGGACTGTCGCGCGAATCGCTCCTCATGGGGAACAATCTGCTCCTCGTCGCCGGTATGGCGATTGTGCTCTTAGGCACGCTTTATCCGCTTTTCCTCGATGCGGTCGGAGGTGGCCGCATCACCGTGGGCGGGCCGTACTTTGAGAGCGTCTTCGGCAGCGCGATGGTGCCGCTTGCATTCCTTGTGCCGGTGGGTGCTGTCTGTGCTTGGAAGTCGCAAAGCATTGACCGCATGGGGCGTCTGCTGGGACTGCCGCTTGCTCTAGCGCTTGTTTTGGGACTCCTCACGCCGGTTCTTCTGGGGGCCTGGTCGACCGTGATGGCGCTGGCTGCATTCCTCGCCTATTGGATTGTCTTTGGCGCCGCTGCCGACTGGGTGCGCTACGCCCGTACGGCCCGTGCGCAAAAACGCAGTGTGTTCGGACAGACGCTTCCCTGGTGGGGCATGCATATTGCCCATCTGGGGCTTGCGCTGCTCATTTTCGGCGCGGCTGCCAACGGGATTTATCAGGTGGAGCGAGGGGCGGCTATGCAGCCGGGTCAGACTGTGCAGGTGCGCGACGTTACGCTTCGCTATGACGGATGGAGCGAATACCGCGGTCCCAATTACACGGCTGCTAAAGGCGTACTGACGATCGTCAATGATCAGGGCAAAGAATTCGAGCAGCTTTTCCCGGAAAAACGCAACTACGACGCCGTGCAGAACATGACGATGACGGAGGCGGCCATTCTTCATCGACTGACCGAAGACATCTACGTGTCGCTTGCTTCGCCTACCCCTGACGGGGAAGGCTGGGTGGTGCGCGCTTATGTGAAGCCTTTTGTGACACTCATCTGGATCGGTACGCTCTTCATGGCGCTGGGCGGACTCCTCGCAATGGCAACGCGTTCGACCAGAGCGCCTCAGCTGCGTGAAATGGGCAAGCGCGCTGCAATTTCAGCAGCCGGCACCGCTGCGGCATGCTGCGTTTTGGCGATGCTTGCTGCCCCGGCATCAAGCTATGCGGCAGAGCCGCTCATGGGATCCGTCACGGCTACCGAAAAATCCAAAGCGGCAGCAGCTTTCCTGGACTCAGCGCCCTCACTGGGAACCGTTGAAAATTCGGCCGATGCCTTTGCTAACCTGAAAACGGCCGAAGCCAAGCCCTCAGAGTTTGATCCGGCAGCCAATCCTCGGGTGCACAACATTGCGTCTCAGCTTCGGTGCCTGGTTTGTGCCAACGAAACCATTGCAGAATCGAATGCTCAGCTGGCAGTAGATCTGCGCCGAGAGGTGGCCGAGCAGGTTAAAGCCGGCCGTACAGATGACGAAGTGGTGGCTTTCATGATCGAGCGCTACGGCGACTATGTTCTCTTTAAGCCGCCCTTTAAGGCCAAGACCTGGCTTTTGTGGCTGGGGCCGATTGCATTCGTGTTTCTGGCCTTCTGGGGCATGGTGCGCATAGTGCGCATCCGTCGAGAAGATGCGAAAGCCCGCAGGCTTGCTGCATCTGCAAAGTCGCTCGCTTGCGCCAAGGCTTTCCTCAGAGGTGAAGTCGAATATGTCGACGGCGGCTTCGCTGCCCGGCAAAGTTCGCTCAAGCATGGCGTTCAAACTCGCGGAGCATCAGAATGAAATACGAAGTGATCTTCTGCATTTTTGCGCTCGTCCTGACGGCGGGCGTTGTGGGTGCCTTTGCTTGGGCGCTGCTCGGTCACTCCAAGGGCGGCCGTGCTGAAGAAGCGCGCACGGCTGATAATCTTGCGGGACTTCGCGAAGAGTATGCCCATCTTGTTGAACAGCAAGCGGCCGGCCGTCTGACGCAGGCTGCATTTGCAGAGCGAGAGGAAGAGCTTGCGCTCCGCGTACTCGAGGAGACTGAGGAAACGAAGGATTCCGCCGATCCGTCTCAGGTGCGTAAGGACGCGGACAATGCCCGCACGTCGCTTATTACGACAGCGGCGGTTGCTGTGATGATTCCTGCGACAGCGGTGGGTGCTTATCTTTGGTACGGCGACTTTTCCGCGCTTGATGAGCGTGCTGTCGAACAGGTTCGCTTGGCTGCGCAAGCAGCGAAGTCTGAGCGCGACATGCAGGGCACGATGGCTTCGCTTGAAAAAGCTGTTCAGAGCAACAAGGACAATCTTGAAGCGTGGGAGCTCCTGGCTGAGCAGTACAACGCGACTGGAAACTTAAGTCAGGCGGCGATCGCCTTTGAAAACGTGGTGCGGCTTGCGCCGAAAAACGCCAACGCCTGGGCTGAGCTCGCCGACTTGACCATTGCACTTAATCCGTCTGATCTTTTGAAGGCCGGTGAGATTGCAGAGAAGGCGCTCGCAGTCGATCCTTGGCACCAGAAAGGTTTGATGATCGGCGCGGCAGCGGCCTTTGAACGCGGCGACTATGCTCATGCGGCAGTGCTTTTCGATCGTTTGAGAAAGCAGATCCCGGCAGGCAATGAAGTCCATGACGCGCTGACGCAGCAAATCGAGATGACGCTCGCGGCAGGCGGCCTCAAGGCAATTCCCAAGGATGACGTGGGTGAGAAGCCCGAAACGGACCTTGAGAAGATGATGAAATTGGGTGGCGGCATGCAGCAGGCGCCTGAGCGCGGTCAGGACGGCGTGGGATTGAATCCGCTTAAACGCTGAAATCCTCCATACGAATAAAACGATCAAGGCTAAAAAGGCCGGAGCATCGCAAAACCTGAACTACGGGATGCCTGCTCACTAAAACAAGGGCAGTTCCGTCAATATCTTTATCAATCCCGTGATCTTATTTGAAAAAATAGGCCACGGGCTTTCGTTTTTGTGTTAACATGCTCTAT
>OJKC01002347.1_pt1 | contig 10211 bp, 15 predicted proteins | sample 1596401 | NCBI WGS metagenome assembly OJKC01 (sample SAMEA4350162, study PRJEB24818) | metagenome | biome: human; feature: gut; material: faeces | place: Denmark | collected 2013-09 | reverse complement strand
CTTACGAACGAGATTGGCTTCATCATCATGATTACCCAGCGTATATGCATAGGGAACATTCTGTTCTCGTACTGCTAGAGTCCAATAATGCCACTGATCCTCAAACCACCCTTCTGTATGATTCCACTCTCCCCCTATCTGAAAACAGAACATAAGACAGTTACCTGCGATCATATCACCTGTAAAAGCCACAAAATCAGGAACAGTCACATTCAGAATTGTCCTCATAACTTGAGTTGATTGCTTATCAATATCCAGATCACGACCATAATGAGTGTCTGTAAACTAGATATGGGTAGAATCAAATACGCCAACTTGAAGTATTCGAAACGATCCCTTAGATGAGAAGAATAATCTTGGTTTGGCTGCTACAATCGATAATAGAACCAAAAATGGTAAGATTCTCATACGTGAAGAAAAGGATGTTCCAACAAACATATAATAATTCAGCACTTCCAAGAGCAGCCGTGATCTGAGTCCATACATTCTCGATAGGAGCATCGGCTTCAATTGTCTTCACTAATCCCTTCTTTCCATAATAGTCAATAATAGGAGCAGTCTTGTTGTGGTACTCTGTCAAACGCTTCTGAAGGACTTCGGGATTATCATCCTTTCTCTGGATCAGAGGTTCACCAGTCACATCATCCTTTCCCTCAACCTTGGGAGGATTAAACACAACATGATACGAACGACCACTAGCAGGATGAACTCTTCTTCCAGAAATACGCTCCACAAGCTTTTCATCAGGAACATCAAAAGCAAGCACAGCATCAATCTTCATTCCATCCTTTGCCAACATTTCATCCAACTATTCCTTATAAATCCATTTTCACAATCTTACCATCTCAGCTTGAGGAATGGTACGAGGGAAACCATCCAAAATGAATCCCTTCTTGCAAGCAGGACTGTGAATGTTATCCTTGATGATGTTCACCACAATATCATCACTCACCAAAGCACCTGCATTCATTGCTTCTTTGGCACGAAGACCATATTCAGTGCCTACAACTCATTTCAACAATTCATCCTATACCTCGAGCAACAGCATCACGCAACATATCTCCAGTAGCCAAGTGACAAACGCAATACTCCTTCTTAATTTCAGGAGCCTGTGTTCCCTTACCACAACCAGGAGGTCCTAGAGGTAATTATCAGAGAAGAACACAATTACCAATCAGAATCGTACGAACACCTCTTCTCTTGGAACAATCAACACGACGCTCCAACTCATTCACAATGTCTTCAGTAGGAATATTCTGCATGGAAAAAGAGAAAGAAAATGGAGAAACAAAAGTAGTGGTGGTGAGAGGGACAATAGGTTTCTATGGATCACTGAACCTTTCTTCAAATTGAATTCGCTATTTCGCATATGCAAATAAGAGAAAACTGAATCAATCACCTCCATTGTCTCTCAGTATGTTCTAAACGGCCCAAAGAGTTCATTCAAAAGAAATGAGAGAGAACAAAGAAATGTTCTTTCTTTTCTTGTTTTGTGTGATTTCTAGTATATGGTGTGTATCTGGATATCAAGAGAATGGAAATTGGCAAGAAAGTGAATCTACTCTGATTCGTTCTCTTTCTTTCCAGACAATGGATCCAATAGATATTATGAGAAAGAATGAAAATGGAAAGTGGATAAGGAGTGAGTTTTCATTAGTTCAGTCTTCTGGTGCTCCAACGAATCTATCTTATCCTGATGGTGTTATTTATCGAACAGGAAGTGTAATATCGTTAGTTCCAACTTATTCAGGAAGTGTCAGTTGGTGGAATATTTCTCCTTCACTTCCTTCTTTTCTGACATGGGACAGTCAAACTGGAACAATATCAGGAAGATTGGAAGAGTCGTTTGAAACTGTTTTTACGATCACAGCTGGAAATGAGAATGGAAGTGTCTCTTATGTACTAGTTCTGAGTGTACTGAATAGTGGATGTCTAGCAGATGGAGAATGGCCAGTAACGAACTCTCTACAGACTGTTTATCTTCCTTGTTCTGATGAGTTTGAGTATGTTGGGAATCAATCTCGGACATGTGTGGGTTATGCAATACCCACCTGGGGTCCAATCACACGCAACTGTGAACTGGGTCCTCCTTATGCCTTGAGATATCCATATCGTGATTACAATGTATTCACAGGAATTGAAGTAACGAATTTGATTCCAAGTCATCGAGGGAAAGGGATCGAGTATTCAGTCTCTCCTTCTCTTCCTGAAGGTTTGATTTTGGATTCATCCACAGGAGAGATTCATGGAACAGTGAAGAGTGAGGAGCCATGTACAACTGTGACTGTGACCTTGGTGAACGAAGTGGGGAACTGTACAACTTCTCTCAGAATATGTGTGATTCCATCAGATAGATCCGAATCTCCTCTATTCCCTCAACCAAGACAGAAGTTCTGGTTGTTTTTGAGTATAGGGGTATTGACTGTTAGTATTATTCTCTCGATTGCTTTTCTTTGTTGTGGATGTCGGTGTAAGAAGCGAAGGATGTTGAAAGTGGAGAAGCAGAAGGATTAGTTGAATCCGTTTTCTCTTTGGATTTGTATTCTAATGATTGTGTATTTGTTGATAGAGAGTGTTTTGGTTGTTATTCCTGATTCGAATCAAACCACATGAGTATTCAAAAGTCTTCTATTTGTTTCTTCAAATAAGAAGATTGATTAATGAAGAATTGACTGAGATTGAACATCTTTCATGATTCGATTTCTGACAAATCCTAACTAGGACAGAATTTGATTCCATAAATAGCTATTCTTTCTGTCATCACGTTGGAATCTGAATTGTGAATCCTCTTCGTTCATTACGTGATTCTGATAGATGAGAAGAAATGCCGTGGATAGGTTTTGATCTCTATTGAGGAGAAAACAAATCAGAATCTCTTCTGAACTGGATCACTGAGTAGGATGTGAATGAATGAACTGATGAACAGAATATCTGAACTGAAGGAATAGAGAATGTTAAAGAGAGTGATTTGTAAACCTACAATTCATATGTTTAGTGTAAATGAATTGTAAAGAGGAATGATGAATAGCGTGCAATCAGTTGTGACTTGATGCCTGGAACAGTGGGACTTGGAGGTCGAATGTCTCAGAATCCGCTGAAAGTGACAATTTTCGGTGCTTCGACAGGTAGTCTGGGTCGCAGTGTTGTGTATGAGTTGGGTAGAAGTGTTGAATTGGATTTGATGGATAGCTTCTCGTGGAGTGACATGCATGATTCCATACAGAGGAGAAGGAGATGAAGTTCGACATCTGAAGCAATCGGGTGATATTGGGAAAGTAAATCCAATTCCATTTCATCCTCGGGATGAACAATCGATTCGTGACTGTATTGGAAATGCAGACATTGTGTTGAACTTGGTTGGTAAATACTACGAGACAAAGAATCTGTATCTGAAGAAGAACTATACGTGAGTGAAGAAGGATGGAATGAGAGGTAGATATCAGGATGTGAACATCTACTTCCCTGAGCGTCTTGCTCGTATTTGTAATGAGATGGGTGTGAAGAATCTATTGCATGTATCTGCTTTACAACAGAATCTGAAGCATCGGTCAGAATGGGCTCGAACAAAGGTGGAAATAGGAAGAGATGGTAATGAATAGGCAAAAGGTGAAGAGGTGATTCGTGAGGTGAAGCCTGAGACGTGTATTGTTCGTCCTGCAGATATGTTTGGTGAAGATGATCGAATTCTCCAATGGTGGATGTGAGTGTGAGTGATGAGATGTAGGATTGGTCGTCAGTTCCATATCTATCCGTGGTTGATCAATATCAATGGTGGAGCTGCGCTGAAACAGCCTGTCTGGTATGGAGATGTGGCTACTGCGATTCGGAAGTATTGTATGAACCCTGAAGCGTACAATGGAAAGATAATGGAACTTGGTGGACCGGAGGTGATGGCCTGGTCACAGATTGTGGATTGGTTCCGAGAGGTGACTCATACAGCTCGTGTGCCTCCTCGTACACCAACATCAATTGCTCGTATGTATGCTGGAGTGTTGGAATTGGGTCCAAAACCCTATATCTCACGTAGTGAAGTGGACTTGCGTGTGAGTGACAATGTGGTGGATCCTCACACGACATGTTTGACCTTCAAGGATCTGGGAGTGAGAGAATTGAGAGAGAGTGATCTGTAGATTGAACCACACTCCTTGAAGGATAAGGGCTATTCGGCAATATTGCGATATCGTAAGGGAGGTCATTGGGCCTATGAGAATGAAAACGTAAACACAAGAGTGATTTAATTTGTCTGTTATTGTTATGTTTGTTGAGAAAAGGAATAGTATAATAATCAAAGAGTACTAACCACTAAACATGTATGAGAATAATGCCTTGAATCATCATTATTCGAAGACCAATTCGGTTGAAGAAACGAAGACTGTAAGAATATGATGGATCGAAATGTATTGATGAATCAAGTGGTTTGACTGAAGTCATAACACATGAACTAGGTGAATAATGTCATCTGAACCCCTTCAGATTAATAGTGATGTTCTAGCTTCGCTGAGAACCCGTCGCGAAGAGTTACAGAAAGAACGGATAGATGTGTTGGTAGGCAGTATTGATATGAATGTGAGAATAACAGAATGCAAATCGATTCCTGGATGGAGAGATCCGAAAGGCAATTGAACGTTGTCCGAAGCGTGAAACGGGAACTGTGGAGGCGTTGAATGAACGGATTCGTAAGATGGAAGAAGATATTGAGTATGGTAGTTTAAATGCCAAAGAGGAGAAATTGGTATGGGTTGTGTGTGGTGAGTGAAAGTGTAGGAAAGACGACGAATCCAAGATATTGAGAAACAGAGAGATGCATTGAAGGTGTACTTGAAAGCCCAAGAAGAGATCACTCTGTTGAGAGAAAAGCGAACTGCAGGAAACAAGAGGTTGGATGAAATCAGTCACACATTGGATGAGTTGATCAACACTTTGAATGTGTCGGAAGCTCTTCTCCGTCTGAAGGAACTAACAGGAGTGCTAGTGAGAATTGTGGGTGGAATTGACTGTAGTTACCGAATGAGAAGCTGAAGCAACAAGAGGTTGAGATTCAGAAGGCAAGTATGGGTCGTGTGTGTGGTAAGAACATGTCAAATGTAGGAAGAGGGATGAGGATTGAGGTGTAGTTGCATAGCATGGAGGAGGCATTCAAAGTACATCTCTCGATTCGTCGTGATACGATGATATTAGTGAGTGGTGAGGAAGTGAATGTGTTGCGATGTGTGGAGGCACTGAAGGATATGGGTGAGGAGGTGGAGACGATAATGAAGTTACCATCAGAACAGATCCATGCTTTGATGGCTCATGAGGGCAAGTATCGGAAGAGGATTGAACAGGAGTCGCGTGTTCATTTGGCTCTGGAGGGTACAGATGGAATCCGAATAATTGGAGGTCCAAAGGCTGTGAAGAGTGCAGAACGGAGTGTGACAGATCTCTTCCGAAGTGAGGATTGTGGGGATGATATGAGAGATAGAGAGCAATCGATTTGTAGTGAGTCCATTCCTACGTAGTGTTCTGTTGAGTGAGAAGATGAAGGCGTTCCAAGAGCTTCAGCGTCGTTGTCCTGCTTATCTGGGTCTGGGTGAGAAGATCACAGAGCTAGTGTTGTTAGGAACAGCAGAGGATCAGCGTGAGACTCTGGTGAGAGATTGTGAGAGATGTGAGAGATAGGCGATCCTGGCTAGTTTCGAGAAGGAACATCAGGAAGTGACAGAGACAATCCCAGTGTCTGAGCGTCTATTCCGTTATCTGTTTGAGGAGAAAGGAAAGCGTGTACAGAAGATCCAACAGACTTCACATGCCCGTGTGCGTATGGAACGATCTCCGTATAGTGTGGTTGTGAGTGGCACAAAGGATGCTGTGGAGGCAGCGATGGAGAGTTTGAAGGCAACAGAGAAGGAATTGCTTGAGGCCAGTGTGGAGATGGAAGTGTCAGAAGCTCAGATTGGCATGTTGCTGGATAAGAAGGGTGCATTGCTAAAGAAGCTACAGACAGAACAGAAATGTTCTTTGGATGTTGATCGGAAGGCCAAGAAGGTGGTGTTGCGAGCTCCTGAAGAATCCCGTGAAGAGGCGTGTAGAGCCCTGAAGACGATATTGGAGAGTGTGCGTGTGGAGACAGTGGCTCTGAAGCCTCGTCAGGCATCCTTGTTTGTGGGTCCGAGTGGTAGCAACATCAAGAAGCTGCGAGAGATGAGTGGAGCGCAGTTGGAGGTGGAGAAAGAGGAGCTGAGGATCAGTGGTGAGGATTCAGCAGTCACAAAGGCAATGGAGCTAGTGACGAAATGGCTGGAGGAGCATACAGTGATGGAGTTGGAGACAGAAGCGAGTGTAGGCTTCGCTGTGATTGTGGGTCCGAAGGGAGCGAATCGGAAGATACTGCAGAAGGAGCTGGATGTGGAACTGAGTGTGGAGGAGGGTAAGGAAGGAAAGGCTTATGTTCGAGTGATGGGTGGTTTGTCACAATGTGAGAATGCAGTGAAGACTCTACAGAACAAGATGGAACAGTACAAGAAGGAGAATATGAGTGTGAGTTTCCCTACAGGAGTATTCCAGAATGCTCCAGAGTTGCGTCGTGGTAGTTTGGAAAGGAAGATGAAGGAATTGGGTGTGGAGTTGAATGTGGTAGAACGTCGTAGTGTGGTGATAGTCCATGGTGAGGAAGAAGCATTGAAGAAGGCTGTGGAGTATTTGGAGGAGTTGAAGAAGCAGTATGAGGAGTATGAAGAACGAGATGTGGAAGTGGCAAAGGAGGAGATTGGTGTGTTGGTGGGTCGAGGTGGAGAGAATGTACGTCGTCTCCAAGAGAAGTTGGGTGTGGTTGTGATTGTGGACAGAGAGAATGAGAAGAGACCAGCATCAACTCCTCGTGTGCATGTGTGGGGTCCAAAGGAGAAGGTGGAAGCAGGATGTGAGGGTGTGATTGCAGACTTAGAGGAACGAGTACAAGTGTCAGAAGCTCTTCCTTGTTCTGTGAAGCAGATTGCTCATCTAACAGAGAATAGATTTGCTTTGGTTAATGAGATCCAGGAACAATCAGGAGCTGAAGTGTATGTGCCACATGATCTTCCCATGTTTGGATCCACAGCTGTGACAGTACGAGGAAACAAACAGCAGGTGACAACAGCAGTACCTCTGGTGCGAGAGGCATTACAAGGACTGATTCGAAGAACCCTCCAAGTGCCTGCAGAGGATCTGACTGTGATGTTGAAGAATGGGAATCTACAGGTTCAGCGTCTGACCTTGGAGTCGAAGAGTCGGATTGTGACAGATGAGACGAAGGGAGAGGTGATTGTAGTAGGACCCAAGGAGGGAGTGCAGTTGGTGTTACGTCGCTTCTTGGAACAGTTGAGAGCAGTATTGCCTGATCAGTATCTGATGGAACCGATATCTGAGAGTGTATATCTGGGATTGAATGTGGATCAGAATGTGAAGGAGATGGAGCAGTATCAGAAGGAACATGGTGTGGTGATGTATCAGGATGTATCAGCTGTGTATTTGTATGGTACAAGTGAGGCCTTACCAGCAGCAATGGAATGGTTGAAGAGTATGTGTGAACGTATCTCCAAGGAGAGTCATGTGATGAGAGTACCGAAGGAGTGTATTCCTTTCCTGATTGGTACTCGAGGCAGTCGAATCTCTCAGATGCGGAAGATGAGTGGAAGTTCATTGGAGATTGTTGATGATGGTGTGTGGATTCAAGGAAAGGAGGAGTGTGTGGTGAAGGGTATGGAGTTGGTGTCCAATGCATTGGAAGAATATGAAATGACACATCGTCGAGTTCAAATTGATCCTGAGTATATTGGTGTATTGGTAGGAACACGTGGTTCCAATCTGAACCGTCTGCGTCAACAGTTCCTGACCTCTGTGAATGTGGAGAATGATGGATGGGTATCAGTGTCTGGTACACAGAAGCAAGCTGTACAGGATACGATTGATGCAATTGTGAAGTATGTGGAGGAGAAGAAGCAGGAGATGGGAAGTGTGAAACCAGAGTCAGAAGGTCGTTGGGAGTCGAGACGTCGTGAAGAGTCACGAGAGAAGCCAAAGGAGAAGGTGACAGATGGAAGAGAGTCAGTGTGGGAGAAGTTGAAGCATAATCCTCAACTGCCATTGGGACTGAGCAAGAAGAAGGAAGAGTCACATTCTCAAGAAGTGTCTCGTATTCTTGGATTGAAAGATACAACTGTGGGAGGAAGTGAGTGTTACAAATCGGAAAGTGGATATACTGTTGAACTGTAAGGGTTATTCGTGTTACTATGGGTTGTTTGTTGAGAGTAAGAGTGGATTTGAGGTATTTGGTATTGGAACATCTCATTGTGATGTCATTCAATCCTTTGTTACTACAAACATTCATACATCTAGTTTACATATTCTCCATCCCAAACCATATTACCATCAGCAGGTTCAGGGAACAAGAATGAGGGATTAGCGAATCTGTAACCCTTATCCAATGCCCGAATATCCTTCATATTCTCTTCAGTTAGTGAGAAATCAAATACATTGAAGTTCTCAAGGATACGTTCCTTATGAACTGATTTAGGAATACAAATAGTACCACGCTGAATAGCCCAACGAATCATAATCTGAGCGGGTGTCTTGTGATGTTCTTCAGCAATACGAGCAATCACAGGATCCTTCATAGGTGAAGCATACTTATGAGAAACACCACGATCAGCTCCACCTAATGGGAAGAAGGCCATGAAATACATTCCATTCTTATCCAACAGATCCTTCACTTCCCACTGTTGCAGATAAGGATGTAATTCAACTTGATTGACAGCAGGTTTTACAGTACATCGATCCAGAAGAAGTTGGAGTCTCTTACTTGTGTAGTTGGACACTCCAATGGCTCTCAGAATGCCCTTGTGATAGTATTCTTCCAATTTACCCCAAGTCTGCATCACCAGATCAATGTTGAATCCAAGAATCTCACACCCCTCTTTGGAACTACACTATGGTCAAAGAAGTAACCCTCTTGACGTCTCTTCTCCTCTTCAGGAGATAGATTATAGAAGTAGGGCTTGTGAAGAAGGAAAAGATCGATATAAGATGTCTGAAGATCATCTAATGCCTGGAGAATAGCCTTCTCTGCATTCTCTGGTTTCCAGTCACAGCACCATAGCTTTGAAGTGATGAAATGTTCTTCTCTCTTCACAATTCCCTCATCAATACACTTCTTGATAGCAGCACCAACTTCCTTATGGTTCATATACAAACAAACAGTATCAATGAGACGATATCCAGCCTTGATAGCAGTTTCAACAGCTTCTGTACACGAATTCCCTGTAGAGAGGTAGGTTCTAGAATCAAGAATTGCTTCAATCCTTACCCAAGTCCCAGAAGGGGCATCTTTACATCATTGTTCAGAATAACACTGTTCATTTAGAAGATATAAGCAATTGATAAGGGGTAACAAAACTATAAATCTGGGATTGAAGATCTTAGAGAAACTGCTCAACTTGTGCGGTGAGAGTGTCAATCAGATTACAAGAACTTGTGATTGACAAATCAACCTGACGTAACGATTACTCACTGTAACAAACGATAGAATTTCGCGTATGCCGAACCCTAGAAAAGATACAAGATCATTTCTTCCATAACAAACACTACCTAATAATAGACTCGTGTCTTTTTTCCCTGAAATAGATCCGTCCCTCTTAAGAGAGCATTGCATTCTTTACATACAACTGATTTCTCACTATTTAAATAACCACAACGCTTGCACGCAATCATTCCTTTCCTTTCTTCAAGGAGACTCGACTCTTCTGCCTTTGCTGGATTCAGACCCAAATCATGTTTAGAGAAGATACTAATAGGCTCAGAATCAGTTTGGCGAATACTATCTATCAGCTAAAATACGAGTACATACATAGAAAGAGATGGATCATCCACTTGACGATGAATCCACAAATAGTAAGCCAGTACAGCAAGACAGAAGATAAAACTAGTAATACCAAAGACTTTCCAAACAGAAACAAGAGGAGGAATTTCTTCAACATTAGTAGATAGAATCACTAGATAAGATAAAGGATTGATTAAGTACTGTTATTCGAGGAATCATACATCTCACATTTCGTCAACAGAGGAACACTAGCTGAAGGAACAGAAAAGACTATTCGTTGCTTGTTACCAGTTGACGACTCGTAAGTGTCTAGAATTTCCGCTACATTCGTGAGTCCATCGCAGTTTTACGTTTCTTTGTCATTATATAACATGCAATG
>OJKC01002332.1_pt1 | contig 10269 bp, 9 predicted proteins | sample 1596401 | NCBI WGS metagenome assembly OJKC01 (sample SAMEA4350162, study PRJEB24818) | metagenome | biome: human; feature: gut; material: faeces | place: Denmark | collected 2013-09 | reverse complement strand
AGACCGAGCTGCTGACCGCCCTGCAGCCCGCCTTTGCCAAGATCTCCGAGCAGGGCATCCGCTATTCTTCGCTCCCCGGCCACACCATGGAGATGGCCGACGCCCTCAACGACGTCCTGTCCTCCAAGTGGCGCAACCTCCGCGGTCTCGAGATCGTCTCGTTCGGCGTCTCGTCTGTCAAGGCGAGCGAGGAAGACGAGCAGATGCTCAAGGAGATGCAGCGCAACGCCGCCTTCATGGACCCGACAAGAGCCGCCGCGCACCTCGTCGGCGCGCAGGCGTCCGCCATGCAGGCCGCCGCGAACAACCAGAACGCAGGCCCCGCCATGGCTTTCATGGGCATGAACATGGCCGGTCAGGCCGGCGGCGTGAACGCGCAGAATCTCTACCAGATGGGCGCGCAGCAGGCCGCGCAGCAGCCTGCCCCTGCCGCGGCCGCCCCGGCTGCTCCGGCCGGCGCCTGGACCTGCCCGCAGTGCGGCAAGACGGCGACGGGCAAGTTCTGCCCCGAGTGCGGCGCGAAGAAGCCCGAGGCCGACGGCTGGACCTGCCCGACCTGCGGTAAGCTGAACAAGGGCAAGTTCTGCGCCGAGTGCGGCACGAAGAAGCCCGCCGGCACGCCGAAGTACAAGTGCGACAAGTGCGGCTGGGAGCCCGAGGATCCGACCCATCCGCCGAAGTTCTGCCCCGAGTGCGGCGATCCGTTCAACGACGGCGATATCATTGTGTAATTCTGACTGAAATTTGAGTCCCTGCCCGCGCTCTGCGCGGGCAGGCGCATATCAGGAGGTTTTCTCTTCTATGGCAGATCAGATCACCAACTATCAGTGCCCCGCCTGTACCGGCCCCCTGCATTTCGTGGGCGCGTCCGGACGGCTGGAGTGCGACTACTGCGGATCGAGCTACTCCGTCGACGAGATCGAAGGCCTCTACCAAAGAAAAGATGCGCAGGCCGCGGCCGAGACCGCCGCGGCGGATGAAGCCGCCGCAGCACCGGACGGCGACGAGGGCGCCTGGACCGCGCCCGAGGGCGGCGACTGGGCCGAAGACGGGATGCAGAGCTATACCTGCCCGTCCTGCGGCGCGGAGCTCGTCTGCGACGCGTCGACCGCCGCGACCAGCTGCCCCTACTGCGGCAACCCCTCGATCGTCCCCGGCCGCCTGTCCGGCGCGCAGAAACCGGACTATATCATCCCCTTCCGCCTCAGCAAGGCCGACGCCGTCGCCGCCCTCAAAAAGCATTACCAGAAAAAGCCCCTTCTGCCCAAGGCCTTTTCCGCGCAGAACCATATCGAGCAGATCCAGGGCGTCTACGTCCCGTTCTGGCTCTTCAGCGGCAGCGCCGAGGGCGACGTCACCTACAAATGTACCCGGTCGATGACCCGCCGCGAGGGCGATTACGACGTGACCGACACGCAGCACTACCTTGTCCGCCGCGCAGGCTCCGTCACGTTCGAAAAGATCCCCGTCGACGCCTCGAGCAAAATGCCGGACGAAAATATGGACTCCATCGAGCCGTTCGACTATCAGGCCCTCAAGCCCTTCTCCAACGCGTATCTGCCGGGCTTCCTGGCCGATCAATACGACGTGAGCGTCGAAGAGAGCGCTTCCCGCGCCGATACCCGCTGTAAAGTCAGCTGCGAAAGCGCCCTGCGCAGCACCGTCACCGGCTATACCACCTGCACCCCGGAGACGCAGACCGTCCGCATCCGCCGCGGCCAGGTGCAGTACGCGCTGCTGCCGGTCTGGATGCTGCACACGAAGTGGAAGGGCAAGGACTACCTGTTCTCCATGAACGGGCAGACCGGCAAGCTGACGGGAGACCTGCCCGTGTCGTGGGGCCGGTTCTGGGCGTACTTCGCCGGGATCGCGGGCGGCCTCGCCGCCGTGCTGTCCGTGCTGCTGTTCGCGCTGTAAGGAGGGAACCGGGATGAAAAAACGCATCATTTGCCTGCTTGCCGCCCTGCTGCTTCTGCTCGGGCTGAGCGTCTCAGCCTCCGCGGCCGTCTACGCCAACGTGATTGACACGGCAGAATTGCTGAGCGGGAGCGAAGCGGAAGCCCTCGACGCGCGCTGCAGCGAGCTCGAGCAGACCTACGGCTGCGGCGTCTACCTCATGACGGTGGACGACTATACGGCCTACTACTCTGCCGATTCCATCGAATCGTTCGCCGAGTCCGTCTTTCTGGACCTCGGCCTTGGCGCAGGGCAGGAGCAGGACGGCGTCCTGCTCGTGCTCAGCATGGCCGAGCGGGATTACGATATCTGCGCCCACGGCACGATCGGCAACCGCACCTTCACAGACTACGGCAAGGGCGTGCTCGCCGAGCGCTGGTTCCTCGAGCCATTCAGCCGGGACGACTGGTCCGGCGGCTTTGCCGCCTTCCTCGACGGCTGCGAAGAATACCTGCGCATGGACGCCGAGGGCGCGCCCTTCGACCAGGGCACCGACCCGGAGCGGCTGGGGGATCTGGCCGTGGTCAAGTGGCTGGTCGTGATCTTTGTGCCGCTGCTGACGGCGCTCGTCGTCTGCCTCGTCATGAAGGGGAAGATGAAGTCCGCCCGCCTGCAGACCCAGGCTGACGCCTATATCACCCAGGACAGCCTGCGCCTGACCCGTCAGGACGACCGCTACATCACCACCACCCAGACCCGCGTCAAGATCGAGACCGCCAAGTCCGGTGGCACCTCCGTCAACTCCGGCGGCTTCTCCCACAGCAGCGGAAAGTTCTGAAAAGCAAAAAAGAGCCTGTTTCCATCCGGAAACAGGCTCTTTTCATATTTATTTCTGCGCGGCCTTCTTTTTTGCCGCCTCGTTGGTGTCCATGCTGCCGCGGAAGACGACGAAGGTGTCGAACAGATATTCCGTGACGAAATTGAGCAGCATGTTCATGACCGTGACCAGATATTCGTTCCACCCGCAGCTCTCCACCAGCCAGTTGCCGAGGATCGTCGACAGCGGCGTGAACACGGCGTAGTAGCCCAGCACCATCGCCATGGCCTTCGGCACGTTGTTGGCGCTCTGGAAGGTGAACTTCCGGTTCAGCGTGAAATTCCACACGACCGACGCCACCAGCGCGATCAGATAGCACGGCCAGTAGCTCCACCGGCAAAGCTCGTTGAGCGCCGTAAACAGCCCGATCTGGATCACCCCCGCCGAAGCCGAAAACAACACAAACTTCACCACCCGCCAGAGCTCTGTTCTCTTATCCTCCCTCATGGTGTTGTCCTTTCCGAATTCCAGATTTTTCCGCAGTGAAAAGCCTTCCCCCGAGGGAAGCCGTTTGGTGCCTGCGAACCAAGAACTGCCCCGCAAGAAGGAAAAACCTGTCATAGTTTCTGCCGCACGTTCTATTGTCGGTAGCTATTCTGAGGCAACCAGTATCAAATTTGATCCTCACGTATCAGGCGGCGCGTACCAAAACGTCCGTAAGGTGACCACCGAGTGGAACGCCAGACCAAAACATTGGTGCTCACCTGGATTCAGAGGCAGGAAGCACCAAACGCGTCCAAGCACTCTTTTCTCCCCCATCTTTTCTCTTGCGAGAGAAAAGATATGGCCGCCGGAGGCGCGTCAGAAACGACCACGACGGAACGAATCCTTGCAAGCAAGGCTTCTTATCCTCTGTGCTCGTTTCTTCCTTTCCAAACCGCAAACTGAATTTGCGGTTTGGGTTTTTTCTATGCAAATTTGCGACAACCTCTCAGTCTCGGCTGCGCCGAGACAGCTCCCATGCAAGGGGAGCCTTATTTATTCCTCCGGCAGCAGCTTCGCCCTGCGCAGCAGATAATATCCATATCCCGTCACATCTGCCAGCGCCCACCCGATCGGGATCGCCGCCCAGATGCCGACCTCGCCGACCGGCCCTGCCAGCAGATACGCCAGCGCCACGCGCACGCCGAGCGAGATGACCGTCAGCACCACCGACATCCCCGGCCGCTTCACCGCGCGGTAGAACCCGTAGAGCAAAAACAGACACCCGATGCCCACATAGCACGCGCCCTCGATCCGCAGATACCGCACGCCCGCCGCCAGCACCTCCACTTCTCCGGCCTGCACGAAGATCCGCATCAGCGGCTGCGCGAACACGCACACGAGCAGGGAAATGAGTGCCGAGAACCCCGCCGAGACCAGCGTCGCGTCCCGGAAGCCCCTCCGGATCCGCTGCCGCTGCCCCGCGCCGTAGTTCTGCGCGACGAAGGTGGAAAACGCGTTGCCGAAATCCTGCACCGGCAGATATGCGAACGAGTCGATCTTCACCGCCGCGGCGAACGCCGCCATCGTGACCGGCCCGAAGCTGTCGACCAGCCGCTGTACGAGCAGAATGCCGAAATTCATAGCCGACTGCTGCGCGCACGTGAGCAGCGACATGTCGAGAATGTCCGCCAGCACCTGCCGGTCAAACCGCAGCGACCGGATATCCGGCAGCAGCCCGCGGCAGCGCAGCGCCGTATAGACCGTCAGCCCGATCCCCGAGACGTACTGCGAAAGGACCGTCGCCGCTGCCGCACCCGCAATGCCCCAGCTGAACCGGAGCACGAACAGCAGATCGAGCGCGATATTGAGCCCCGCCGAGAGCCCGAGGAAGCACAGCGGCGCGACCGAGTTGCCAGCCGCCCGCAGCAGACACGCGAAGAAATTATACAAAAACGTGGCCAGCAGCCCCGCAAAGATGATCACCAGATACTCCCGCATCTGCCCATACAGCTCCTGCGGGATCTGCAGAAAGCGCAAAATCGCGTCCAGAAACGCATAGACCAGCACGTTCAGTACCACCGTTACCGCGAGGATCAGCCCGAACGCATGCCCGACCGCGCTGCGCAGCAGCGCATCGTCCTTCTTTCCCAGTGCGATCGAAAATAGCGCTCCGGACCCCATTGACAGCCCGAGGAAGATGGACGTCAGAAACGTCATCAGCGTGTACGCCGACCCCACGGCCGCCAGCGCGTTGCGCCCCAGCGCCTGCCCGACGATCAGCGTGTCGGCGATGTTATACAGCTGCTGCAGCAGATTTCCCGCGATCATCGGCAGCGCAAACAGCAGCAGCCCCCGGATGATGCTTCCCTTCGTCAGATCCCGATACATGTCCTGCCTTTCCAGTTTTCTATGTGATGGTTCTCTCATCATACCCGCTTTCCCGCCAAAAAGCAACCATCCGAGCGCCGCGAAAAGAAATATCCACTTGCCTATTGACAAGGTAGGAATTGCATGCTATCCTAATGCCAACCAAAACAGTAGGCATTAAAACGGCGTTCCAAAACGCCGGGAAAGCAGGGAAGACCATGCAGATCAGCTTGCGGATCTTTGTGCGGAATAATTTCCGCTTCGGACGAATGTGACGCGGCGGCCGAACGAACCTCAACGACACACGACACATTTTGGATAACAGAAAGGAAATTATATTATGTCTGCATATAAATTTGAGACCCTCCAGCTGCACGTCGGGCAGGAAACGCCCGATCCCGCCACCGACGCCCGCGCGGTGCCGATCTACGCCACCACCTCCTATGTCTTCCATGACTGCGCCCACGCCGCCGCCCGCTTCGGCCTCACCGACGCCGGCAACATCTACGGCCGACTGACCAACTCCACGCAGGACGTGCTGGAAAAGCGCGTCGCCGCGCTCGAGGGCGGCGTTGCCGCCCTGGCTGTGGCCTCCGGCGCAGCCGCCATCACCTACACGCTCGAAGCCCTCGGCCAGAACGGCGGCCACTTCGTCGCCCAGAAGACCATCTACGGCGGCAGCTATAACCTGCTCGAGCATACCCTCCCGAACTTCGGCATCACGGCCACCTTCGTCAACATCCACGATCTCGCGGAGGTCGAGGCCGCCATCCAGCCCGATACCAGAGCCATCTACATCGAGACCCTCGGCAACCCCAACAGCGACATCCCGGATATCGACGCCCTCGCGGTCCTCGCGCACAAGCACGGTCTGCCGCTCGTGGTCGATAATACCTTCGGCACGCCCTATCTCATCCGTCCCATCGAGCACGGCGCGGATATCGTCGTCCACTCCGCCACCAAGTTCCTCGGCGGCCACGGCACGACGCTCGGCGGCATCATCGTCGACGGCGGCAGCTTTGACTGGGCCGCCAGCGGCAAATATCCCGCCATCGCCGACCCGAACCCCAGCTACCACGGCGTTTCCTTCGTCAAAGCAGTCGGCCCCGCGGCCTTCGTGACCTATATCCGCGCGATCCTCCTGCGCGATACCGGCGCGACGATCTCTCCGTTTGCCGCGTTCCTTCTTCTGCAGGGCATCGAGACGCTCTCGCTCCGCCTTGAGCGGCACGCGGAGAATACCCGCAAAGTCGTGGACTTCCTCGCGCACCATCCGCAGGTCGAGCGCGTCAACCATCCGTCCCTGCCGGACCATCCAGACCACGCGCTCTATGAGAAGTACTTCCCGAACGGTGGCGGCTCCATCTTCACCTTTGAGATCAAGGGCGGCCAGGCCGAGGCCCATAAGTTCATCGACAATCTGAAGATCTTCTCCCTGCTCGCCAACGTCGCGGACGTCAAGAGCCTGGTCATCCACCCGGCCACCACGACCCACAGCCAGCTGACCGGGCAGGAGCTCGCCGACCAGGGCATCCGCCCCAATACCATCCGCCTGTCCATCGGCACCGAGCACATCGACGACATCCTCGCCGACCTCCAGTCCGCCTTCGAAGCCGTCCGCTGAGCTGCACCATCTCCCGGCCCGGCAGCCCCTGCGGCTGCCGGGCCGGTTTCCGGCGGAATCGCCAAGCTTTTTTGCGGGGCCTGGGGAAAGTTTGATGAAATTGATCACTTGAAAAATGCCGCCGGCAGCGCTAAAATCGGAGCATCTCAAGAGAAAGGAAGCGTGAACGATGGCCCGGACGACGATGCAGCTCCATACCGCCCGTTCTGCACAGACCTTCTGTGCCGCTTCCGCCTGCTCTGAGGCGCATACTGCCGTACTTGCCATGGACGCCGTCTCGGCGTCCATTTTTGTATGCATGGATCGAATTATGATTTGCAGACCGGGCGGTCCGCAGGTCCGTTTCCCTGTTTGAAGCAGGCAGCGTGCAGGGAAGTGCAGTCCAGCGGCTCCGCCATGATCGTGGCGAAGCCTCTTTTTATTTTAGGTTATCATGATGAAAGGATGGGCTGGATATGAGCAAAAAACGAATTCTTGGTGTGATCGGCCTTGGCCATGTGGGCGCGCACGCCGCGTACGCGCTGGCGGTACAGGGCATCGCGGACGAGCTGATCCTCGTCGACAAAAACGCGCAGAAGCTCGCGAGCGAGGTACAGGACCTGCGCGACGCGGCGGCGTACCTGCCGCACCGGGTCACGGTCCGCGCAGGCGATTTCCCGGATCTCGGCGCGTGCGACGTGATCATCAGCAGCGTGGGCAAGATCGAGCTGCTGTATCAGTCGCACGACCGCCTGACCGAGATGGACTACACCGTCCCCGCTGTGCGCAGCTACGCACAGAAGATCAAAGACAGCGGCTTTGACGGCGTGCTCATCAACATCACCAATCCCTGCGATATCGTCACGCGGGAGCTGGCGCTGGGCCTCGGCCTGCCGCGCGGCCGCGTCTTCGGCACCGGCACGGGGCTCGACACGTCCCGGCTTCTCAGCGCCCTGGCCCGCCAGACCGGCATCGACCATAAATCCATCACCTGCTACATGCTCGGTGAGCACGGCAATCAGCAGTTTGCGCCCTGGTCCTGCGTCAGCTTCCGCGGCATGCCGCTCGATGTCTGGGCAGAGAAGGACGCGCGCTTCCGCTTTGACCGCGACGCGCTGCAGAAGGAATCCATCGGCGGCGGCTGGGTCACGTTCTCCGGCAAGCTCTGTACCGAATATGGCATCGCGACCACGGCCGCGCGCATGGCGCATCTCGTCCTGCACGACGAAAAGGCCATCATGCCCGCCAGCGCCGAGCTCTGCGGCGAATACGGCGAGTCCGGCCTGTTCGCGGGCGTGCCCTGCGTCATCGGCGCGGGCGGCGTGGAGCAGGTCGTGGAGCTGCCGCTGACAAAGGAAGAGGCAGCGACCTTCCACGCCTGCTGCGAGGGCATCCGCGCCAACATGGCGCATCTGAACGATCTGTAATCATCAGGAGGTATCATTATGAACATCACTGTTACGAAAAATCCCAACCCCGGCAAGCTCCCGCCCGCCGACCAGCTCGGCTTCGGCTCCGTTTTCACCGACCACATGTTCCTCATGGACTACACCGACCAGAACGGCTGGCACAACGCGCGCATCGTGCCCTTCGGGCCCATCTCCATGTCCCCGGCGGCAAGCGTTCTGCACTACGGCACGGAGGTCTTTGAAGGTCTCAAGGCCTATCGCCGCCCGGACGGCGGTGTGCAGCTCTTCCGCCCGTGGGAAAATGTCGCCCGACTCAACCGCTCCTGCGACCGTCTCGGCCTTCCGCGCATCGACGAGGACGACGGCCTGCAGGCGATCAGGGAGCTCGTGAAGGTCGATTCGGCCTGGGTCCCGTCCGACCCCGGCACGTCGCTCTATATCCGTCCCTTCCTCTATTCGACGGACCCAACGCTCGCCCTGCACGGCGTGCATGAAGCGACGTTCGCCATCATTCTCTCCCCCTCCGGCAGCTACTTCAAAAACGGCCTGCAGCCCGTCCCCATCATGGTCGAGACCGAGGACGTCCGCGCCGTGCGCGGCGGCACCGGCGAGGCCAAGTGCGGCGGCAACTACGCCGCAGCCAACCGCGCAGGCGATAAGGCCATCGAAAAAGCGCTCAAGGCGCTCTCGCAGTATGGCATCACCCTGCGCGCCTAAAATTTATAAAACAGGGAGAAAACTCGTTTCTTTGCGCTTTTTCTCCTTGTATTCCCCGGCGCTTTACGCTACAATAGTATTAGTGCATCATTTAGGGCCGCCTGCCCATCCGGCGGGCGCACCCTATGCAGCACCGGGCCGCCCACAGCTTTGCACAGAAGGGAGAGTGACAATATGGCCAATACCGAACCCACCATCTCTTTTTCCATCAAGGAAGACCGGGAAAAGGAACTGAAGAGAACCCTGACCACCGTATATGAGGCGCTGCTGGAAAAGGGCTACAATCCCATCAACCAGCTGGTTGGCTATATCCTCAGCGAAGACCCCACCTATATCACCACCCACAATAACGCCCGCGCCCTCATCCGCCACATCGATCGCGATGAGCTGCTGCAGGTGCTGCTGCGCAGCTATCTGGAGCGTTAAGTGCCCTTTTTCCCCACCCTACTAAGAAGGAGGCCACCCCCATGGAAAATATGCTGGAATATAAGGGCAAACCGCTGGTGCGCAGCGGCAATACCCTCTACTATGGCAACCCGGCAGAAAGCTGCGTTGCCATGCTCAAGATCCTTTCCACCAAGGACGATGCGGAAAAAACCGCCGACCGGGTGCTGGTGCAGATCCTCTCCACCGATGAGACCCTGCCCCCCAAGGATCGCATGATCAAAAAGACCGAAAAAAATGGCCTGTACGAGGCGCTCAATATCGCCTCCATCTGGCTGGAGCGTTCTCTGAACCCCTCGGCCTGATCCCCCATCAAAAAAGCCCCCTGAAGCCAAATTCTCGGCTCTCAGGGGTTCTTTTTATTGGTTCTCTTCCGGCGGGTGCGCTATCAGGTACTTGATGCGGATCCCCTGCCCGGCAAACATCTCCTCATGCTCGGTGCGGGGGCTTTCGGCCGGGGCGCCCTCCCGGTGCAGGTCGTGGGTGCGGTAGTCCAGCACCCAGCCCGCCTCCTCCAGGTAGCCCAATGAGGCCATAAACAGGTCGTCGTCATCGGTCTTAAAGTAGAGCCTCGCGCCCGGGGCCATCAGCTTTTGGTAGCGCTCCAGCTGCCGCGGATGGGTCAGACGGTGCTTGTGCTGGCGGCACTTGGGGCAAGGCGGACAGAAGTTGATATACACCTCATCAAATTGGTCCGTCTCATCCATGATGAGGAAGATCCGCTCAATATCCACCGCCGTCATCAAGAAGTTATCCATCGGCACACCCGCCGCGGCATAGGCCTCCTCCGCCTTGCGCTTGGCCAGCACCAGCATTTCGCTTTTCACATCCAGCGCAATGTAGTTCTTCTCCGGGTGAGCAGGGGCCATCTGCGCCAGAAAGCCTCCCTTGCCGCAGCCCAGCTCCAGCACCATCGGCTGCCGCCGGGCAAATTGCTCTGCCCAGTGACCGCGCAGCTTTTCCGGCTCGTCAATGTAGTATTCCCACGCGGCCAGCTCCGGCCGCGCCTCCGGGTTGTATCGAATCCGCAT
>OJKC01002331.1_pt1 | contig 10274 bp, 10 predicted proteins | sample 1596401 | NCBI WGS metagenome assembly OJKC01 (sample SAMEA4350162, study PRJEB24818) | metagenome | biome: human; feature: gut; material: faeces | place: Denmark | collected 2013-09 | reverse complement strand
CGGCGAATATAACCCTCCTCCGTCTGTGCCACACATGGACGGAAAACGCGCGGCGCCCCGCAAGGGGCGCCGCGTTGTTTTTTTGGGGGGGTATGCACCTGTAGGGCGGGACCCATGTGTCCCGCCGCCGGGTACGCATTTTTCGGCGGGGCACACGGGCCCCGCCCTACGGGACGGTATGTTGAACCGCGTGTAGGGAACGGCGTTTCGACGTCCCGTCAGCGCGGCGGTGCCGCGCTGGGAGGCGGATTCCCACGCCAGTGACGGCGGGGCACACGGGCCCCGCCCTACAGGGTGCGGCGGTCATACAGGGCGGACAGAGTCGTCCGCCCCTACAAGTGTTTATCGGGGATTCCCGGGCGGGACGGCGAACGGTGGGGAAAAATGTTTACACTTGCGGCGTTGACGCTGGGGAACTATTATTGTATAATAAACTGATTTATTATGGGGAGGCGTACCTTTATGTGGATCGCAAAGGACTGGAAGGATTACGAACTGCTGGACTGCGGCGGCGGCGAAAAGCTGGAGCGGTGGGATCGGCAGGTACTGGTGCGCCCCGACCCGCAGGCTATATGGGAGACGGACAAGACCGGCCGGGTGTGGCGCAGCGCCAACGGGCGGTATTCCCGCAGCTCCACCGGCGGCGGTCACTGGGACAAGGGCAAGCTGCCGGAGAGCTGGCAGGTACATTACAAAGACCTGACGTTTCAGGTGAAGCCCATGAACTTCAAGCACACGGGGCTGTTCCCGGAGCAGGCGGTGAACTGGGATTTCGCCATGGACAAGATACGGAACGCCGGGCGGCCGGTGCGGGTGCTGAATCTGTTTGCCTACACCGGCGGCGCGACGGTGGCCTGCGCCAAGGCGGGCGCGTCCGTGTGCCATGTGGACGCAGCCAAGGGCATGGTGGCCTGGGGCAAGGAAAACGCCCGGCTCAGCGGGCTGGCCGAGGCGCCCATCCGCTGGATCGTGGACGACTGCGCCAAGTTCGTGGAGCGGGAGATACGGCGGGGCAAGACCTATGACGCCATCATCATGGATCCGCCCTCCTACGGGCGGGGACCCGGCGGCGAGGTGTGGAAGCTGGAGGACAGCCTGTACCCCTTCGTGGAGCTGTGCTCACGGGTGCTGTCGGACAAGCCGCTGTTTGTGATCCTGAACAGCTACACCACCGGCCTTGCGCCGTCGGTGCTGGGGTATATACTGCACATGCTGGTGGGGGAGAAGTTCGGCGGGACGGTCACATGGGACGAACTGGGGCTGCCCTGTACCGCCAGCGGTATGGCGCTGCCCTGCGGCGCTACGGGAAGATGGTTTTCCGAGTAAACGAGAACGGAAGTAATTGCGTATGGCAGTGATGATAGAGACAAAGGAGCTCACCTATACCTATCCCGCGCCGGAGGGGGAGACGAATCCCCCGGCGCTGCGGGGCGTGTCGGTGACGATCGAAAAGGGCAGCTTCACGGTGGTGCTGGGACACAACGGCTCCGGCAAGTCCACCTTTGCCAAGCATTTGAACGCGGTGCTGCTGCCGTGCGGCGGCGCTGTGTATGTGGAGGGGATGGACACCCGCGACGAGAGAATGCTGCTGGAGATACGGCGGCGGACGGGCATGGTGTTCCAGAACCCGGACAACCAGATCGTCGCCAACGTGGTGGAGGAGGATGTGGCTTTCGGGCCGGAGAATCTGGGCGTGCCCACGGCGGAGATACGCCGGCGGGTGGACGATGCGCTGGCGGCGGTGGGCATGGAGCAGTTCGCCCGCCACGCGCCGCACCTGCTGTCCGGCGGACAGAAGCAGCGCATCGCCATCGCGGGCATTCTGGCCATGGAGCCGGAGTGCATCGTGCTGGACGAGGCCACGGCTATGCTGGATCCCGCGGGACGGCGGGAGGTCATCGACACCGTGCGGCGGCTGAACCGGGAGAGGGGCATCACCGTGGTGCTCATCACCCACCACATGGCCGAGGCGGAGAGCGCCGACCGGGTCATCGTCATGAACGACGGACAGGTGGCTATGGACGGCGCGCCCCATGACGTGTTCGCCCAGGTGGACAGGCTCCATGAGCTGGGGCTGGCGGCGCCGGACACGGTGGAGCTGCTGCACCTGCTGCGGGAGGCAGGAATGGACGTGCCGCTGACCGGTCTGACGGTGGACGAGTGCGCCGATACCATTTGCCGCGCCTTCGGCGGGGCGGAAGGGAAGTAACATTGGAACCGATCTTGCAGATAGAGAACCTGACCCACACCTATTCGGCGGGAACGCCGTTCCAGCGCAGCGCCGTGGAGGGGCTGAGCCTGACGGTGGGCAAGGGAGAATTTTTGGGTATCATCGGACACACCGGCTCCGGCAAGTCCACGCTGATACAGCATCTCAACGGGCTTTTGCAGCCCACCTCCGGCCGCATTCTGCTGGAGGGGAAGGATATATGGGCGGAGCCGAAAAAAATACGGGACGTGCGGTTCAAGGTGGGGCTGGTGTTCCAGTACCCGGAGTACCAGCTGTTCGAGGAGACGGTGTACAAGGACATCGCCTTCGGCCCGAAGAACATGGGACTGGACAGCGGGGAGATCGACCGGCGTGTACGGGACGCGGCGGCCTTTGTGGGGCTGGACGCGGAGCTGCTGGACAAGTCGCCCTTTGAGCTGTCCGGCGGGCAGAAGCGCCGGGTGGCTATCGCCGGCGTGATCGCCATGGAGCCGAAGGTGCTGGTGCTGGACGAGCCCACGGCGGGACTTGATCCCCAGGGGCGGGACGCCATTCTCGCCCAGATACAGGCCTATCACCGCGCCAAGGGCGCGGCGGTGGTGCTGGTGAGCCACAGCATGGAGGAGATCGCCCGGAACGTGGAGCGCATCGCCGTGCTGTCCGACGGGCGGGTGCTGATGCAGGGCACGCCGGAGCAGGTGTTCGCCCGCGCCCACGAGCTGGAGCAGGTGGGGCTGGACGTGCCCCAGGTGACGAAGGTGGCCGCCGCGCTGCGGGCGCGGGGACTGGATATCGACCCGGCGGTGTATACCGTGGAGGCGCTGGAGCAGCGGCTGCTGGCGCTGAGAGGGGGTGCCGGGGCATGCTGAAGGATATCACGCTGGGACAGTTCTTCCCGGCGGACACGCCGGTACACCGGCTGGACCCCCGGACAAAGCTTTTGTGCGTCATTCTCTACATTGTGGCGCTGTTCAGCGCCAAAAGCGTGCTGACCTACGGGATCATGATCGCGGTGCTGACGGTGTCGGTGCTGGTGTCGAGGGTGCCGTTCAAGTCGCTGACCAAGGGACTGAAGCCGGTGTATTTCGTGGTGGCGTTCACGGCCATCATGAACATGTTCTTTACCGCCGGTACGCCGGTGGCGGACGTGTGGCTGCTGCGGAGCATCACATGGGAGGGCATCATTGCCGCCGTGCAGATGGTGCTGCGGATCATTCTGCTCATCATGGGCACGTTCCTGATGACGTACACCACCAGCCCCATTGCTCTGACGGACGCCATGGAGAACCTGCTGGGGCCGCTGAAGAAGCTGAAGCTGCCCGTTCACGAGCTGGCCATGATGATGTCCATCGCCCTGCGGTTCATCCCCACGCTGATCGAGGAGACGGACAAGATCATGTCGGCGCAGAAGGCGCGGGGCGCGGACTTTGAGACGGGGAATATCTTCCAGCGCGCCAAGGCGCTGGTGCCGATCCTGGTGCCGCTGTTCATCAGCGCGTTCCGCCGCGCCGACGAGCTGGCCACGGCCATGGAGTGCCGGTGCTATCACGGCGGCGAGGGGCGGACGGCGCTGCGGGTGCTGCGCTATAAGGCGGCGGACTATGCGGTGCTGGCGGGCTTTGTCGTGCTGACGGCGGGCATCATCGTGCTGAAGAAATTCGGACTCTGAGAAAAAGGAGGCGGTGCGGATGCGGAACATCGCGCTGATACTGATGTATAACGGCACCGCCTATCACGGCTGGCAGGTGCAGAAAACGGAGATCTCCGTGGCACAGACGCTGGAGAAGGGACTGTCCATGGTGTGCGGTCATCCGGTGAAGGTGACGGGCTGCGGACGGACGGACGCCGGCGTGCACGCGGAGCACTATGTGGCCAATTTCCGCACGGAATCGCGGATCCCGGTGGAGCGGCTGCCCTTCGCGGTGAACACCCACATACCGGAGGACATCGTGGTGAAGGCGGCCTATGAGGTGGCGGAGGACTTCAACGCCATCGGCTCGTGCATCAAAAAGGAGTACACCTACCGCATCTATAACTCCCGGATCAAGAACCCGTTCTATGTACACCGGGCGTATTTCTATCCCAAGAAGCTGGACGAGGCGCTGATGGATCGCGCCGCCCGGATGTTCGAGGGCACCCATGATTTCGCCGCAGTGCGCAGCGTGGGCACCAATGTGCGCAGCACCGTGCGCACCATCCACTACTGCCGGGTGACGCGGAACGGAGAGCTGCTGGAGCTGAAGGTATGCGCGGACGGATTTCTGTATAATATGGTACGTGCCATCACGGGCACGGTGCTGTACGCGGCGGAGGGAAAGCTGACGCCGGAGGACATCCCGGAGATACTGGACTCCGGGAACCGGACGCTGGCGGGGCCCACGGCGCCGCCGGGCGGACTGTATCTCACCCGCGTGTGGTATGAGGATGAACGGCTGAATGGATAACAACACCAACAACTGGAAAGAGTTCACGCTGGGCAACCCCCAGGAGGAGCAGCCCCGCCGCGTGGCGAGGAGAAGTAAGCGCAAGCCGCTGCTGGCGCTGCTGATCGTGGCGGTGCTGGCCGTCGGCGCGGTGACGGCGGCGGTGCTGCTGGATCGGAGCGGCTTTGACGGCCTGCGGCGCAGCATCATCTACGCCAAGGCGGTGAAGGACGAGAACGGCTGCGCCCAGCTGTACCGGTACAGCAGCGACCAGTCGGGGCGGTTCGCGTCGCTGGAGGGCAGCCTTGTCTCCGTGTCCATGCACCAGATCGCGGTGCTGGACGAGAAAAACAGGGCGGTGTACGACGAGGCGGTGAAGTTCCAGACCCCGGCGCTGCAGGCGCAAGGCGGCCGTGCCGTGGCCTATGACGTGGGCGGCACGGCGGTGTATGTGCTGTCGGACAAGGGGCTGGTGTACACGCTGGACTGCGCCGGAGAGGTGCTCAGCGCGTCCCTGAACCAGAAGGGCTGGCTGACGGTGGTGAGCAGCGAAAGCGGCTATAAGGCCACCGTGCGGGTGTACGACGCGGACGGGCAGGCGGTGTTCGCCTACCGGTCGGCGGATCGGTTCGTGATGACGGCGGCGCTGTCTGCCGACAGCCGGACGCTGGCGGCAGTGACCATGGGGCAGGAGAACGGCGTGTTCGCCAGCTATGTGGTGTTCTATCATGTGAACAGCGACAAGGAAGCGGGGAAGTGCACGCTGCGGGGCAGCGTGGTATACGATCTGACCGCCGCGGGCAGCGGCTTCTGCGCCGTGACGGAGGAGCAGCTGTGCTTTATCGGCACGGACGGCGTGATGACCGCCGCCTACGACTACGGAGGGGACTATCTGCGCCGGGTAAGCGTCAGCGAGGACGGCTATGCCGCCGTGCTGCTGGGGCGCTATCGCACCGGCACCCAGCACCGGGTGGTGACGGTGGGCGACGACGGCAGGGAGCTGGCGTCGCTGGAGCTGGACGCGGAGGTGAGCAGCCTGTCCGCCGCCGGGCGGTATGTGGCGGTGCTCACCGGCGAGGAGCTGTATATCTACGACAGGCAGCTGGCGCTGTGCGCCCAGCTGGAGGAGGTCAGTCAGGCACGGGAGGTGCTGATGCGGAGCGACGGCTCCGCGGTGCTGGCGGGCAGTACGGCGGCCAGCCTGTACCTGCCGTAAGCGTGGAGCGCGGAGGACGCGCAAGAGGTGAAGCTATGAGCAATGTAGGGGTATTTGTGGATCTGGCGCTGGCGGCGTTGCTGCTGATCGCGCTGGTCATGGGCTGGCGGCAGGGCTTCGTGCAGGCGCTGACCCGGATATTGGTGGTGGTGGCGGCGCTGCTGCTGGCGGGCTGGATCGCCGGGAAGCTGGCGGAGCCGGCGGCCAGATGGCTGGAGCCGGTGCTGACGGAAAAGCTGGAGCAGCGGCTGACGGCACAGGGCAATACCAGCGACGCCGGCGAGATGCTGGCGGCCTTCGGCTTCGAGGGGGATACCCTGTCGAAGCTGGTGGACAGCGCCGTGCAGAAGGCGCAGCAGGCGGGCGAGACGCTGCTGAGCGCTGTGGTGTCCACGGCGTTGCGCTCCGCGGCCTATGCGGTGGTGTATGTGGTGTCATTTTTGCTGCTGCTGGTGGTGCTGCGGCTGGCGCTCTCGCCGCTGCACCTGTTTACAAAGCTGCCGGTGGTACACGGCGTCAACGCCCTGCTGGGCGGTGTGCTGGGGCTGGTGAAGGGCGCGTTGCTGGTGTTTCTGGCGGTGTGGGTGCTGCAAAAATTGCAGCTGCTGGTCACGCCGGAGCTGGTGGACAAAACGGTGCTGCTGAAATTCTTCGCCCGGAACAGCCCTATCGATCTGATCGCAAAGCTGTGAAAACGGCTATAATACATACATAATGTATCGTATAAGAGATAACGGAGGAAAACCATGCAACCGACTCTTTGTTCCAAATGTAAGAAAAACGTGGCTGTGGTGTTCATCTCCCGGATGAACGAGAAAAACGAGATGGTCAACGAGGGACTCTGCCTGCAATGCGCCGCCAAGCTGGGGCTGCCGCAGGTGGAGGACATGATGAAGCGGATGGGCATCACGCCGGAGGATCTGGAGAACATCAACAGCGAGATGATGCAGGCCTTCGGCGGCGCAGAGGAGCTGGACACGGTGAATGACGAGGGGGACGAGGACGACGAGGAGAGCGGCAAGACCGCCACGTTCCCGTTCCTGAACCGCCTGTTCAACAACAATGCCAATCCCCCGGCCGAGCAGCAGCCGCCCCAGAGCGGCGGCGCAGGGCAGTCCGCCGGGCGCAAGACGGAGAAAAAGCGGAAATTCCTGGACAACTACTGCATCAACCTGAGCCAGCGCGCCCGGGAGGGCAAGCTGGACGCCGTGATCGGCCGGGAGCAGGAGATCGAGCGGGTGGTGCAGATCCTGAACCGCCGCCAGAAGAACAACCCCTGCCTGATCGGTGAGCCGGGCGTGGGCAAGACCGCCATCGCCGAGGGACTGGCACAGCGCATCGCGGCGGGCGAGGTGCCCTTCAAGCTGCGGGACAAGGAGGTCTATCTCCTTGATCTGACGGCGCTGGTGGCGGGCACCCAGTTCCGGGGACAGTTCGAGAGCCGGATGAAGGGGCTGATCGAGGAGATCCGCAAGGCCGGGAACGTGATCCTCGTTATTGACGAGGTACACAACATCGTGGGCGCAGGGGACGCCGAGGGCAGCATGAACGCCGCCAACATCCTCAAGCCTGCCCTCAGCCGGGGCGAGATACAGGTCATCGGCGCCACCACATTCAACGAGTACCGCAAGCATATCGAGAAGGACACGGCGCTGGAGCGCCGGTTCCAGCCGGTGACGGTGAACGAACCGAATATGGAGGATACGCTGAAGATATTGCAGGGTATCGCTCACTACTACGAGCAGTTCCACGGCGTGGCCATCCCGCAGGGGGTGCTGCGGCAGGCGGTGGTGCTGTCGGAGCGCTATATCACCGACCGCTATCTGCCGGACAAGGCCATCGACCTGATCGACGAGGCGTGCTCCGACCGGAACCTCCACGACCCGGAGATCAACCGGCGGATGGAGCTGGAGCGCGAGCTGGAAAATCTGACCTTCGAGCGGGAGAGCCTGATGTCGGCGCAGCCGGCGGACGGCCAGCAGTTCACCGAGCAGGAGCTTGACCGGCGGTATGAGCGCATCGCGGAGCTGCGCAGCCAGGAGCTGCGGGTGACGGAGGAGCTGAACGCTATCCGCGCCAAGGGAATGCCGGAGCTGACTATGGAGAATATCGCCCGCGTGATCGAGATGTGGACGAAGATCCCGGCCAGCAAGATCAAAGAGGAGGAGTTCAAGCGGCTGGCCGAGCTGGATCAGCGGCTGCGCGCCCATGTGGTGGGGCAGGACGAGGCCATTGCCGCCGTGTCCGCCGCCATCCGCCGCAACCGGGTGGGCATCTCCCCCAAGCACAAGCCGGTGAGCTTTATCTTCGTGGGCCCCACCGGTGTGGGCAAGACGGAGCTGGTGAAGCAGCTGGCGGACGATCTGTTCAACGCGCCGGAGAGCCTGATCCGGCTGGATATGTCCGAGTTTATGGAAAAGCACTCCGTGTCCCGGATCGTGGGCAGTCCTCCGGGCTATGTGGGCTATGACGAGGCGGGGCAGCTGACGGAGAAGATCCGGCGCAAGCCCTACTCCGTGGTGCTGTTCGACGAGATCGAGAAGGCGCACCCGGATGTGCTGAACGTGCTGCTGCAAATTCTGGACGATGGGCAGATCACCGACGCCCACGGGCGGAAGGTGAACTTTGAGAATACGGTCATCGTCATGACCTCCAACGCCGGGTCGGACAACAAGTCCTCCGGCGCGGTGGGCTTCGGCGGCAGCGCCGACGACCAGGGAAAGGAGCGCATCATGAAGGCGCTGCAGGACTTCCTGCGGCCGGAATTCCTGAACCGTGTGGACGAGATCGTGTGCTTTAACCACCTGACGAAGGAGAACTTCTGCGGCATCGCGCGGATCATGCTGGAGGAGCTGAAGGCGTCGCTGGGCGAGAAGGGCTATCAGTTCCGGTACGACGACGCGCTGGTGGACTATCTGGCGGAGAAGTCCTATTCCCTGACCTACGGCGCGCGGAACCTGCGGCGGCTGATCCAGAAGGAGCTGGAGGATCCCATGGCGGCGAAGATCATCGACGCCTTCGAGCATCCCATCACGCAAATCGGCGCCACCGCCAAGGACGGCGCGGTGCAGCTGTACACATTGTGAGGTGAGCGGTATGCTGTTTCGCAAGGATATAGACCCCCGGTGCGCCTACTGCGCGCGGGGCAGCCGCATCAGCGACGACAAGGTGGCCTGCGTCAAGCGGGGCATCGTGCTGCCGGAGGATCGGTGCAGCGCATTCAAATACGATCCGCTGAAGCGGGTACCGCCCCGTCCGATGAAGCTGGAGACAGCGGGGCTGAGCGAAGAGGACTTTCAGCTGTAAAAACGGAACAGACGGCCGCCGCAGGGCGGCTGTCTGCGCATGGAGGGAACGGAAATGCGTATCAAAAAGGTATGGGCGGTATATTTCAGCGGCACCGGCACCACGGAAAAGACGGTGCGGCGCATCGCGGCGGGCATGGCACAGGCGCTGGACGCGGAGCTGGCGGTATACGATTTTACCACTCCGGCGGCGCGGCAGCAGGAGCTGCGGTTTAACGCGGAGGAGCTGGCGGTGCTGGGCGTACCGGTGTACGCCGGGCGCGTACCCAACGTGCTGCTGCCCTACTTGACGAAGCAGCTGCACGGCGGCGGCGCACTGGCGGTGCCGGTGGTGCTGTTCGGCAACCGGAACTTTGACGATGGGCTGATCGAGCTGCGGAATATCCTGACGGAGGATGGCTTCATGCCGGTGGCCGGCGGCGCGTTCGTGGGCGAGCACGCCTTCTCCCGCACGCTGGGCGCGGGGCGTCCCAACGGGGACGATCTGGCGGAGATGGATGCTTTTGCGCGCCGCGCAGCGGAGAAGGTGACGGCGCTGACGGCTGCGCCTGCGGAGCCGGTGGCTGTCTGGGGCGAGACGCCGATCCGACCCTACTATACGCCCCGCGACCGGCACGGGAACCCCATCAACATCCTGAAGGTGAAGCCGAAAACGGATATGGACAGGTGCGGCGGCTGCGGGCTGTGCGCGGCGCGGTGCCCCATGGGAAGCATCGACCCGGCGGATGTGTCGCAGGTGACGGGGATCTGCATCAAGTGCTGCGCCTGCGTGAAGGGCTGTCCTGCGGAAGCGAAATATTTCGACGACGCGGGGTATCTGTATCACAAGAGCGAGTTGGAGGAGGTCTATGCGCGCCCAGCGGCCAATGAAGTGTTTTTGTAAGGTTTAGACGCGGGAAAACGGGGATAATACATAAGCGGAGCTGATAATAAGAACGGTTCTATTCGGAGTAGACAAAAGACGAAATTAGCCGTTGACAAATGCTTCCAAGCGTGGTAATCTAACAAAGCTGTCCGACAGGGCGGCGCACATGAGTAAAATCCGGTCGACGAAAAATGTCTGAAAAAGGTAAAAAAGTAGTTGACAAGATGGCAGACATGTGGTAAGATAATGACTGTTC
>OJKC01002330.1_pt1 | contig 10275 bp, 8 predicted proteins | sample 1596401 | NCBI WGS metagenome assembly OJKC01 (sample SAMEA4350162, study PRJEB24818) | metagenome | biome: human; feature: gut; material: faeces | place: Denmark | collected 2013-09 | reverse complement strand
GGCGACAAAGTGCGCCCTGTGCTCGCCCGCGTTCCGTCGGGGCGAAGGGCGGAATCTCCGGACGCGGCCTCAGGAGAAGTCGGCTCGTCTGGAGTCAGTTTGAGGAGGAATTTACCATGACCGATCTTTCCCGCCGTCATCTCATCCAGGGTGCAGTCGCCGCCGGTGCGGCTCTCGCAGGCTCCACCGTCGCCGTCGCCTCTCCGAAGCAGAAGTGGGACGAAGTCGTCGACGTGATCGTCATTGGCTCGGGTTTTGCCGGTCTTGCCGCCGCCATTGAGGCGAAGAAAGCGGGCGCGAACGTCGTCGTTCTTGAAAAAATGGCCACGTTCGGCGGCAACTCGATCATCAACGGCGGCATTCTGACCGCCACGGGCTGCCCGCAGCAGAAGCTCCACAAGATCGAGGACTCGGTCGAGCTGCTTGAGAAGGACATTCTCACGGCCGGCAACTACATGAACTACTCGAGCAAGGTCCGCTATCTGGCCGAGCATGCGCTCTCCAACTATGAATGGACCGTCAAGGAACTCGGCGTGCAGTACCTGCCCGACGCCATCGGCCAGGAAGGCGGTCACTCCGTTCCGCGCTACGTCACGACGACGAACGGCTCGGGTTCGGGCATCGTTACGAAGGAACTCGACAAGTGCAAGGAACTCGGCATTCCGCTTCGCAACCGTGTGTTCGTTGAACGCATCATCCGCGGCGAAGACGGCCGTGTTGAGGGTCTTGAGGTGCGTGAAGGCTATCGCTTCCCGCGTGAAGACTCCGGCAAGACCAAGTTCATTCGTGCCAAGAAGGGCGTTGTGCTTTGCTACGGCGGCTTCTCGGCCGACGTTACGTACCGTATGTATCAGGATCCGAAGCTTAACGAAACGCTTGATACGACGAACCAGCCGGGCGCAACGTCTGAGCTCTGGCGTGAAACCTCAGCCATCGGCGCTCTTCAGGTTCAAAACGACTGGATTCAGTGCGGCCCGTGGGGCTGCCCGCGTGAAAAGGGCATGGGCATTGGCTGGATGTTCAATCAAACGGCTGCCGCTGAATATGGTCTTTGGGTGAATTCAGACGGCGCACGCTTCGTCAATGAGCTCGCCAACCGCAAGGTTCGCGCCGATGCGATCATGGTTGAACAAGCCAATGGCCGCAAGTGCTTCGCTATCTGCAATGAACCCAATGTCGGGCCGCTGAAGAAACAGCGTCCGGGTCTGCTCGACCGCATGCTTGAACGTAAGATCGTTGAGAAGTACGACACGCTCGAAGATCTTGCCAAGGCTGCCGGCATCAAGCCCGATGCGCTTAAGGCTCAGGTCGAGAAGTTCAATGAGGTCGTGAAGGCTAAGGCTGATCCGGTGTGGAACCGCTACATCAATAACGATCAGGTACCGTTGGTTGACGGCCCCTGGTACGTCTGCGAACTGCAGCCGAAGGTTCACCACTGCATGGGCGGCCTTGTCACCGACAAGGAATGCCGCGTGCTCGATGTCCGCACGTATAAGCCGATTCCGGGGCTTTATGCCGCCGGTGAAGCGACGGGCGGCGTGCACGGCGCAGTACGCCTTGGCTCGGTTGCCATTCTGGACTGCTTGGTCTACGGCCGCGTAGCGGGTCAGACGGCGGCCAAGGTCTAAACCTTAAAAATCGGGATTTTGGGTCCGCAGGCACCTAAAGTTCCGCAGAGCCTTAAAAGCCCGGTTTCTTCTTTTCGGAGAGGAACCGGGCTTTTGCGTGAAGCGCAAAGCGACTGCTTCGCCGATCAAGCGTTTGGCCTATCGATGAGTGGACGGTTTGTCGCGCAGCATTTTCCTTTTGCCCGGCGGTTGAGCCCTCCATGGAAACTTTGCTTCATGCCTTTGTGGAATATGTCCAAAGCCCGGCCTGTTGAAGATTCTGTCGGGCTCAAGCGTCTCGTCCGATTCGCAGCGCACATTGAAGAGCAGACCATGTGCAAGGCCAGATTTGTCAATGCCGCGCAGAAATTACTTCAATGGGAAGGCTGCACTCGTTAGTCCCATCCGCGGACGTGGTCCAAAACCTCCGCGACACGGCCGTTCTCGATCAGTACGAGCGAAGCATAGGGGGCGGCAGTGGGGCAGGCGTGGTTCGGCAGAATGCGAAGACGTCTGCCGATCGGGAAGTCCTCCTGCGTGAGGGGAGAATTCTCCGGAAGGGTGAGAATGCCGTGCTCCTGATTGGTGCCCGTCAGGACGATCGTGCCGTCGGCGAGCGGCTTCCCGTCAATGCCGCAGACCAAGCCGTAGCCGTAGTCGTGTGTCTGACGAGCCGTGCCGCGGTCTCGGGAAAGCGCGAGGAAGCCGCAGTCCAAAATGACGCGGCGCTTATCGACCTGACGGCCGATGACGGTAGCTAGGACGGATCCGGCGATGTCGTCAACGGTGCATGCGCCGACATTGGACATGAAGAGGTCAAATAGCGCACATACGCCGGCACGCATCTCCGTGACGCCCGTTTCGTCTTTGGCAAACATCAGGGTCGGCGTAGAACCCGCGGAGACAATTTTGACGGTATGGCCGGCAGCGCGCAGTCTTTCTGCAGCCAGAACGATCCCGGCGCGTTCGGCTTCCGCGGCAGCTTCAATTTCCGCAGTCGACTTGCATTCGTAGCTGTCTCCGGCATGGGTGAGGACGCCGGCGAGTTCTGCTCCGTCAGCGAGCGCCGCCGCAGCCGGCAAAAGCTCTGCACCGTCAGGACGAATACCGGAGCGGTGACCATCGACATCGATCTCCAAGAGCACGGGAATCGTCGTTTTTTCCCTGCGGCAGAATGCCGAAACGGCGCGCGCGGCTTCTGCACTGTCGAGAATGATCTTAATGTCGGCGCCGAGACTGCGCAGACGGCTGACCTCGGCGAGCTTTTGCGGCGCAATGCCTACGGCGTAGATGAGGTCAGTCACGCCCCTCGCGCCGAAATAACGGGCTTCGGCGAGCGTGGATACCGTGGCCGGACCTTGCGGCGTCGTCATTTGGCGCAGCGCAATGCCGATCGATTTATGCGTCTTCAGATGAGGGCGGAAGGCCACGCCGAGCTTTGCCGCTCGGTCCTTCGCGCGTCGAAGGTTCTTCTCGAGCTTTTGGCTGTCGATCACAAAGAGCGGCGTCGGAAGGCGCGGATCATCGAGCGCACAATCCTTGAGACTGGCGAGTGCCGGAGCGGCAAAACGGGAATCAACAGACATTGCGTTTTCCTTTGGGGCTTGCGGAGAAAAGGGTATATAAAAAATTCTATACCATTGGCGAGACAAACGGTCTGACAGGCGATTTTCTAATCATCATGGGTGTATTTCTATAACTTTCAAAGCATATTGCATATAAAAAAATCTATGTTAAGATGCCTCTATCCGAGTTTTCCTGCTGTATGCCTAAGACGCTGGACAGCCATATCTCAATTTATGAGCACGAATCGAGCCCTTCAGCCGCCGCTTCCTGCGGCCCTTCGTCCCTATGAAGATGTGATGAAACTCATTGCGGCATTCTGCGGGCCGAACTGTGAAGTCGTGCTTCATGATCTTTCGGATCCCGTGCACTCCGTCGTGCGTGTGGAAAACGGTGAAGTGACGGGGCGTGCTGTCGGTCAGGGACTGCGTCACTTAGTGCCCAACCTCTTGCGAATGTCCAGAACCGATGACGGCGGGCTTAGTGCTGAGAGCCCCAATCTCCTGCCGGTTTATTGGCTCAGAAGCCGCGGACGTCTGATTCGTGCACTGTCGCTCCTGATTCGGGACGATGCGGGCGAGGTGGTCGGCGTTCTCTGCATCAATCAGGATGTCACCAATGTGTCTGCTGCCGCGGGGCAGCTTCAGGCGCTTTTAGCGCTTCTGCCGCCCGCAGAGGCTTCCATCCTTCCGGAGGCATCGGCATCTGCAGATGCTCTCGCGTCCGAACACGCTGCGGCGCAATTGGCGTCTGCAGTCTCGAGAGACACAGAGGCCAAAGATCTTCAAAAAGATGCAGATATCGAACTGGAAGGCAGCGTACTCAAAACGGTTTACGCCATGATCGACCGCATGACGGAACGTGTTCGGGCCGGAAGGTCGTCGTCGGCCGTTCTGACCCGTGAAGAACGGCTTCCGCTCGTTCGCTTCATGGATACGCGCGGCGTGTTTCTTGTGAAGGGCGCGCTCGACTATGCCGCAGAGCGTTTGGGGGTCTCAAAGGTGACGCTCTACAGCGATTTGGATCTCCTCAGGCGCGAATCGGAATCAGCCGGCTCTTTGGCCTCAGGACGGCAGAAAAAGTGAAGAACACGCCAAAACTGTAAACCATCCTTCACTGCCGGAAACGGCTGGGAGCAAACAATATGAAATTCATCGATCCCGGATTCAAGGGGAACAACCCCGGCCATTACAGCACGGCAGTGGTCTCAAACGGCATGCTTTACGTTTCCGGGCTGCTCTCTATGGACCCGGATACGCGCGAGGTCTGCACGGGCTACATTCAGGCGCATGCTGCGCAGGCCCTCCAAAATCTCGACCGAGTGCTTAAAGCCGCGGGTGTCGAGCGCAGTCAAGTGGTTTTCTGCCGCGTCTATACCCCGTCCAACGAATACTGGGGCCCCATCAACGCTGTATATACCCAGTTTTTTGGCGAACACAAACCCGGTCGGGTTGTCGTTTCGACAACTCCGCTTCACTTCGGCTGCCTCGTTGAAATCGAATGCATTGCCGAACTCGAAGCCCATGACTGATTCCAACTGATTCAAAGGGAAGAAGAACTATGTTCAGCTATGTCTGCACCGCCTGCGGCAAAAAAACACCTGCCGATACGCTTGCGCCTGTCTGCGGCTGCGGCGGGCTCTTCGAACTCGATTTCAAGAGCCCAAAGTGGGATGACGCCAAGATTGATCAGAAGTACTGGAGTATTTTCCGCTACCGCGACTTTATGGCCGTTGACGGTGATGCTTGGCAGAGCGTCTCACTGGGTGAAGGCATGACGCCCTTGGTGGAACTCGAACCGGGTCTCTACGTCAAGGTCGACTACGCCATGCCGACGCTCTCCTTTAAGGATCGCGGCGCGGCTACGCTGGTTGCTCATATGAAGGCGATCGGGGTGAAGTCTTGTGTGCAAGACTCGAGCGGCAATGCCGGCAACGCCGTAGCAGCCTACTGCGCGAGGGCAGGCATTCAGTGCGAAATCTATGTTCCGGAAGGAACGAGCCCCAAGAAGATCACCATGATTGAGGCGCACGGCGCCAAAGTGCATGTTATTCCCGGGCCGCGTGACCACTGTGCCGATGTTTGCCGCGCTCGAGTGCGTGAAGAGGGCATCTACTACGCCAACCACGTGGTGAATCCCTTCTTTTATGAAGGCATGAAAGCCTATGTCTATGCGGTGTATGAAGAGCTCGGCCGTATCCCGGAACACGTTGTTCTGCCCGTCGGCAACGGCACGCTCTTTGTCGGTGCGGTGAGAGCGCTCGAACATCTTCTGGAATCCGGCGCGATTGACCATTTCCCGAAGATTGTGGCGCTTCAGAGCGAATACTGCGATCCGCTCCTTAAAGCACGCGAATTGGGGCTGGACGCACCGGTCTCCATAGACGTGAAGCCGACGATTGCCGAAGGCATCGCGATCGGCAAGCCGCTTCGCGGCAGCGAGCTGCTTGAAATGATGAAAAAGCACGACATTACCGTTGTAGCAGCTCCCGAGGACAAGATTCTTGCTGCCCGCGCCAAGATTGCACGGGCCGGGCTCTATATCGAGCACACGACTGCCGCCAACTTTGCCGCTTGGGATCATTACTGCGAACTTTACGGACCGAGCACTGACGTGCTGATTACGCTCTGCGGCGCAGGGATTAAATCAGACCACTAATGGAGCCGGGTCCGAAAGCCAAGATCTGCAGGTCGACCTCGCAGCTGATCTGCAGATAACCAAAAAAAGCAAACCGCCACCACCACTGGAGACCTACCGCTATGCTCGGAATCCTCATAACCCTTCTTGTGATCGCAGGGGTTGCGTACTGCGTCCTCAAGAATTATTACCCGCCGATTATCCTGCTGCTTGCTGGTTTCGTGATGCTTATCTGCGCAGCCCTGAACGGAACCATGCCGGTGGCCGACGCTAAGTCGACGCACTTCTTTGGGTTTGATCTGGCTGAAGCCTTCACAAACCTGATGAAGGGACGTCTGCCGGGCCTTGGCCTCAACATCATGCTGATTGCAGGCTTCTCGGTTTATATGGACCGCATTGGCGCTTCAAAAGCGCTCGTTAAGCTTTGTGTGAAGCCGCTGAGCGCCATCCGCTCGCCTTATGTGCTTCTTGCCGTCACCTATGTAGTCGGTCAGTTCATGGCGCTCTTTATCAATTCCGCAGTGGGTCTGGGCCTGCTGCTGATGGCTTCCATTTATCCGCTCCTCATCGCGCTCGGCGTTTCGCGAGCCTCTGCTGCGGCAGTGATCGGCTCAACATGCTGTCTGGATCTCGGACCTTCATCCTCGAATGCAATGCGAGCTGCCGACCTGCTCGGGACGGACGTGGTCACCTATTTCGTACAGAGCCAGATTCCGGTAGCGCTTTGCGTGATTGCCACGGTTGCCGTCGGTCACTTCTTCATCCAGCGCTGGTTTGACCGCAAGGCTCTGCATGCCGGAGAAGCCGAGGCTGCTGAAGTGCCGGCCGAATCGACTGATGAACGTCTCAAAAAGGCTTTTGAGGGTGCTGGTCCTGTGCACTATGCACTTTTGCCGGTGCTGCCGCTCGTTTTGCTGATCGTCTTTTCGCCGATGGTTTATGACGGCATCAAGCTCTCGCTGCAGACGGGTCTCATCGTCTCGATCATCATCGCTTTTGTGGTTGATTTCATTACGCGCCGCTCTTTCCGTGAGTCCACGAAAAACACCCAAGCCGTCTTTGAAGGCATGGGCAAAGTTTTCACTTCGACCGTCGGTCTCATTTGCTGCGCGGAACTCTTTGCGCTCGGCATGAATAAACTCGGCGGCATCAGCACGCTGATTTCCATGGCGGCCTCCATGGAGTCCGCCGGCGTATGGGTGATGCTGCTCATTATGCTGACGATCATGGTCGTTGCCACCGTGGTGACCGGCTCGGGCAACGCGGCCTTCTTTGCATTCTCGCCGCTTCTGCCTGAGGCTGCCGCGAGCGTAGGCATCAACGCCGCGATTCTCGCCGTCCCGGTGCAGCTCTCTGCCGGCATCGCCCGTACGATGTGCCCGATTGCCGGCGTCATCATCGCGGTTTCCGGCATTGCCGGTCTTTCTCCCTTTGAACTTGTCCGCCGCACAGCGCCGGTGATGATCCTCGCGCTCATCATGAATGTCGCAGCTTCGGCCATCTTCCTCTAATTTCCTGACCCCGCTTTGGAGAAGAAATAATGACAGCACTCCTTATTAAAAATGCACGCGTCTTCGCGCCGCAGGATCTCGGCAAAAACGATGTTCTGATGGTCAATGACCGCATCGCTGCCGTCGGACAAAATCTCGCCCCTCAGCTGCCGGATCTGGAGATCCTGGATGCCAGCGGCAAGATTCTCACGCCGGGCTTTTTTGATCAGCACATTCACGTCACGGGCGGCGGCGGCGAGGGCGGACCGTCAACACGTACGCCGGAACTCGTGCTTTCGGAATTGATCAGCTGCGGCACAACGTCCGTCGTGGGCGTTTCGGGTACGGACTATACGACGCGCTCCATTCCGAATCTTCTGGCGAAGGTTCGGGCGCTGCAGACCGAAGGCGTATCGGCTTGGATGTATACCTCCAACTACAAGTATCCGGCAACGACGCTCACGGACTCTATTGCCAATGACCTGTTCTTTGTGCCCGAAGTGATCGGCGTGAAAATTGCGCTCGGCGACCACCGCTCATCATTCCCGACGACGCAGCAGGTTCTTGCTGTGCTCGCTGAGGTTCGTGTCGGCGCAATGATTGCCGGCAAGACCGGTTTCCTGCATATTCACACGGGCAATATTCCGGGTGCCTTCGAGATGTATGACGAGATCCTGGCCAAGGGGTTCCCGATCAAACATATTCGTCCGACCCATTGCGGCCGTATCCGCCACGTTTTTGATTCTGCTGTTGAGTTCGGCAAGAAGGGCGGCTGGATCGACATCACAACCGGCGCATCCTGCTGCTTCGATCATCCCGCTCAGGCCGTGATTGAAGCGGTCGGCATGGGGGTTGATCCGACGCACATTACGCTTTCGACCGACGGCCACGGCTCTGTTCCGCGTTTCAATGAAAAAGGCGAAATGGTCGGACTCGGCGTGGGCGGCGTTGACGGCAACCTCAAGGAGACGATTCGCTTGATCAGCGACTACAAAATGCCGATCGAACAGGCACTGCTCTTCACAACGAAGAATGTGGGCGACGCGCTCGGTCTCAAGGATCAGGGACGCGTCGAAGTCGGCGCCTGTGCCAATGCCTGTCTTTTCACCGAAGATTTCAACCTCACTCACGTCGTCGCCCGCGGACGCGTGATGATGCGTGACGGCGAGGTTGTCGTTAAAGGGACGTTCGAAATTTAATGAACGGCATTTTGTGAGCGTACGCTCAAGCCTCTCATGAAAATCGGCAGGTTAACTTCACGGTTAATCTGCCGATTTCATTAAGAAAACAGCCCAAGTGTTTTCATTAAGCACTGGCTAAATTAGAGCTTGCCACCTTCAACCACGAGATCATCAGGATTGGACGTTTTGCCGTAGACCGGGGCGAGCGTGGCTGCATAGTCCTGGTGGAAGAAGTTTTCCTTCCCAAGATTGACGATTTCCTGATTGATCCAATCGAGAAGACCCTTATTGCCTTTCTGGACGGCCGGAGCGATGGTGTCAAGATCACCCAAGGAAGGAATGCCGACCTTGAAGCCCTTATGTACCAGGGCCCAGGCGAGGACTTCAGTGTTGTCGGTGGAGAAGGCGTCGCCGCGGCCGTCAAGCAGAGCATTGTAGGCGTCGGTGTACTGGTCGTACTTCTGCAGCTTTACCTTCGGATGATTCTTTTCAAAATAGGGTTCTGCGGTCGTGCCTTTGGCGATGATGAGCGTCTTGCCGTCAAGCTGCTTCACGTCGGTAATAACGGCGGACTCAGGCGAAACGACGCCAAGCGCAACCTTCATGTAAGGCAGTGCAAAGTCAACTTTTTCCGCACGGTCTTTCGTTACGGTGAAGTTGGCAAGAATAATGTCCACTTTGTCAGTGACCAGGAATTCAACACGGCTTGCCGGATCGACGGAGATGTACTTCACTTTGACGCCAAGATCCTTGGCGAGGCGGTCGCCGAAGTAGACGTCATAGCCCGCGTATTTCCCCTGGGAATCAACGTAGCCGAACGGAGCCTTGTCGGAAAAGACGCCGATGACGACTTCGCCGCTCTGCTTGATCACGTCAAGCGGACGGGCTTCGACGGCAGCAGCGGCGGCTGAGAGCGCCGCTGCGGCAACCGCGACGGCGGCAATCTTCTTCGTGAAGTTTTGGATGATGGACATGGAATTTCCTCCAGAAATACACCGGCACTTTATGAGGTCAAGAGAAGTGCAGGGCGCCGGCGGTCCATGCCTTCCTCGGATGTTTTGATGCAGCTGCTTCGTCTCAGCTGCGTCGTCAGGTTGTTGGATTCATTTGGGCGACGGGGTTTCGTCCGATCGCTTATGACGTGTGTAGGTAAAGGTTTTGAGAAATTCCGCTGCGCGCTTCGTCTTCGGCGTCGTAAAAAACGCTTCCGGCGAATTCTCTTCAACGACATGGCCGTTTTCGAGAAAGACAATGCGGTCGGCGACGGCCCGCGCAAATTCCATTTCGTGCGTGACGATCACCATTGAGAGACCGCTGTCGGCCAGCTCCACAATGACGTCGAGCACCTCACGGACCATTTCCGGGTCAAGAGAGGCGGTCACTTCGTCAAAAAGCATCACGCTCGGGTTCATGGAGAGCGCGCGGACAATGGCCGCGCGTTGTTTTTGTCCGCCTGAAAGCTGCCGCGGATAAAAATCGCGTTTGTCCCAGAGCTTCACGCGCTTCAAAAGGGTTTCAGCCTGAGCGAGCGCGTCTTCACGGGAACGCTTGGCAACATGCAGGGGAGCGAGCAAGATGTTTTCGAGCACCGTAAGGTGAGGGAAAAGGTCATAGCTTTGAAAAACCATGCCGATGCCGCTGCGCAGCGTGCTGCCGAATTCGAGCGGCTTTCCTTTGAGCAAGATGTTGCCGCCTTGGATGGGCTCGAGACCGATCAGGCAGCGCAGAAACGTGGATTTGCCGCAGCCCGACGGCCCGAGAATCACCGCGACTTCTTTGTCGTGAAGCGTGAAGTCG
>OJKC01002325.1_pt1 | contig 10289 bp, 8 predicted proteins | sample 1596401 | NCBI WGS metagenome assembly OJKC01 (sample SAMEA4350162, study PRJEB24818) | metagenome | biome: human; feature: gut; material: faeces | place: Denmark | collected 2013-09 | reverse complement strand
GATTCACACCACGGAAGAGCGCGCTGACTTTCCGCTAGGCCCCCCGGAAATCCTAGCGGTAGCGGGTGTACGCGACGAACCAGGCGCACAACCACCAGAACGTGCGGTTGCTGTACCCTTCGTAGTAGTTTGCGATCTGTTCCGGCGTGAGGAAAATGGGGTGGAAGTTCATTTTCGCCAGCTCTTCGCGGATGCTCCGCCGGTCTTCGTCGGTCTCTACGTCGACTCCCGGCCAGCCGATCCAATGTTTTTCGTAACGGGTGTGCAGGGCATGGAGACCGGTCGCCAGACCGCCTTCGCTGCGGGTGAAGAGGTAGGCGCCGTCGCGGTGTACGGCTTTCACGGGCAGTCGGTTGGATATGATGTATAATTTCATATGAATAAAAGATACAAAGGGAGCGCCATATCTCTTTTTTTGGTGTCAATATGTTGAATATGAGTGGAGTGCGTTTTTATGGCGGATGCGGAAGACCCTATCGTTTTGAGAGGCGGCGTCTTGAAATGAGAGGGTTCCCGTTCGCTTTTTCTGAAATCGGTGCGCACGTGCGGAGGGGAATTGCGGTCGGGGAATGGATGGCGGGGATTTGGCGGTTGCCGGAATTTCCCTATCTTTGTGGAAACTACAAACCAGCTTTTCTATGAAACATCTTTTGCTGGCGGCCGCGCTGTTCGGCTGCCTGACCTCTGCGGCCGAGACACCGTGGAAACCTGCCGGCGACCGGATCAAAACCCGTTGGGCCGCCGAGGTCGATCCCGCGGCTCCGCTGCCCGAATACCCGCGTCCGACGCTCGTGCGCAGCCGGTGGCGCAATCTCAACGGCCTGTGGAACTATTCGCTCACGCCGGCCGGAGCGGCGGCTCCGGGCGAAGCGCAGGGGCGGATTCTGGTGCCCTTCCCGATCGAATCGTCGCTGTCGGGCGTGCAGCGCGGCGTGACGCCGCAGGAGGCGCTGTGGTACGAGACCACGTTCGAAGTGCCCGCCGCATGGCGCCGGGGCAACGACGTGCTGCTCCATTTCGGCGCGGTGGACTGGCGTGCCGAGGTCTATGTCAACGACCTGCTCGTAGGCAGTCATACGGGCGGATATACCCCCTTCTCGTTCGACATCACCCCCGCGCTTTCGGCCAAAGGGGTGCAGAAGCTGACGGTCAAGGTGACCGATTCGACCGACAAGGGTTTCCAGCCCCACGGCAAACAGGTGCTCGAACCCCACGGCATCTGGTACACGCCCGTGACGGGTATCTGGCAGACGGTGTGGATCGAACCGGTTCCTGCTGCCAACCGTATCGAAGGGATCACGACGCGCAGCGACATCCGCGCCGGCGTCCTTTCGGTCGACGTGAAGACCGCCCGCACGGGCAGCGACCGCGTCTGCGTGACGCTCTCGGCCGATGGCAAGACGTTGGCCGAGCGAAGCAGCATGGCCGGGCAGCCGGTGCACCTCGCCGTCGAACATCCGCGTCTGTGGAGTCCCGACGACCCCTATCTCTACGACCTGACCGTGACGCTCGTGCGCGACGGACGGGTGATCGACCGTGCCGAATCCTACGCCGCGCTGCGCGAGATCGCCACCGGGCGCGACGCCAACGGTATCGAACGCATGACGCTCAACGGCCGGCCGCTCTTCCATTTCGGCCCGCTCGACCAGGGCTGGTGGCCCGACGGCCTCTACACGGCCCCGACCGACGAGGCGCTGCTCTACGACATCCGGTTCACGAAGCAGCTGGGCTTCAATATGATCCGCAAACATATCAAGGTCGAACCCGAACGCTGGTACTGGCATTGCGACCGCGAGGGAATCCTCGTCTGGCAGGACATGCCCAGCGGCGACATGTCGACGGGCAAGTGGGAGCCGCACCGCTACGGCGCGGGAACCGACGCCGCGCGTTCGGAGGAGTCGTTCGCCAATTATTATAAGGAGTGGGGCGAGATCATGGATTTCTGCGGCCGGCATCCGTCGGTGGTGGTTTGGGTGCCCTATAACGAAGCGTGGGGGCAGTACCGCGCCGAGGAGGTGGCCGACTGGACCAAGCGCCGCGACCCGTCGCGGCTGGTCAATCCGGCCAGCGGAGGCAACTACCGCGACTGCGGCGACATGCTCGACCTGCACAACTATCCCGAACCGAAGATGTATCTCTACGACGCCAAGCGGGTCAACGTGCTGGGCGAGTACGGCGGCATCGGTCTGCCCGTCGAGGGGCACCTCTGGTCGGCGGACAAGAATTGGGGTTACATCGAGTTCAAGACCAGGGAGGACGTGACGGATCGCTACGTGACCTATGCCGAGAAGCTCATGGAGTTGGTCGAGCGCGGGTTCAGCGCCGCGGTCTATACGCAGACGACCGACGTCGAGGGCGAGGTCAACGGGTTGGTGACCTACGACCGCGAGGTGGTGAAAGTCGACGTCGACCGGCTGCACGAGGTTAACCGGCGGCTGGTGCGGTCGCTCGACCTTTGAGGCCGGAGAAGACGGTAAGATACGGGGCGTTTCGGCGCCCCGTTTTTCGTGTCCGTTCGCAATTGTATCCCGCGTTCGGTTTCTAATCGTTTCGATGTCGCAGGACGATACGGCTGTTTCTCCGCCCCGCGCGGCGGCCTGCAACTCGCCTGAACGGCTCGTACCGTTTCCTCCGCCCGCGGCGAACCGTAGAGGCGCGAGGGGCGGATAGGCTCTCTTTCCTTTCGTCCGAAATGTCAGAATTAGAAATTTAAATGTCAAAAAACATACTCCCCGATCGGCGGAAAATGGCTAACTTGCAATCAAAATGGCTAACGATTAATCTTTAAACGAAAACCTGACGATGAAAAAATGGACAATCCTTCTGCTTGCGCTGCTCTGCTCGACGGCGGGCGCGGCCGCGCAGGATTTTTCGGTGGTGAATCCCCGTTGCGAATACCGCGATGAACCGCTGGGTATCAATACGCTGACGCCCCGTTTCTCGTGGCAGATCAGCGCCCGCGACCGCGGGTTCCTGCAATCGGCCTACGAACTGATCGTGGGCGACGACCGTGCGGCCGTCGCTGCCGGCCGCGGCAATCTGTGGCGGGTAAAGGCCAAGGGCGCGGAGTCGCTCCACATCCCTTACGCGGGCAAGGCGCTCGAATCGGGCAAGGAGTATTATTGGAGCGTGCGCGTCTGGAACGCTGCGGGCGAAGTCTCGCCCTGGATGCCGGTCAACCGCTTCTCGACGGGGCTGATGTCGCCCGATGCATGGTCGGGAGCCCGCTGGATCGCCATGGAGGTGCAGCCCGACAGCCTGCGTCTGGTGCCGGGCGAGGAGTATAACAAACTCACGATCGGCGACCGCATCATGGCACCCAACCGTCTGCCGCAGTTCCGCCGCGAGATCGACGTCCGGAAACCTGTGAAACGGGCCATGGCCTACGTCTCGGGTCTGGGGCAGTTCGAGTTCTTCATCAACGGCGACAAGGTAGGTGACAACTTCCTCGATCCGGCGTGGAGCGACTACGACAAGATCGTCTGCTACGTCCCCTTCGACGTGACCGACCGTTTGCAGCAGGGCGCCAACGTGCTGGGCGTGATGCTCGGCAACGGCATGTACAACGTGCCGCGCGAACGCTACTACAAACTGCTGATGACCTACGGCTACCCGATGATGATCTGCAAGGTGGACGTCGAATATGCCGACGGCACGCACGACGTGATCGTCAGCGACGGCAGCTGGCGCACGACGACCAGTCCGGTGACGTACAGCAGCATCTTCGGCGGCGAGGATTACGACGCGACGCTCGAACGCACGGGCTGGATGAAGCCCGGTTACGACGATTCGTCGTGGCAGGAGGTGCTCTTCACCTCGCAGCGCGGCGAGTTGATCGCCCCGAAGGCGCTGCCGGTGAAGGTCATGGAGGAGTTCCCCGTCTTCAAGATCCGCAAGACCAAATACGGCAAGTGGCTCTACGACATGGGTCAGAACTTCTCGGGCGTGGCGCGTCTGACGGTCAAGGGCAAGCGCGGACAGGCGGTGCGGATGAACACCTGCGAACTGTTCGATCCCGCCGTCGACTCGATCCAGATCCACGGCGGCTACCGCGGCGAGACGCGCTACACCTATACGCTTCGCGGCGACGCGGAGCCCGAGAGCTGGGCGCCGCAGTTCACCTACCACGGCTTCCGCTACGTGCTCATCGACGGCGCCGTGCCGGCGGGCGAACCCAACCCCGAGGGGCTGCCCGAAATCGTGGACGTGCGCGGTCTGCATATCCGCAATTCGACGCCCGAATCGGGAACGTTCGTCTCGTCGAACGACCTGCTGAACAAGACGCAGCGGCTCATCGGCTGGGGCATCAAGAGCAACATGGTGAGCTATCTGACCGACTGCCCGCACCGCGAGAAGTTGCCGTGGTTGGAGCAGCTGCACCTGATGTTCGGTTCGCTGCAATATACGTTCGACATGTTCAGCCTCTACGAGAAGATGCTCGACGACATGGCCATGGCGCAGCTGCCCAATGGACTGGTGCCCGACATCGCCCCCGAATACGCGCTCTTCCGCGAGGCGTTCCGCGACTCGCCCGAGTGGGGCAGCGCCTTCGTGCTGGTGCCGCTCTACCTCTATGAATACTACGGCGACGGTACGATGTTGCGCAAGCACTACGAGGCGATGGGCCGCTACGTGGACTACCTGACCTCGAAGGCCGACGACCACATCCTCAAACACGGTCTGGGCGACTGGTTCGACATCGGTCCCAAGATGCCGGGCCGCGCGCAGCTCTCGTCGCTCGCGGCGACGGCCACGCCGATCTACTACATGGATGCGCTGGCGATGGTCAAGGGCGCCGAGCTGCTCGGCAAGAAGAAGGATGCGGAGCGCTGGCAGAAGCTCGCCGATGCGATCCGCACCTCCTACAACGAGAAATTCTTCCATAAGGAAGGTTGCTACTACGACCGCAACAGCCAGACTGCCAACTCGATCGCGCTCTGCGCGGGTCTGGTCGATCCGGAGTACCGCCAGGGCGTGCTCGACAACGTGGTGAAGGACATCCGCAGCCGCAACAACGGCCTGACGGGCGGCGACGTGGGTTATACCTATATCCTGCGTGCGCTCGAAGCGGGCGGCCGGTCGGACGTGATCTTCGACATGAATTCGCGTTACGACGTCTACGGTTACGGCTACATGCTGGCACAGGGCGCTACGGCGCTGCCCGAATCGTGGCAGGTGGTGCCGATCAAGTCGCACAATCACTTCATGCTGGGACACCTCATGCAGTGGCTCTACACCCATGTCGGCGGTATCCGCCGCGACACGGAGGCGCTGGCCTACAAACGGTCGGTCATCCGACCCGAGGCGGTGGGCGACCTGACGATGGCGCGCGTGAGCTTCGAGTCGCCCTACGGGCAGATCCGCAGCGAGTGGTCGAAGGGCGCCGACGGAAGCTTCGAGCTGCTGGCCGAAGTTCCCGCCAATACGACGTCGACCGTGTGGCTGCCTGCGGCCGAGGATGCCGCCGTCTTCGAGAGCAACCTGCCCGTGGAGAAGGTTGCCGGAATCGAGTACCTCGGCTATAAGGAGGGCTGCAAGGTCTACGCAGTCGGATCGGGAACCTATCGGTTCGACGTGCGTCCGCAGAGATAACGACACTGGAAAGGTTTGAATTGGTAAAAGGGAGTGCCGGCACGCAACATTGCGTGCCGGTGCTTTTTGCGGCGCATTCGTCGGCGGAGAACCGAAACAGCGGGGCGGACAGATGTCCGCCCCGCTGTTTGTCCGCTACCGGTTTCGTCGGCCGCGTCAGAGAACCGCACCCAGATCTTTCAGGGTCGAAACGAGTCTGGCCGTATCGATCTCCTGTACGGGGCGGCGGCTCGCGACGCTCTGCGCGGCGGCGACGCCCGCGGCCTGGCCGGTTCCCATGCAGCTGGCCATCACGCGCAGAGAGGCGAGTGCCTGACGGTCGGCCGACAGGCAGCGGCCGGCCACGAGCAGGTTCGGGTAGTTCGGAGCGATAAGGGCCCGATAGGGGACGTAGGCCGGTTTGTCGAGATCGATCCGGGTCTGGTGCGTGCCTTTGCTGGCGTGTATGTCGATCGGGTGGATTCCGCGGGAGATGCTGTCCTCGTAGCGGTAGGCGTTGACATACTCGTCGGCCGTTACCGTATGTACGCCGCATATTCTTCTCGATTCGCGCACGCCGGCCTGCGGTGCGGTGGAGGAGACGTAGCAGTCGGCGAATTCGGCGAAGTTCTCTTTGAGGATGCGCGTGAAGGTGAAGATGTCCTCCCGGAGCTGGCACTCCGCGGCGCTGAAATTACGGTTGTCCGTGGCATCGGCCGCCCTGCGTGTGATGTTCACGGCCACGCTGCCTTTGTGCATGACATTGTTGAACCACGGGCCGCCGAAATCGGGCAGATCGGCTCCGGCCGCCTTCATGGCCAGCAGTTTTTCGCGTACGGGTTTGCACTGGCTCGGTCCGTTGATGCCGTTGTGGTACATGCACCTGTTCAGCAATTCGCTCTCGGTGTCGACTCCCGAAAGGATGAAACAGTACGAGGAGGGTTGCAGCTCTCCGCCCGGATTCGGCTGCATCGGCACGTCGGCCATGTGTGCCAGATCGCCGTCGCCGGTACAGTCGATGAAGACTTTGGAGGCGAGGGTTTCGAGGCCGTTTTTGTTTTCGATAATTACCGTTTCGATCCTCTTCCCCTCCATTTCGCAGCCGATCATCGCCGAGTGCATGTACATGTCCACGCCGGCTTCCCGGATCATCCGCTGACAGCAGAGTTTGTAGAGTTCGACGTCGAAATCGATGTTCGCCTTGGGCCATTCGATGAAAGCGCCGCCCATCGACTCCAATCGCTTGACGAACTCCCAGGGGATTCCTCCGATGACCAGTTCGTTTTTGAGTGCGAATACGCTGATCGGCGCGACGTATCCGATCGTGGCCATCCCGCCGAAGAAGCCGTATCGCTCGACGATCGCTGTCTTCGCGCCTTGCCGTGCCGCCGCGATCGCCGCGATGAATCCCGCAGGGCCGCCGCCTGCGATCACGACGTCGTACCGGCCCGCGAGCGGGGCGAGCTTCCGGATTTTCCGGCTGCCGGCGTCCGATTCGTCGCATGAGAGCAGTGCGGGCGACACGGCCAATGCAGCTAATCCGGCTGCTGCTTTTTTCAGGAAAAGTTTCCTCGATATCTTTTTCATACGGTGTTTGGGAGATTTCTGAATTTCTTTCGGGCGATTTATGCAGGCAAGCTATGAAAAAAATCGCAAATACGCAAGAATCCCGAATCCGGCACCCTTCCGCCGCACGGCGAACGCGCCCGTTCCGGAGGCGTCGTGCGGTATGCCGGACGGCTGGGTGCGCCTCGTGCGTTCCTGAACCTGTGCAGGTCCGGCCGATATGAACGCTTGCGGATCGGGGAGATCCCTCCCCGATCCGCAAGCGATTCTGTTTCGTGATTCCGTTGGGATTCGAACCCAAGACCCACAGCTTAGAAGGCTGTTGCTCTATCCAACTGAGCTACGGAACCGTCCGTCCGTATCGGATGCAGTACGTTTTGCGGCACAAAAGTAATATAAATACACCGACTTTCCAAACCCACCCGACGGAGAATCGCGGCGGCGGGGTACGGTAATGGGAGGGTGGATCGCGATGGCGCGAAGCGGCGTCTGCCGCAGTGCAGGTCGGGACGTCTGCCGGAACGGGCCTCAGCGTGCGTCGACCGCCGCCCGCAGTCGTTCGAGCGCTTCGGCGAGCCGGATGCGCGGCAGCCCGACGTTCAGCCGCATATGTCCTTCGCCGCCGGGGCCGAACATCTCGCCGTCGTTGAGCGCCAGTCCGGCGCGTGCGACGAAGAGGTCGACGAGCGCATCGTGCGCCAGCCCCAGTTTCCGGCAGTCGAGCCAGACGAGGAACGACGCTTCGGGACGGATCGCCCGGATGCGGGGAACGTATCGCCGCAGGAAGTCGTCGGTGAAGTCGACGTTCGCCTCGACGTACCGCAGCATCTGCCGCCGCCATGCGTCGCCTTCGGGCGTGAAAGCCGCCCGGGTAGCGACGGCCGAGAGCAGGGGCGCCTCGTGGAACTCACCCGCTTCGAGCCAGCCGAAAAAGCGGCGGCGCAGCGCCTCGTCGGGGACGATCGCGTAGGAACTGACCACGCCGGCGATGTTGAAGGTCTTGGTCGGGGCGCCGAAGGTGACGCTGCAATGCGCCGCCGCGTCGCTGACCGATGCGAAGGGGCGGTGACGATGCCCGTAGAGCGCCATGTCGCAGTGGATCTCGTCCGAGACGACCACGACGCCGCGGCGGTCGCAGATCGCGGCCAGCCGGCGCAGCGTCTCCTCCGGCCAGACGATGCCCGCGGGATTGTGTGGGTTGGAGAGGAGCAGCAGCCGGCAGTCGTCGTCCAGAAGGGCTTCGAGCTGCTCGAAGTCCATTTCGTAGCGGTCGCCCGTGCGCCGCAGCGGGTTGCAGACCACGCGGCGTCCCATCTGTTCGGGGACCAGCCGGAAGGGGTGGTAGACGGGCGGCTGGATGACCACCTTGTCGCCCGGACGGGTAAGTGCCAGCACCGCCATGCCGATGCCTTGGACGATGCCGGGAATGAAGCGCATCCACGCCGGATCGGGACGCCAGCCGTGGCGGGCTTCGATCCACGCGGCGATCTGCGGCCAGTAGTCGTCGGGCAGTTGCGTATAGCCCAGCACGGGATGGTCGAGTCGCCGCCGGAGGGCGTCGAGGATGAAATCGGGCGTTGCGAAGTCCATGTCCGCCACCCACAGGGGCAGCAACTCTTTGCGGCCGAACACGTCGGTCAGCGCGTCGTACTTTACGGCGTTCGTGCCGTGCCGGTCGACGATCCGGTCGAAATCATAGGTTTTCATCGATGTCGTGCGACGGGGGGCTACCGTCTCTTTTTGAAATGGTCGTTGTAGATCTTGATCCCGAAGACGATCGAACTCATGATCGTCGTGAGGAGGTTGGTGACGAACAGGGGGATGTTGCCTGTCAGGATGCCCTGCACGGCGAAGCAGGCCGAGCCGAACCCCATCATCAGGAAGGTGCCCGTGGCGATGTCGTCGGTGGAGCGGGTGCGAACGGTACGCACGGTCTGGGGCAGGTACCCGAAGACCATGGCGATGGCGGCGATCGAGCCGATAATATCCGATGGATGCATAGTGCGCTTCTTTTTGCAAATATAGCGAAAATCCCTATATTTGTATCGGTGGATCATCCCCCGTTTTAAAGATCGAAAACATGAACGGTTCGAAAAACAAATTTATGGAGCTGGCGATCGCGCTCTCCGAGAAGAGCGTCGCCGAGGGCGGCGGCCCGTTCGGGGCCGTCGTCGTGCGTCGCGGCGAGGTGGTGGCCACGGGGACGAACTCCGTCACGCTGCTCAACGATCCCACGGCGCATGCCGAGGTTTCGGCCATTCGTGCCGCCTGCGCCGCGGTGAAGGATTTCAAGCTGGAGGAGTGCGAAATCTACTCCTCCTGCGAACCGTGCCCGATGTGCCTGAGCGCGATCTACTGGGCCGGCATCCGCAAGATCTATTTCGCCAATACGCGCGAGGACGCCAAGCGGATCGGCTTTGACGATTCGTTTATCTACGACCAGATCCCGCTCGCCCCGTCGCGGCGGACGGTTCCCTCCGAGGAGATGATGCGCGCCGAGGCGTTGCAGGCCTTCCGGCTGTGGGAGCGGAAGGAGGACAAGGTCGAGTACTGAACCTGCGACGGCTGCCGGTGCACGGAGTCGGTCTCCGGCACGCAGGAGCGAACGGTGTACGGCCGTCCGCAGAGGTGGTGGGCGTGCGTGCGGCCGTCGGGACTGCGGCTCGGAACACGCTTGCGGAGGTGTCGTTTAGGGGGCTCCGGTCGGCGGCGTTTTTGGCCGGCGGAAATTTGGCCGCGTGGAAAATTCTTGCTATCTTTGCCCCGCTGCAAAGTCCGCGAGGGTTTTGCGCTTTTGATAACTGATTAACAATTAAATTTTTACAAGCAAATGGCTGTTAAAATTCGTTTGGCACGTCACGGAAAGAAAGCTGCGCCTTTCTATCATATCGTTGCCGCAGATAGCAGAGCGCCACGTGATGGTAAATTCATCGAGAAATTGGGTACCTACAACCCGATTACGAATCCTGCTACGATCGAGCTCAATTTCGAACGGGCTCTGGATTGGTTGATGAAAGGCGCGCAACCCACGGACACCTGCCGTGCGATTCTTTCGTACAAGGGCGTACTCTACAAGAAGCACCTGCTGGGCGGTGTAGCCAAGTGCGCTTTCTCGGAGTCGTATGCCGAGGCCAAGTTCAACAAGTGGATGG
>OJKC01002321.1_pt1 | contig 10307 bp, 10 predicted proteins | sample 1596401 | NCBI WGS metagenome assembly OJKC01 (sample SAMEA4350162, study PRJEB24818) | metagenome | biome: human; feature: gut; material: faeces | place: Denmark | collected 2013-09 | reverse complement strand
CGTCTGACTGATGGCGTCGATACGCGCCAGCGGCACGGCCCGTTCGTAGTTGTTGCGGGCCGAGACCTCCTGCGCACGCGCCGATTCGAGCGAAGCTTCGGCCGAAAGCAGGGTGGTGGAGAGCAGGTTGGGGTCGATCGTAAAGAGCAGCTGCCCCTTTCGAACCGGCATACCGCTGCTGAAATACTTGTTCACGAGATAGCCGTTGACACGGGGTTCGATCAGTGCGTCGAAATTGCTTTCGACACTGCTCACGAAGCTCATGCGGTTGGGGACGGTGTCCGTCGCCGCTTCGATCACCTCGACGCGCAGGGAGGGCTGCGCTCCGGTTGTATGCCGGCCGCGGCAACCGCCTGCCAGCAACGCCGCAAGGGCGCAAAGGAGTGTTCCGATTTTGTCCATTGAGAGCCATGATTTTTTCCTGAAAGAAGGCAAAAAACATACCGGTATTCGGTCTTGAATCTCCTAAAACACCGTGAAATAGCGCTTCAAGCGTATTTTTTTTATAAAAATATTTTCTCAATTCGAGATATTTCCTATATTTGCAAACGATAAACAACCCAAAATTTACGATTATGGAAAAATTAGTTGAGCAAATCAAAGCCCAGTACGCTCTTTTCGCTGAGAACGCAGAGGCTCAGGTATCTAAAAACAACAAAGCCGCCGGCACCCGCGCACGCAAGGCTGCGCTGGAAATCATGAAGCTGATGAAGGAATTCCGCAAGGCTTCGGTCGAGGCTGCCAAATAAGTTTGGAACCTGCAACGAATAAGGGCTGTCCCGATGGGACAGCCCTTATTGTTTCGTTATTCCTTTTCACGGACTATTCCGCCACGGATGCACGGTCTCGCCTCAGCACCGGCGGTTCCGCTCCGCGTGCAACCCCGACCGAACCCCGCTACAATTCGATACCCCGCCGACGGAAATAGGCAAGGTCGGTCCCGTTGAGTCCCGTCGCACGGAACGGTACGGCACGGTTGTGATCGTTGAGGTAACAGCGCCGCACCGTCGTATCATAGGAGGGACTTGCCAGCGACGCCTCCCGGTAAACGTAATCCGCCTCGATACGGGCGATGTCGGCGATGGTCTGAAAAAGCGCATGTGTCGTCGCCGGAGCGTTTTCATGGCTGGCGGCAGCGGCCGCCTGTTGGGGAAACACCCGCTTGTAATCCTCCGAAAACCACGCCAGCGAAGCGACGTGCAGCTGCCAGCAGGTCGTCGTAGGCGAGGCGTGGAGGAAACGTTCCCGATCGTCGTCGAGCATGTCCTCGCCGTGGTCGGCGCTGTAAAGCAATGCGCTGCACGCATCGAGCGATGCGAGATACCCGATCACCGACGACAGAAAGGTGTCGGTATAACGGATCGAATTGTCGTAAGCGTTCCATATCTTCTGCTTGTGCTGCCGTTCGATGGCCACGTCGTCGTCGGGCAGAAAGTAGGCTGCCTCGCGCGGATAACGCTGGTGATAGCTGAAATGCGACCCGTAACAATGCAGGATGAAGAGCAGGTCGTTCTCCGTATCGGCCTCGACGATGCGTTTCATCGTGTCGAGCAGCTGCATGTCGTAACGCGGATGCCCCATATAGATAAGGCTGTCGGCATCGCGCGCCAATTTGTCGATCATCGCCCCCTGCGGCGACTGGTTCGAAAGAAACCACGTGCGGAAGCCCGCTTCGTTGAAGAGCGCGGGCAGTCCCTTGCGACGGAAGAGTTCGTCGTGTTCGTTCGTCCGGACAGACGAGAGGATCATCGGCACGCTCTTGTGCGTGGTATTGCTCTGCGTGAGCATGTTGCGGAACACGACGATCTCGTCTCCCAATGCCTTCAAGCGGGGATTCGTGGGACGGTCATAACCATACAGCTCCCAATTGGCGGCACGCGACGCTTCGCCGATCACATAGACGTAGATCTCCCGCTTGTCGGCCTTTGCCGTACGGCGGGCATGATAGCGGAACCCTGCCGACGTGCGGTCGTAATTCTCAATCTTGACGTATTCGCGCGCACAGAGCACGACGTTGTAAGCCACGTTGACCGGAAAGATCTCGTTGCGGAGCACATGCCGTTTCGTTTGATAGGCCGGAATCAGCAATCCCGCCCCGACGAGCGCCAACACGCCTCCGACCACGGCCGTCCGGCGGCGGAAACGAGGCGAAAAGTCGACCTTACGCCGCACATGCACGGTTGCCGTCCATAACAGCGGAAGATAGATGACACAGACCAGAATCACCGAGGGATAGATGTTGCTCAGCAACTCCGTCGCCTCGCCGGGGTTGGTCGTGACGATATTGATGAACATATCGGTCGCGGCGACCGAATTCCCGAACAGGTAGAGCAGCACGATTTGCAGGGCGCAGAAAAAGATCACCGGAAAACTCAGCCACACGGCGATTCCCGAACGACGGAATGCGACGCTCCACAGCAGATAGCCTCCGGCCGGCAGCGTCAGCAGTGCTGCCTTCGACCAGATCGAATAGGGCTCCGTAAAAAACAGGATGCAGTTCGGTATCATCACGGCCGCAAAATAACAGAGCGCCAGTAACGCAGCGTGACGACTGCTTCGCAGGAATGCTTTGCCGGTCTGTTCCATGAGTGTCAGAAAGCTTCGTTAATATTGAAAACCAAACCGCTGGTCTTGCGGCCGAAACCGTAGTCGATACGCACGTTCACGCGGCGTTTGAACTCCCAGCGCAGACCCAGCCCGTAGTTGGGCAGCGTCTGATCCCAGCGGAAACGTTCGAACGACGAAAAGACATTGCCCGCACCGCCCCACACGGCGCAACCGATGCGCCGCCAGATACGCTGACGGTACTCGATCTGGCAAGAAAGGATGTTGTTGTCGATATAACGTCCCAGATAATACCCGCGCATCCGGTAACCGCCGCCCAGCTCCGCCAGCATGCACCACGGCATTCCCGAACTGTTGAATTCGCCGAAAATATCCGTGGCCAGCACGGCGCCGCGCCACAGACGCTGGTAGTAGTCGGCCGTAGCGGTGGTCTTGTAGAGCGTCTTGCCGCTGTTTCCCAATCCCTTGGGGTAGATAACCTGCTTGACCATCAAAAAGGTACCGCGCTCGGGAGCAGGGATGAAATCGCGCGAGTCGTATTGCAGCGTCATGCCGATCCCCGACAAGGTGTAGTGCAGCTTCTGTCCCGCGAGATAGTCTATGCCCCGGTCGTCGAAATCCGTACCCTTCGTATGGGAGAAAAGAACCGACCCGCCGACATACAGGTGTCTCCACACCTCATACAGATAGCCGGCGTCGAACTTCACCTGTTTGCGGATGTAGTCGGCAGATTGGTTGAAACGCCCCGCCTCATAGCCTATGCCCCAGAATTCGAGCGGCTTCGAACCGAACAACACCTCGTAGATCACCCGCGAGCGGTTGTGGTTGAAGAGCGTGTTGCCGCTCACGCCGAACATATAGAAGCCCGACAACGAGAAGTTGCCGAAGAACGACACGTCCGACGGAGGCGTCAGCGAATCGGTGCGATCCACGCGGTAGAGTCCCGACGCCAGCACGCCGATCCCCACGCTCGCCTCTTTGGAATAGTTCGGTGCGCCGATAAAACTGAAATCGATCTTCTTCTCGAACGTGCGGTCGACGTTGCCGTGGAAGATCCGGCTCCAGAAATTGTCCTTGCGTTTCGGCTGCTGCTGCGTCTCGGCAGCCGGCGCAGTCGCGGACAGCGGAGTATACCGGTAACGCAACGTATCGCCGCCGCGCACACAGAGCGTATCCTGTTGCGCACGGGCGGAGAGTAGCAGAAAACAGCAGACGACGGCAGGGAGAAACCTTCTAAATACCATTTATTTATAGTTCTCTAACACCTCGTAAAAGGCCTCCTTGTCGGCATCCGAAAGCACCCCTTTGCGCAGGAAGACCAACTCGCCCTCCTTGGTGACGAACATCAGCACGAACTTGTTGTTGCAGTCGCCCAGATTCCACGCCGTGCTCAGGGCATGTGTCTGATCGGCGAGCACAGTCGCACCGTTGGTCGCAGTACGTTTGCGCGCCATCGAACGGGCCATGCTGTTGGGCACCATCGGCGCGTCTTTGAGATTCATCACGCCGAAGCCGTGGATCTTGTCGCTTTCGGCACGGTGGTTCTTTTCCAGTTCAACGGTGAAATCCTCGTTCTGCTTATGGTGGTCGGGATCGACATAGAAGATCATCAGGTTCTTTTCACCCCAGTACGGAAGCGTCACGGGCTTTCCTTCGAGATCGAGCACTTCGACGTTCGATACCTTTCGCGGCAAGGCCGCCTCCTCGGTCTGAGCCGATACGGTGCCGAATGCCAGCGAAAGGGCTGTCAGCGCCAGAAAATTTTTCAGTGTCATCATAATCCAATGAATTTATAATACATCATTGCACCGTGCAAAGATACGAATTTTTCAACAGACCGTCCCCTCGCAAAGTCCGAATAATGTTCAAAAAGACCACTGTTATCTACATCTTATTCCTGTCTGGAAACTCCTTTATGCAGAGTCGGAGGGGGAAACACGACGGGCCTACGAGCCGGTCTGCCGCCCGCATCGTTTCCGCCGAACCGCCGGATCGATCGGATTCAGACAGGGCGGAGATATCGCCTGCGCCAAAATCAGCAGGAATGTTCTGCACTCGGCATACGCACTTTGCGGAAGATAGGTTTCCGCTCAGACAAGCGGTGCCTCGGTAGGACCGCAAACAAATTCGCTTTTGCACTCGGCTTGCACACTTTGCAGAGGACAAGCCCCGCTTAGATAGGCGGCGCCTCGGCAAAACCAAATAAATTTGGTTCTGCGCTCGGCTTGCACACTTTGCGGGGACAAGCCCCGCTTAGATAGGCGGCGCCTCGGCAAAACCAAATAAATTTGGTTCTGCGCTCGGCTTGCACTATCTTTGTCCTCCGATGAAAACCAGAATCCTTTTTGTCTGCCTGGGCAATATCTGCCGCTCTCCGGCCGCCGAAGAGATCTTCCGCACGCAGGTCGCTCGCCAAGCGCTGAGCGACAGTATCGAAGCCGATTCGGCCGGCACCTATTCGGGACACGCCGGCAACCTGCCCGATCCGCGGATGCGGCGTGCCGCCGCCCGGCGCGGTTACGAACTCACGCACCGCGCCCGTCCGCTGCGCGAAGCCGACTTCGAACGGTTCGACCGCATCGTCGTCATGGACGACAACAACTACGAAACGGCCCACCGGCTCGCGCCATCGCGCGAACTGGCCGGCAAAATCCACCGCATGACGGAGTTCTGCCGCCACAGTCCGCAGTGGGATCATGTTCCCGATCCCTATTACGAGGGGCACGAAGGGTTCGAACTGGTGCTCGACCTGCTCGAAGACGCCTGCGAAGGATTGCTCGACGATCTTAAAAATCCAACCCGATCGTAAACGAATAGGCATTGTGCATGGGCGAAGCCTTCTTGGCCACGGTATATCCCGCGTCGAAACAAAGGTGCATGAACCGCACGCCGACGCCCAGCGAAAAATAGTCGGGGTAGTACAGCCGCGACTCGCCGCCATGATACCCCACGCGGAATTGCAGCAACTGCATCAGGCTGTACTCCATGCCGATGCCTCCCTCCACGCCGCGCGCCGCAACAGGTGAAAAAGTATAGCGGCACTCGCCAGCGAAGGTCAGCGCATGGGCATCGCTCAGAAACAAATCGTAGGCGGCACCCGCCGCGAATGCGACCGGCAGTTTCATCTCCGCAGGACCGTCCAGAAATCCGCCGATCCCCGTCAGTTTGGCGCCCAGCCGCAGCGCGGAGTAGTTCTCGCCCTGCTCGAACGGCACGACCGCCTGCGCCGTAATGCCCGCCGAGAACGCATTGCCGCTCCGCTCTCGCACGAAACGCGCGTAATCGGCCGTCAGACCCAACGCCACGATGTCGTTCAGCCGATAGGCATAAGCCAGCGACACCGACTTGTCCTTCAAACGTTCGTCGAACCCGAACGTGCGCCAGCCGCCGGCGAGCAAATGCTGCATGTTGAACTTGTAGTAACCGGCGGCGGAGTAGGTCGTCTTGTCCGAAAGGGTAAAGAACGAAGTCGCCACCTGCGCCTTCTGCCGGCCGAAAAGCCCCGCCGCGGGATTGTTGAAGACGGCATACGCATCGGCCGATGTCACCGTCTCGATGCCGCCCATGCCCAGCGTCCGGGCATCGGGATTCGCAATCCCGTAAGGCTGCGCCGCAACGGGGAGGAAACCGCCGGCGAGCGACGCCATCCAAAGAATCAATCGTTTCATATCCTGTTCGTTAAAAGCAAACGAGGTGAAAGAGCGTGCGGCCCTCCACCTCGTCCGTATCGTGATTCGCTGCCGACGGTTAGCAGTTCATCGCGCCGCAGCAGTGGATGACCTGGCCGCTGACGTACGACGACAGGTCCGACGCGAGGAACAGGGCCACCTTGGCCACATCTTCGGGCGTACCGCCGCGTCGCAGCGGGATCTGCTTGTACCAGCCCTCCTTGACCTCGTCGGGCAACTTGTCGGTCATGTCCGTGATGATGAATCCCGGAGCGATGCAGTTGGCGCGGATGCCGCGCGGGCCCATCTCCTTGGCGATCGACTTGGCCAGACCGATCATGCCGGCTTTCGACGCCGAGTAGTTGCACTGGCCGGCGTTGCCGCTCACGCCCACCACCGACGACATGTTGATGATCGAACCCGACTTCTGACGGGCCATGACCGGCGTCACGGCGTGGATGAAGTTGAAGGCCGATTTCAGGTTGACCGTCAGCACGGCATCCCACTGCGCCTCGCTCATGCGCATCATCAGACCGTCTTTCGTAATACCGGCGTTGTTCACCAGAATATCGATCCGGCCGAACTCCTCGACGATCCGTTTCACGACTTCGTGCGTCTGCTCGAAATCGGCGGCGTTCGAGGCGTAACCCTTGCACTTCACGCCCAGCGCGGCGATCTCCGCCTCGGTGGCTTTTCCGTTCTCGTCGATCGCCAGATCGGTGAATGCAACATTCGCGCCTTCCTTGGCGAACTGCAATGCGATCGCCTTGCCGATACCGCGGGCGGCGCCCGTCACGACTGCGACTTTTCCTTCCAGTAATTTCATGTCTCTTTTCAGTAATTGTTATAGAGTTGTTGATAAAATTCCGTTGACAAAGGTAGTAAAATAATTCGGATTGCGTATCTTTGCCCGAGGATAAAGCGCCGCAATCCGGGCTTCGTCCGCGACCGCCGGAAGATAAATCACGCTTAACACATATTATGAAAAGAGATTCTCAGATTTTCGATTTGATCGGCGCCGAGCGCAAGCGCCAGACGGAAGGCATCGAGCTGATCGCCTCGGAAAACTATGTCAGCGACCAGGTCATGGAGGCAATGGGGTCGGTGCTGACCAACAAATACGCCGAAGGCTATCCCGGCGCCCGTTACTACGGCGGCTGCGAGGTCGTCGATCGGGTCGAGACGCTGGCCATCGAGCGCGTCTGCCATCTCTACGGAGCCGAATACGCCAACGTGCAGCCCCATTCGGGCGCACAAGCCAACATGGCGGTCTTCTTCGCCGTTCTCAAACCGGGCGACACCTTCATGGGGCTCGATCTTGCGCACGGCGGACACCTGTCGCACGGCTCGGCGGTCAACATGTCGGGCATGTATTTCAACGCCGTCGGGTACCAACTCAACGAGCAGACCGGCACGATCGACTACGAAGACATGGAACGCAAGGCGCTGGAACACCGTCCGAAGCTCATCATCGGCGGCGCCTCGGCCTATTCGCGCGAATGGGACTACAAACGTATGCGCGAAATCGCCGACAAGGTGGGCGCGCTGCTGCTCATCGACATGGCCCACACGGCCGGACTGATCGCCGCCGGCCTGCTGGACAACCCCGTGAAATACGCCCATATCGTCACCTCGACGACGCACAAGACGTTGCGCGGCCCGCGCGGAGGTATCATCCTCATGGGCAAGGATTTCGACAATCCGTGGGGCTACACCACGCCCAAAGGCGTCGTCAAGAAGATGTCGCAACTGCTCAACTCGGCCGTCTTCCCCGGCATTCAGGGCGGCCCGCTCGAACACGTGATCGCCGCCAAGGCCGTCGCTTTCGGCGAAGCGCTCGCACCCGAATACAAGGAGTACCAGGCGCAGGTGCAGAAGAATGCCAAGGCCATGGCCGAAGCCTTCGTCAAACGCGGCTACAAAATCGTTTCGGGCGGTACGGACAACCACCTGATGCTGGTCGACCTGCGGACGAAATTCCCCGAATTGACGGGCAAGCTGGCCGAGCGATGCCTCGTCGCGGCCGACATCACCACCAACAAGAATATGGTGCCGTTCGACAGCCGCTCGCCGTTCCAGACCTCGGGCCTGCGTTTCGGTACGCCCGCGATCACCACGCGCGGCCTGAAAGAAGACAAGATGGAGTTGATCGTGGAGTTGATCGACCGCGTGCTGCACGACCCCGAAAACGAGGCCAACATCGCCGCCGTCCGCAAGGAGGTCAACGCACTGATGTCGCAATATCCGCTTTTCGCCTGGTAGCATGAAGGCGGTCGTCGAATTCCTGCGGCAACTGCACGCTCACAACGAACGCGCATGGTTCGAGGCGCACCGCGCCGAATGGCTGCAATTGCAGGAGCGTGTCCGCAGCTTCGCCGAAGGGTTGATCGAGGGAATCGCCTCGTTCGACCCCTCGGTCGAGGGGCTGACCGCGAAGGACTGTACCTATCGCATCTACCGCGACGTGCGTTTCAGCCGCGACAAATCGCCTTACAAGACCTGGCAGGGCATCTACGTCGCACCGCACGGTAAAAAAGCGGGGTATGCGGGCTACTATTTCCACCTCGAAGGCGCCGCCGAGGAGGGACTCGTCGGCAGCCACATGCTTTTTTCCGGACTCCACATGCCGCATCCCACGGTGCTCCGAAGCGTACGCGAGGAGATTCTGGACAATGGCGCGGAATTTGTCGGGAACATCCGGCGCGCCGAAGGATTCGCGCTCGACGAGTCGCAGCGACTGAGGCGCACGCCCGCAGGGTTTCCGACGGACTCGCCCTACGACGAACTGCTGCGGTTGAAGGAAGTAGCGCTCTGCCGCCCGTTCGGCGACGATTTCCTCGCGGGCGACGACCTGCTGGAACGCACGCTCGCCGAGTTCCGCAAGACCGCGCCTTTCGTGCAACAGCTCAATCGTGCCGTGCAGTATGCCTACGAAGAGATGATGTAATCCACAAATACGTGTAACTATGCGAAACATTCTTCTGTTGATATCGATGCTCGGCCTGCTGCCGGCAGGATGCGGCCGCACGGTCTCCGACACCGACACGGTCTCGTGCGACACCTTCGTCTATTCGGTCAAGGGCGGCGACTCGCTGCGGCTCGACCGTTATACCGACACCCCCGCAGCCGAAATCGACGCAAAAAAGCCCTGCATGATCTTCGTCTTCGGCGGCGCCTTCATCAGCGGCACGCGCGACGCCGAATCGTACCGCCCGTTCTTCGAATACATGGCGCGCGAACAGGGGTACACAGTCGTTTCGATCGACTACCGGCTCGGCCTGAAAGAGCCGCTCGCCGCCGGCAAACTCTCGCCCGAAACGTTCCCGCAACTGCTTCCTCAAACGGTACTCATGGCCGTCGAGGATCTATACGACGCGACGAGTTTCGTTGCGGGGAAGTCTGCGGAGTGGGGGATCGATCCCGCGCGGATCGTCGCCTGCGGATCGAGCGCCGGAGCGATCACCGTCCTGCAAGGAGCCTATTTCATCGCCAATGAAAATCCGCTGACGGCCAAACTGCCCGACGGGTTCGATTACGCCGGCGTGATCTCTTTCGCCGGTGCCGTCGTCGACATGGCCGACGATTTGACCTGGAAACGCGCTCCTGCGCCGATCATGCTCTTCCACGGCGACGCCGACTCCAACGTTCCCTACGGGGCGCTGCGGATGGGCGGCGCAGGGATCTTCGGATCGGACTACATCGCACGACAACTCTCCGACATGAAATCGCCCTATTATTTCTACTCGGTGGAGGGTGCCAACCATGCATTGGCCACGGTGCCGATGAACAACTACCGCGATGCCATCGACCAGTTTCTCACGCAACAGGTAGGCGAGCGGCTTCCGGCCATGATCGACACGAAGGAGCGTTTCACCAATGCCTCGCCCGGCGGCAAGACATTCACCGCAGAGGACTACATTCGCAGCAATTTCGCGGGCGAATAACCGTCGACGAAAGGGTAGCGTTTTCAACGAAACACCCCCGACCGAACGATTCGGCCGGGGGTGTTTGTCGAAAACGTTCGCTCCTACATTTCCGCGAAATAACGGTAGAAATAGGGGATCGTCTCGATAC
>OJKC01002319.1_pt1 | contig 10316 bp, 6 predicted proteins | sample 1596401 | NCBI WGS metagenome assembly OJKC01 (sample SAMEA4350162, study PRJEB24818) | metagenome | biome: human; feature: gut; material: faeces | place: Denmark | collected 2013-09 | reverse complement strand
CTGCTGCTGATTCTGCAACATATGTCATGGCTGCTGATGAAAGCACTCTTCTTGCCTGTCTGTTCCCGTCTCCATATATGAATCTTTCTGACTCAAGCAGCTGTAATACTCTTGCCGAAGCAATAAACTCAACCGGTAATGTTACAAGCTGGAAAAGTACTGCCAGACTGAACATAAGAATACCAATATCTATAAGTATATTAGTTGAGCCAAATATAAGTCCAAGCACAATAAGTATCCATGATACCTGCGAACCGACACTGGCTAACGGAAAAAGTGCTGTTCTGAAGCTTAAAGGACCATATCCGTAAGCATGCTGTATTGCATGTCCTGTTTCATGGGCTGCAACTCCGATAGCAGCAACAGATGTTGAATTATAAACAGAATCTGACAGGTTAAGTGTCTTATTTCTTGGATTATAATTATCTGTCAGGCTTCCTGATACTCTCTGAATAGATACATCGTATATTCCCTGGCTTCTTAAAAGCTGCTCTGCGACCATTGCGCCTGTCATTCCTTTTGAAGATGACACCCTGGAATACTTGTTAAATGTGCTTTTTACCTTTACCTGTGCTATCAGTGCAATAACGCATGATATTATTATCAGAATGTACATTGGATCATAGTAATATCCATATCCATAATAACCATATAAAGCTACCATAATACCTCTTTTCTGAATCATTTAAGATTCTGCTTATTCTCCTAACATTACACCTGCTTCTAACTGGTTGCCTCTTAAGAACGAACCGCTGTCCATTCTCTTCTTACCTTCTAACTGAACCTCATTAACAACTAAATACCCCTGTCCACAGGCTATTGTAAATGTGTTCTTTCCTACCGTAACAACCTGTCCCGGCTTAACTTCTTCTGTCTGTACTTCACTGATATTATCTGCAACATCTGCATCCCATATCTTTAACATTTTACCGTCTATATAAGTAAATGCACTAGGCCATGGATTAAGTCCTCTTATAAGTCTTTCAAGTTCAGCTGCACTCTTATTGAAATCCATCTTACCAAATGACTTATGAAGCATTTTTACATAAGTGCTTTCTGAATCATCCTGCTTAACAGGAGTAATAGTTCCAGCTTCAAGTCCTTCAAGCGTCTTTACCAAAAGCTGCGCACCGACATCACTTAATCTGTCAAAAAGGCTTCCGCCTGTCTCTTTAGCATCAAGCTTCACCTTCTCAACCATCAGGATATCTCCTGTATCAAGGCCTTCATCCATCTTCATGGTTGTAACACCTGAATACTCACAGCCATCAATAACTGCCCACTGGATTGGCGATGCACCTCTGTACTTAGGAAGAAGTGATGCATGTACATTGATACAGCCGTATCTTGGCATGTTAATAATACTTGCCGGCAGTAACTGTCCAAATGCAACGACAACAATTACATCTGCATTATATGTTCTTAATTCTTCTACAAATGCTTCATCTCTTGCTCTCTCCGGCTGTAACACTGTGATTCCATGCGCCACAGCTTCCTCCTTAACTGGAGAGAAAACAAGTGATTTGCTTCTTCCCCTTGGCTTATCAGGCTGTGTAACAACTGCTGCCACATCATGTCCTGCTTCGATTATTGCTTTAAGTGTCCCTACAGCAAAATCGGGTGTACCCATAAATACTACTCGCATTCTGTTCCCCTTTTCATTAATTATTCTTCTTCAATGTCATCTGTAGATAGAAGTTCTCCTTCTACTTTATCAACATACATTATACCATCAAGATGGTCAATCTCATGAAGAAGGCATCTTGCAAGAAGCTCCTCTCCTTCTACTATAATCTCTTCCATATTCTCATTAAGAGCCTTAACCTTGGCATAATTAGGTCTTGTAACCTCACCTGTCTTTCCAGGTACACTTAGGCATCCTTCAAGCCCTGTCTGACTTCCTCTTGTCTCTAATACAACAGGATTGATAAGAACAATAGGATCATCTCCACAGTCAATAACAACAAGTCTCTTTCTGATTCCAACCTGAGGTGCTGCAAGACCTACACCGTTAGCTTCATACATTGTATCAAACATATCATCAATAAGCTCTTCAATTCTTGGTGTCATCTCTGTAATCTCTTTTGCCTTGGCTCTTAGTATATCATCTCCAAGTGTTCTAATATTTCTTATTGCCATATAATCCTCCTCGCAATTATCCATTAATATCGTATTGTACATTAATATTCTTAAAAGCCTGATTTCCAACAATATTAACATCAAGCTTTTCATGTATACTGTTAAGAACTTCCCTGTCTTTATGTTTTACATAGATTATCTTACTATACACATCTTTAATCTTATATATAGGTGCATCTGCCGGACCTATACACATAAGTCCTTTATACTTACAGTTGTTATCCACAAATGCTTTAACCCACGCTGCACTCTTTGTCAATAACATCTCATCTGGTGAAGATAACATAATCTTCATAAGATTATCCGCCGGCGGATATCCACACAGCTTTCTGTAAGCAATTTCCTGCTCATAGAAAGCATTATAATCCTGATTAGCCGCACTAACAATACTAAAATGCTCCGGCGTATAAGTCTGTATAACTACATTGCCGCTTTTTTCTGCTCTTCCTGCCCTTCCAGCCGCCTGTGTAAGAAGCTGGAAAGTTCTCTCAGAAGCCCTGTAATCACTGGAATAAAGTGACATATCTGCCGCAAGCACTCCCATAAGCGTTACATTTGGAAAATCATGTCCTTTGACAATCATCTGAGTTCCAATAAGAATATCCGCATTACCATTGGCGAATTCCGACAGAATCTTTTCATGTCCATCCTTGCCTCTTGTAGTGTCCATATCCATTCTTAGCACTCTTGCCTGTGGAAATGTTTTCTTAACCTGTGCTTCAACACCTTCTGTTCCTGCCCTGAAGCCCGAAACATATCTTGAACCGCATGAAGGACATACAGTTATCTTAGGTGTTGTATATCCGCAGTAATGACACATCAGCCTTCCATCAGCATGCTCCGTAAGTGAAACATCACAGTGCGGGCATTTCATAACCTTTCCGCATGAACGGCATGATATAAAGCCAGCCACGCCTCTCTTATTAAGGAAAAGCATTATCTGCTCATGCTTTGCAAGTCTGTCACTCATCAGTTCTCTTAATCTGTTGCTGAATATCGTCCTGTTTCCAAGCCTTAATTCTTCTCTCAGATCAACAATATCAACTGCTGGAAGTCCTCCGCTTCCCGCCCTGCTGTCAAGTGTAATAAGCTGTATATGTCCATTCATTGCCGCATAGTAGCTTTCCATTGAAGGAGTCGCAGAACCAAGTATCACTGAAGCGCCTGCTTCCTTTGCAATATGGCATGCAACCTCTCTTGCATGATATCTTGGAACAGTCTCTGACTTATAAGCTCCTTCATGCTCTTCATCTATTACTATAAGGCCTATATTTGAAAATGGTGTGAACAACGCCGAACGCGGTCCAATCATTACACTTATATCACCTCTCTGTGCCCGCAGAAACTGGTCATACCGCTCTCCCTTTGACATACGGGAATTCATAATAGATACCTTATCCCCGAATCTGTGGTAAAACCTCTGCACAGTCTGAAATGTAAGTGCAATCTCCGGTATAAGCACAATTGCCTGTCTTCCATGATTAAGGACATGCTCAATTGTCTCAAGATACACCTCAGTCTTTCCGCTCCCTGTAACACCATGAAGCAGATATGTCTTATAATCACCATTATCATAGTCAGCTATTATTGTATCCACAGCGTTTTTCTGCTGTTCATTAAGTTCGATACGCTTTCTTTCTCCGGTAACATTTCTTACAGGATTCCTATACATATCTTCTGACCTGACTTCGGCAATCCCCATATCTTCAAACGCCTTGACCGTCTGTGCCGTGATATTAAGCTTGGATTTAATAATACTTTCATCTATTACAGGTTCCTTAATCAGTGCCTCTAACAATCTGTATCTTGCTTTTGCATTTTTCTTTGCAAATGTATCAAGATACTTCTGCGCCTGTGCCGCGTCAATAATAAGATTAACCGAGTGTTTTTCCTTCTGTTTAACCTTATCCTTTACAGGAATAACCGTCTTAATTGCCTGATTCATGGTACAACCATAATTGTGCTTCAGCCACGCCGCAAGCTTTAACATTCTGCTTACTGCAGTGACCTTTCCCTCAGTAATTCCTGTAATATATTTTATCTTTTCAACAGGATATGCAGCCTTGTCTCCCAAACCTACAACATACCCTGTTATCTGCCTGTTTCCTGCTCCAAAAGGAATATCAACTGACATTCCCAGTTCAATTACATCCGCCAATTCATCCGGAACTGCATACTGGAATGTCTTATCAAGCTGTTCATGTGAAATGTCTATTATTACATCTGCGTACATTAATTACCCTTCAATTCTTCAAGCACTTCTTTGATAAGCACCCTCTCATCCATAGGATACTTCACACCCTTAATCTCCTGATAATCCTCATGACCTTTACCCGCAAGAACAATAATATCACCCGGTTCGCCATGTTCTATCGCATACTTAATAGCTTCTTTTCTGTCTGTAATATCAACATGCTTTCCGGTAGTCTTAGCAATTCCAGTCTTGATATCTTCTATAATTGCCTCCGGCTCTTCAAATCTTGGATTATCTGATGTGATAATAGTAAGGTCAGCAAGTTTTCCTGAAACCTCGCCCATCTCATATCTTCTTTCCTTGGAGCGGTTACCACCACATCCAAACAGGCATACAAGTCTGTGAGGGTGATATTCCTTAAGAGTTGTAAGTATACTCTCTAAAGCCATTGCATTATGAGCATAATCTATCATTAATGTAAAATCATCCGAAACCTTTACAAGCTCAATTCTTCCCTTAACCCTAACATGCTTAAGAGTTTCCTTAAGTGCCTCTTCGTCAACATCGAAATGCCTTGTAATTGCTATTGCACATAATGAATTGTATACAGAAAACTTACCCGGAAGATTAAGTTCAACCTTCATATTAACAAGTCCTGTACAGTCATATGTAAGACCAATTTTACCCGGTTCATGTAAAAGTTCAATATTTTCAGCCTTAATATCAGCATTATCTCCGATACCATAGCTTTCAACCTTACATATAGCTCCCCTAAGGATATCCTGGGTATGCTTATCATCAGCATTAACGATACCAACCTTGCACTGCTTGAATAACTTTGCCTTACAGTTAAGGTAATCCTCAAATGACTCATGCTCATTAGGTCCGATATGGTCGGGCTCAAGATTAGTAAACACTCCTATATCGAACATAATACCTGCTGTTCTGTCAAGCTTAAGTCCCTGCGAAGACACCTCCATAACAACTGCCTTACAGCCAGCGTCTACCATCTTTGCAAATGACTGGTGAATCTCTATTGATTCAGGTGTTGTATTATGTGCCGGAATCGCTTCATCCCCGATAATAGTCTCAATTGTTCCAATAAGTCCAGTCTTAATGCCGCATGCCTCAAGCACATTTTTAACCATATAAGTGGTTGTTGTCTTTCCCTTAGTTCCTGTTATTCCTATTGTAAACAGCTTCTTATCAGGATTGCCATATATTGCTGCCGACATAAGTGCAAGCGCAAGCCTTGTGTTATCCGTGCTAACAACTGCTGCCTTGCAATCCTTAGCTTCGTACTCGCCATCAAGAACAACAATTACAGATGCCTTATCCTTAATCTGGTCAATATATTTATGTCCATCACTCACAGCACCCTTAATGCATACAAATGCATATCCATCCTGCATTTTTCTTGAATCAGATGTAATTCCGGTAACATCCACATCAGTATCACCGCATACAACACTGTATCTGAAGTCTGCAGTTTCATTTTCTGAACATATTTTTAATATCTCTGAAAGCTTCATACATTAGTCTCCTTATTTTATAATATATATTACTTACATTACTGCTGCTTTAGAAGTGTTTCAAACTCTTCCATTGTCATCTCAACCTTTCTTGGCTTGGTTCCAAGCTCCGGTCCTACTACCTTCGCATCTGCAAGCTGGTCCATAATTCGTCCTGCCCTGTTAAAGCCAATCTTGAAATGTCTCTGCAGACTTCCTATTGAGCCTTTTTCATTCTCAATAACGAATCTTCCTGCTTCAGCAAAAAGCGAATCTCTCTCATCATCGCCTTTACTGCTGCCAGGCATGCTCTCCTGACTTACAGTAGCCTGTGCAATACTCTCATCATAAGATACTTCCTCTGCATTCTCCTTAAGGAAAGATACAACATTTTCAACCTCTTCATCAGATACGAATGCGCCCTGTACACGCAGCGGCTTTGGAAGATTAGATGGGAAGTAGAGCATATCTCCCTTTCCAAGCAGCTTCTCAGCACCATTCATATCAATGATAACTCTTGAATCAATTCCCGAAGATACTGCAAATGCTATCTTAGACGGAATATTTGCCTTGATAAGTCCTGTTACTACATTAACAGAAGGTCTCTGCGTTGCTATAACCATATGTATTCCGGCCGCTCTAGCAAGCTGAGCCAGACGGCATATTGCATCTTCGACCTCACCCGGTGCAACCATCATAAGGTCAGCAAGCTCATCTATGATAATGACAATCTGTGGAAGCTTCTCCATTGGAGGGTCTATGCCCTCCTTATTCTTCTTGACAACAACATCATTATATCCCTTTATATTACGAACCTGCATTGCCGCGAACTTCTTATATCTGTCTGTCATCTCATTAACAGCCCAGTTAAGCGCTCCCGCAGCCTTCTTAGGATCAGTTACAACCGGTAATAACAAATGTGGTATTCCATTATATACACTTAGCTCAACAACCTTAGGGTCAACCATTATAAGTCTTACATCTTCCGGCTTTGCCTTATAAAGAATACTCATAATAATTGTGTTGATACATACTGATTTACCTGAACCTGTTGCTCCGGCAATAAGCATATGCGGCATCTTCGCAATATCCGCAATAATAGTCTTTCCTGCAATATCCTTACCAACTCCGAATGATATTGCTGACTGGCTTTCCTTGAATTCCTTAGACTCAACCAGTTCCCTGAAATATACACTTCCGGCTTCCTTATTAGGAACTTCAATACCTATAGCTGCCTTGCCCGGAATTGGTGCTTCAATTCTTATATCGGCGGCTGCCAGATTAAGCTTGATATCATCTGATAAAGAAACAATCTTGCTTACCTTGACACCCTGTTCCGGCTGTAACTCATATCTTGTAACTGTAGGTCCGCAGCTTATATCAGTTATAGTAACTTTAACACCGAAAGTAAGCAGTGTCTCCTGTAACCTCTGTGCAGTTACTCTGTATTCAGACTTTCCACCAGACGCTGCACCTGGATTTCTCTTTAATAAGCTTACCGGTGGGAACTTGTATGCTTTCTTAGGCTTATTCACAGGCTTGACCTGTACTTCAGTCTTCTGCTCATCACTTAACTGTTCACTGCCCTGCTGCCCATTATTCTGGTTCACACTATTTTCTCTGTATTCTTCATTAGTCACATCATTTTCATATATATTATCATTATCTGATACATAATCATTATCATATGATGCAGTATTATCCTCTGGCATGTTTCCGGCCACTTCATCATCAACCATATAATCATCTGGCTGTATCTGCTGCATATGAGACTCATAGTCAGCATACACTGGCTCATCAGCCACATTTCCTGCTACACCTGCATTACTATCGCAATCATAAGCAAGCTCAAATTCATCTTCATCTGGCTCATAGATATCCTGTGTATACTGGTCATTACGTTCAGTATCAACATGAATTTCATGTATATCAATATCCTGTGCCAGTTCTTCATCCGTTCCTGTTATAAGAGTATCAGATGTTACTCCACGGACAACATTATTCATACGTGCATTGGCAAGATATTCTTCTCTTGCTTTCTTTTCCGCAAGCTGCTTTTCTTTCTTTTCAATCTTCTTAAGCCTTGCCTTAGCACGCTCTTCTTCCCTTAACCTGCGGTATTCATCATCAGACATGTCATTCTGTCTGCCTGCTGAATGTTCTTTGTATGCTGAATAATCCTCTCTTGCTTCCTGCATAATGCGCTGGCTGCCGTTTCCAACCTTCTTAAGCCCGGATATAAAAGACCTCTCCGTAATTATAACCAGACATATTATTGCAAGTATCATAAGTATTACAAATGTTCCAATTGAACCTATAGGGCTAAGTACCTTGCATAGCAATCCGCCAAAAAATCCACCCCCGGCTTTATAATCAGCACAATATGTAAATATACTTCCTAATCCATTATCTGCAATATCCGGTTTATTATATAAACACTGAATCATTGCACATAATACAACAAACAATCCATATCCTGCTGCCGTCTTAATTCTCGCGACACGAAGCAGTTCTCTGTTTACCATAAGAAAGATTATGCTTACTGCAAGAATTACAGGAAATATGTATTCCATAACTCCAAATAAGCCAAACATAAGCCATTTAATTCCTCTTCCCAATGTTCCTGCAATATTAAAATTACTTAATACCATTATTATTGCACAGGCACTTGAAAAAAGAATAATACAATCATTCTTCAACTGGTCAGCCTGTGTCTGGACATTTTTCTTAGTCTGTTTCTTTCTCCCCTGAGCAGTCGTCTTTTTCCCTTGAGTATTAGTTTTTCTGCTTTGACTGGTATTCTTTCTACCATTATTGCTGGCTGTTTTTGCCATAAACCTTCACTCCTTCATATATTCATCACGCATCATGATATTATACCATTTATCTAATCTCAAGGCAAATAAATGTGCATTCTTCAAAACACAGAAAAAGCGGAATACACACATAACTGTGCATATCCCGCCTGTCATACATATGTATTTAATTACTCATCAAATATACTTACAATCTCGCCTTCCATAATCTTGTTCATATTCTTTACTGCACAGAAATTACCACACATAGAACATGTATCTTCCTTCTCAGGCTTAGATGAAGCTCTGTAAGCTCTTGCCTTCTCAGGGTCAATCGCAACGTCAAACATTGCTTCCCAGTCAAGAACCTTTCTTGCCTTGTCCATCTTATAATCCCAGTCCATTGCACCCGGTACGCCCTTTGCAATATCAGCCGCATGTGCTGCAATCTTAGAAGCAATAATTCCTTCCTTAACATCATTAAGATCTGGTAATCTTAAATGTTCTGCAGGTGTTACATAGCACAGGAATGAAGCTCCGTAAGTAGCTGCGATAGCTCCACCAATTGCTGCTGTAATGTGATCATATCCTGGAGCTATATCAGTAACAAGAGGTCCTAATACATAGAAAGGTGCTCCCTTGCATATTGTCTGCTGAATCTCCATATTAGCCTTAATCTGGTTAAGAGGCATATGTCCTGGTCCTTCAACCATAACCTGGACATCCTTCTCCCATGCTCTTCTTGTAAGCTCGCCAAGTGTAACAAGTTCTTCAATCTGTGAGATATCTGATGCATCCATAATACATCCCGGTCTGCACGCATCTCCAAGACTCATTGTAACATCATATTCTCGGCATATCTCAAGCACTCTGTCATAATATTCAAAGAATGGATTCTCATTTCCTGTCATCTCCATCCATGCATATATGATAGAACCGCCTCTTGATACAATATTCATAAGTCTCTTATCTGCTCTGAACTTCTTAGCTGTAGCCTTGTTGATACCACAGTGTATAGTCATGAAATCAACGCCGTCTTTAGCATGCATTTCTACAACATCAAGCCACTCCTGTGCAGTGATATCCTTAAGTGCCTTATGATAATATACAACTGCATCATATATAGGAACTGTTCCAATTGTTGCCGGACATTCTGATGTCAGCTTTCTTCTGAACTTCTGTGTATCTCCGAAAGAAGAAAGATCCATGATAGCTTCCGCACCCATCTTTACAGCGTTATTAACCTTGTCAAGCTCCATATCAAGATCCACGCAGTCTCTTGAAGTTCCAAGATTAACATTAATCTTAGTTCTTAACTTATTTCCGATACCATTAGGGTCAAGACATTTATGATTCTTATTGGCAGGAATGATAACCTGTCCCTTAGCTATAAGCTGTCTTAAACTCTCGACATCTATATTTTCTTTCTTTGCAACAATTTCCATTTCTTTAGTAACAATGCCTTTTCTTGCAGCATCCATCTGTGTTGTGTAATTTCTCATGTGTTTGCCTCCGTTAAAAAATTAAATATAAGGTTATAATGCGTCAGCAAAAACACACAGATTTCGATTCAGGGAAACATTTCTCTACACATATCTGAGGTTCATAAAAGAACTATGAAATTACTGACGCCTATATCAGATGGGAAAATCTGATACTTGTGTATGCGGTACAAGG
>OJKC01002318.1_pt1 | contig 10318 bp, 11 predicted proteins | sample 1596401 | NCBI WGS metagenome assembly OJKC01 (sample SAMEA4350162, study PRJEB24818) | metagenome | biome: human; feature: gut; material: faeces | place: Denmark | collected 2013-09 | reverse complement strand
GTAAGGAAAACTAATAATATAGAAAAAGAAGACTAAGTCACCTATAAGCACTCAAGCACCAAGCTCAACATATTTTTATCAATCATCGACTGCATTTGTATCTAAGCCATATGCTTTGTTTTTTTTAGAGCCAGCAACAACCAAGATCTAACCCTCTCTACTCGTCGGTAGCGTAAGATGAGTATCAGAGACAGGAACAGACATAAGCACCTCACGCTTGCCCATCTTTTTAAGCAGTTTTATCATAGTTGCTACCTCCTTCTACAAACATTCTTTAAGAATGCTGTCTATATTGTCGCTAACGATATGCAGGCATTTTCTGAAATGTGCCATGTCATCGTCCGAAAAGCCAGCGATAAGCTTGTGTGCGAACTTTTTCTGCAGCTCTCTGCCCTCTTTTATAACAGGCTGGGCCTTTTCTGTGCAGACCAGACGGCATTTTCTTCTGTCGCCCTTTACCGCCTGCCTTTCAACAAAGCCTGCTTCCACAAGCTTTTCTACATGGAAAGACACAAGCGCCGCCTTGATATTCCTATATCTACACACATCACCCGCTGTGTTGAACTCAGGATTGTTCGCAAGGAACATGAGCACGTCAAGCGCCGTCTTTGGCATATCGAGCTTTTTACAAAGGGGCTGCATGACTTTTTCATATGCTTCTGCAAGCTTCTTTGAATGATCAAACATATGCGTTGCTGTTGTCATATTATCGTTCATTGTCAAACCTCCAATATTAGATATTTCAAATTTGAACAATCTAATATTAACACTTTTTCAAAAGCTATTCAATGAACATTTTGTAAATTCAGCTTCTTACAATGTCGTTTTTGTAACAATGCAACAAAAATCAAATATATGGACTATAATATTTGTACAGCAATAAAACCGCCCTCTCCGCTATTGCAATAAAGGGAGAAATGTGTTATAATAACGATGTATGGGCAGAGTATTCGCTCTGCTTCACCTTTTAAGAAAGGAAAGTGGTGCAAAATGGATATTGTAAAAGGCGATATTCTTGTAATGAAGAAAAGTCACCCCTGCGGCAGTAACAGAATGATAGTTCTGCGCTCAGGCATGGATTTCAAGCTGCGCTGCGAGGGCTGCGGACGAGAGTTCATGATAGTACGCAGCAAAGCCGAAAAGAACGTAAAAACTATTATCAGAGAGGCTGAGTCATAGCTATTCTCGCAATTTATGATATATAACAAATGTATGATATGAAATAAAAATGACAGGAGAATATAACTATGTTTGAAAAACTCAAAGCACTCGAAGATAAATTCAATGAAATAAACGAAAAGCTCATGCAGCCTGAAACTGTAAACAACACTTCACTGTATACGAGCCTTATGAAAGAATACAAGACACTTACGCCGATAGTTGAAAAGTTCGGCGAATACAAGAAGGCAAAGGCTGCCAATGACGAGGCTCTCGAGCTTCTTGACGCAGGCGGAATGGATAAGGACTTCAAGGAAATGGTGCAGATGCAGCTTGAGGAGTCCAAGGAAGATATGGCTAAGCTTGAAGAAGAGCTTAAGCTTCTCCTGCTGCCGAAAGACCCTAACGATGAGCGTAACGTTATCATAGAGATAAGAGGCGGAGCAGGCGGTGAGGAAGCTGCGCTGTTTGCAGGCTCTCTTTACAGAATGTATTCAATGTATGCCGCTTCAAAGGGCTGGACTATAGAGGTCATGAACGCCAACGAAACAGAGCTTGGCGGCTATAAGGAAATAACTTTCAGCGTATCAGGCGAGGGAGCATATTCAAGACTTAAATATGAAAGCGGAGTACACAGGGTTCAGCGTGTACCTGAAACTGAGTCGCAGGGCAGAGTTCACACATCTACTGTTACAGTTGCCGTACTTCCGGAGGCTGATGAGGTGGAGCTTGATCTTAACGAAGAAAAAGATCTGAAAATAGACGTGTTCCGTTCATCAGGAGCAGGCGGACAGCACATCAACAAGACATCTTCCGCTATCAGAATAACTCACCTGCCTACAGGTATGGTAGTTGAGTGTCAGGACGAGCGTTCACAGTTCAAGAACAAGGAAAAGGCTCTGAAAGTCCTCCGTTCAAGACTGCTTGATCAGAAAGTTCAGGCACAGAATAAGGAGATCGCAGACAACAGGCGTTCACAGGTGGGAACAGGCGACCGTTCCGAAAGAATAAGAACTTACAACTATCCTGAGGGAAGAATTTCCGACCATAGAATAGGTCTTACTATCTACAGACTTGAACAGGTGCTTAACGGCGCACTTGATGAAATAATCGACGCACTTGCAACAGCCGATCAGGCTGCCAAGCTTGCAAGTCAGGAAGAAGAATAAAAATGTTTGACACAAAAATACTTGGCACTGACGAGGACAGCATAGCATATGCCGCAAAGCTGCTCTCACAGGGTGAAGTCGTTGGTATGCCGACGGAAACTGTATATGGTCTTGCGGCGAACGCTTTTGATGAAGCGGCTGTAAGAAAAATATTCGCCGCAAAGGGCAGACCTGCCGACAATCCGCTTATAGTGCATATATCTGACATTTCTCAGCTTGAGGGACTTGTGGATAAGATACCGCCCCTTGCTGTAAAATGTGCAGAAAAATTTTGGGCAGGACCTCTCACAATGATAATGCCAAAGTCTGAAAAAATACCAATGGTAACGAGCGGAGGACTTGACACGGTGGGCATAAGAATGCCGTCACATAAGGTGGCAAGAGCGCTTATCTCAGCCTGCGGCTTCCCTATCGCCGCACCGTCGGCTAACCTTTCAGGCAGCCCGTCACCTACAACAGCACAGCACGTCCTTAACGATATGCACGGCAGGATACCTGCCATAATAGACGGCGGAGCTTGCGGAGTGGGCGTTGAATCAACTGTTATAAGCTTTGAGGGCGATGACGGCATAAGACTTCTCAGACCGGGATTTATCTCAGCCGAGGATCTCATGGAGATCACCCCGAACGTTCTTATCGACAAGGGCGTTTTGGAAAAGCTGGGTGAGAACGTAAAAGTCCGCTCCCCTGGTATGAAATACAAGCACTATGCCCCAAAGGCTGATGTGACTATCATTGACAGCAGTCTTGAAGCTTTCAGAGAATATGTGAAAACTCACGCTGACAATGACACCACTCTTATGGTGTTCACTGACAGCGATTGCGAGGGGCTTGATATACCGTATATCTGCTATGGCGCAAATGACGAGGAACAGGCAAAAGAGCTTTTTGACGTTCTCAGAGAGCTTGACGATATTGGTGCAAAGAAAGTCTATGCACGCTGTCCTAACAAAGACGGCGTGGGGCTTGCAGTGTATAACCGACTTTTAAGAGCCGCAGGCTTTCAGGTGGTGAAACTGTGAAAAAAACAGTAGTAGGGCTTACAGGTCAAAGCGGTGCAGGCAAGACAACTATATCGGACGCTTTCAGAGAAAATGGCTTTGAGATAATAAACTGCGATATAGTTGCAAGAGAAGTCACACAGGCAGGGAACGAATGCTGTAAAGAGCTTGCAAAACTTTTCCCAAGCTGCTTTGACGAGAACTATTCTCTTGACAGACAGAAACTCGGGGAGATAGTTTTTTCAGATAAGAATAAGCTTCAAATGCTCAATGATACCATATACCCTTTTATAAACAAGCTTATTGACGAAAAGATAAACGCCACAGAGAGCAGGTTCATACTTCTTGACGCACCGACCCTTTTTGAAGCAGGTGCGGATAAGCTTTGCAGTGTTATCGTAAGCGTTGTGGCAGACTTTGACATAAGGCTTGAAAGGATAACCAAAAGGGACGGCATTTCGGCGGAGCTTGCAAAAAAGCGTTTTTCTTCTCAGCATACTATGGAATTTTTCAAGGCTCACAGCGATTTCGTCATTGAGAACAACGGATCTGTGAATGACACATTCCAAAAGACCTGTGAGGTCATAGAAACAATAAAGGAAAGATATAATGGCGGCTAATGGAAAAAACAGCAGGCGTAAAAAGAAAAGGCACATAAAAAAAGGTCCCGTACTCATAGCAGTCATACTTCTGCTGTGCGGTATAGGCTGGCTCACATATCTTTATCACGAGCAGATAATCAACAAGGCAAAGGATATTCCGAACTCTTTTTCATATCCTACAGATTATGAGGAGTATGTAATAAGATACAGCACCAAGTACAAGTGCGACCCTGTGCTTGTGTTCTCTGTAATAAAAGTGGAAAGCGGCTTTAATAAGGACGCTGTTTCATCAGTGGGTGCTAGAGGTCTTATGCAGCTTATGGAGGACGCATACGATTGGATAAAATATCGCCTTGACGATCAGCGTGACAACACCTATGATGATATGTTCGACCCTGAACTTAATATCCAATATGGCACATATTATCTCAGCTATCTTATGGAAAAGTATGACGGCTCTGTAGAGCTGACAGCGGCAGCATATCACTGCGGAATGAATCTTGTTGACAGTTGGATAGAAAACGGCACTGTTGACCCTGACAATTTCAAAGTCAGCGACATACCTGACGAAAATGACCAGACTTCAAACTATGTGCGCAAGATACGCAAAGCCTATGACAATTATAAGGATATACTCAGCAGTCATGGGGATATTACAGAAAACAGTTAAGCAAAACCATGCGCAGGGGCGAACAGTGTCCGCCCATTGTAACGCAGTTTCAATAAGAATACATTAAAAGGAGGACTTTACAATGGATAACAAGAAGAAAGAAAAGTCCGAGGGCGAAAAGCTTGCAGAAAAGCTTCTTTCGGATAAGAAAAACGGTGGACTTCGCCTTAGCGAAGAAAAGCTCAAAAAGGCAGACAAGTTCTGCGAGGGCTATAAAAGCTTTCTGAACACTGCAAAGACAGAGCGTGAGGCTGTTATCGAAGCAGTGGCTCAGGCTGAAAAAGCAGGCTTCAAGCCTTATGAAAAGGGCAAGAAGTATGACGCCGGCGACAAGTTCTATTTTGTAAACAGAGGAAAGGCTATCATACTTACAGTTATGGGCAAGGACGGTCTTGAAAAAGGTATCAGACTTGCTGCTGCTCATATCGACTCACCACGTCTTGACCTTAAGCAGAACCCACTTTATGAGGACAAGGAGCTTTGCCTGTTCAAGACACACTATTACGGCGGCATAAAAAAATATCAGTGGACAACTGTTCCAATGTCACTTCATGGCGTTGTTATAAAAGCTGACGGCGAAAGCGTTACAGTAAATATCGGCGAGGACAAAGACGACCCTGTTTTCTGCGTAACTGATATCCTGCCACACCTTGCAGACGCTCAGATGAAAAGACCTGCTCCACAGCTCATCAAGGGCGAGGAGCTTAATCTGCTCATAGGCTCCAGACCATTCAGAGATGACGCTGTTTCAAACAAGGTAAAACTCAACATAATGGCTATCCTTAACGAGAAATACGGCATCGTAGAGGACGATTTCGTTTCCGCAGAGCTTGAAGCTGTTCCAGCATTCAAGGCACAGGACGTTGGCTTTGACAGAAGCATGGTAGGCTCTTATGGTCAGGACGACAGAGTTTGCGCATACACAGCTTTGCAGGCTATCCTCAAATGCAAAGACCCTAAAAAGACCTGCATGACCATACTCACAGACAAGGAAGAAACAGGAAGTGACGGCAACACAGGACTTAACAGCTCATATCTGCCATACTTCATTGCTGACCTTGCAAAGGTATACGGACTTGAGGGCAGAAACGTTATCTCTGCTTCCGAGTGCCTTTCAGCAGACGTAAATGCGGCATATGACCCAACATTCTCAGAGCCGTTCGAGATAAGAAACTCATCACAGATAAACTACGGCGTTGTTGCCACAAAGTTCACAGGTGCAAGAGGCAAGTCAGGCACTTCCGATGCTTCTGCTGAGTTTGTGGGCAGAGTAAGAAAGCTCTTTGACGAACACAACATCGTTTGGCAGACAGGCGAGCTTGGCAAGGTAGACGGCGGCGGTGGAGGAACTGTCGCACAGTATATCGCAAACCTTGACATGAACGTTATCGACGTTGGCGTACCAGTGCTTTCAATGCACGCACCATTTGAGATAACCTCGAAGATAGACACTTATATGGCATATAAGGCTTTCTCAGTTTTCTTTGCTGACTAATTTGATATCAAATAAGCATATCCGCTTTCCCATTTGGGGAAGGCGGATCTTTTTTTGTCCCCATTGCGACAATTTTTCCATCCAAGCAGTGCTATCATAATATCAAAGGGAGGAACGCCATGAAAATTTACATAGATATACTCCTTGTGACAAACGCCATTATGACGCTTATCATGCTGGAAGCGGCAGGCAGGATATGTCACAAGGTCATAAGTCCGCTGCGGCTGTTGACAGCTTGCTCGGTGGGAGGACTTTCGTCGCTTGTTATGACTATAGACAGCAGAGGATATTTCACTGCAGTTCTTATTGTGGTGATAAAGCTTGTCAGTGCGGTATTCTCAGTGCTTATAGCCTTTGGGTGTAAAGACCCTTGGCAACTACTTCGATACTTTATCATATACTGTGCAGTGGACGCAGTTTTCACGGGTATAGTGGTGACCCTTTGGCAGATATCAGGGAGCAAGGTGATTTTTTTCAGAAACCTCACTGTGTATTTTGACCTCTCTCTATTTAAGCTTGCCCTTGCCTGCGGTATAGCATATGGTCTGCTCTGTCTTTATGAGAACATCACACGCAGGTGTTTCAACAGGGCGACAAAATACGAAGCCATATACGAAAATGGTGGCTGTATAGTGAAAGTTCCTGCCATATGTGACAGTGGGAACAGGCTTTGCGACAGCTTCACAGGAACGCCAGTGGTGGTTTTCTGCTGTGACAGGCTTTTCTATCACTACGACCTTGACCGTGACGAGCCTGACCCTCTAAGCGGTTTCAGGCTTATCCCCTGCTCTACTGTCAGCGGTGAGGGAATTATCCACATAACCGCCGCAGGAAGCGTAAAGATAATCGACGATAAAGACCGTGTACATAACGTCAGGTGCTATGTGGGCATAAAGCCCTCGCTGAACGGAAAATCACGGGCTATATTCAACCCCGCATTGCTGGGATAATACAGGAGGAATACAAATGACCACACTTAAAACACTCGCTCTAGGGCTGAACAGATTTTTGAGCCGTTTGTTTTCAAACGACCCCGAAACTATAGATTACCTAAATGGTGCAGATTCGTTACCGCCGCCCCTAAACAAAGAGGAAGAGAAAAAAGCCTTTGAGCTTCTTAAAACAGACCCGAAAAAAGCCCGAGAACTGCTTATCGTGCATAATCTCAGGCTTGTGGTATATATAGCAAAGAAGTTTGAGTCAACAGGCACAGGCATAGAAGATCTTATCTCAATAGGCTCTATAGGGCTTATCAAGGCGGTGAACACCTTCTGTCCTGATAAAAACATCAAGCTTGCGACCTATGCTTCACGGTGCATAGAAAACGAGATACTTATGTTTCTGAGAAAATCAAATCAGTATAAAAATGAAATATCCATAGACGAACCGCTGAATGTTGACTGGGACGGCAACGAACTGCTTTTATCCGATATTCTAGGCACCGATGACGACACCGTGAACAAGGGCATAGAAAGCGAAGTTGAGAAACAGCTTCTTCTGGAGGAGATCGAAAAGCTCTGCCCTCGTGAAAAGCAGATAATGAAAATGCGATTTGGGCTTTCAGGCAAAAAAGAAATGACCCAGAAGCAGGTCGCTGATGAAGTCGGTATATCCCAATCCTACATATCAAGACTTGAAAAGCGGATAATAAAATCCATACGGCGAAATTTAGAAAAAATATGCTGATTAAAAAACTGGCGAACACGCAAAATGTTCACCAGTTTTTATGTTATATGGGATAATTTCGTTTTCACAGCAGTGTAATTCTTCTCAGAAATAGGGATCACCTTGCCATATGTAAGCTCTATTCTGTAACGGCTTATGCGGCTTACATATTCAGGATTTACAAGATAATTTTCATGACAGCGCACAAACATATCCCTATATCGTCTTTCAAACACCTTAAGGCTCTGCACTGATTCAAATGAGCCGTCAATGGTATATATGATGCAGTGACTGCCACTGCTTTCCACATAAGCTATCCATGACCTATCCAGAAAAACAAGCGACCTGTCTACGCCATTTACTATCACTCTCTTTGTACGCCTTTCACCTGAACAGACATTTTTCTTGTATATTTCTTCATAATGTACAGGATATATCCTGTCACGTTCATCATATTTAATGGCATTGGAAATGTGACAAAGCCTTATTTTTTCCTCACCGTTCTCACTCACCCATGTAAACTGCATCCTTTGATCTGCTCTCCCAACACTGCTGTCAGGCCAAATCGTATCCAAAATGAAAAACATTATGACCTCGCAGGAACATTCCGTAAGACCTATGGAAAACACCTTTAGGTCGCTGAGCACAAATTCAAGTTTGTGTTCTTCTTGCGAAAAAGCATCAACAAGCGCCTTTCTGGTGCGTATCACATGCTTCTCAGCGGGACCTATCCACAGAATGTCTTCATGACAGGCATTAAGAAAGCTGTTTATCTCGTTATTGTAGTACTTAGTGAGAATATCGGCTGAACGTGTTTCAAGAACTCTATATTCCATGAAATCAAATCCTCCGTTTGCTGAATTAATTTGTACATTTTTTATTGTTTCTTCTATTATACGACATTTTTATTATTTTGTCAATAATACTGACACAATTTCATTTTCGCAAAATTTCGACAGATAAACTATGTATAAAATCTTCAGAAGTTTTATTGTATTTTTAAAGCATATGTGATATACTTAGACCATACGATAAATGAAAGGAGAAGATATCTTGGCGATAGATAGATTTTATGCGGTGATACCCGCTTATGAGCCTGATGAAAAAATGCTGGCTGTTATTGACGATATATCTTCATTGACCGATTTTCATATAATTGTCATTAATGACGGCAGCGGCAAGGATAAGCTGCCGATTTTTGCCGAAGCCGCAAAAAAAGCCATAGTTCTCACCCATGAGGTAAACAAAGGCAAGGGGCGTGGCATAAAAACCGCACTTGAATACATAAAAGAACATGAAGCCGACACTGTGGGCATCGTCATTGCAGACGCAGACGGACAGCACAAGGTGGAGGATATAATAAGGGTGTCGGAAGCCCTGAAAAGCTCCCCTGACAAGCTTATTATGGGTTGTCGCAGATTTTCGGGAAAGATACCACTGCGAAGCAAATTCGGCAACAACATCACAAAATTCGTTTTCTCATTTGCCGCAGGAGTAAAGGTAAGCGACACGCAGACGGGCTTGCGTGGCTTTTCCTCAAAGCTCATACCTTTTATGCTGTCGGTAAACGGTGACAGATATGAGTTTGAGATGAATATGCTACTTGAATGTGCAAGAGAAGGCATAGATTCTATGAAGTGCCTATCGAAACAGTTTACCTTGGCAAAAACGAGTCATCACATTTTAATCCTATCAAAGACTCATGGAGGATATACAAGGATATACTGAAATTCTCATGCTCATCACTTCTTAGCTTCTGCGTGGACTATATTTGCTACAGCATTTTCGCAATGATAAGCGGGAACGTAGCGTTTTCTAACATATGTGCAAGAGTGATAAGCTCCATTTTCAACTTTTCCATGAACAAAAAATTCGTCTTTAAAAATAAGGAAGGCATTGCAAAGACAGCCGCAAAATACTTTCTGCTTGCCGCATTAATACTAGCTGCAAACACAATAATGCTAGAGCTATGTGTGAAATATCTCATACACAACAAATATATCAGCAAAATACTTATAGAAGTGCTGCTTTTCTTTATAAGCTGGGCGGCGCAAAAAAGTTTCGTTTTCAGAAAGAGGGAAAGAAAAATTGACGAATAAGACAAAAAAGCCAATGCCTGTCTGGGCAATGATCATAACGGACGTTGTGCTTACAGCGGCAGCGATAGGCGTGTTCATGCTTTTTGACTACGTTATGCCGCAAAGCTCAGGAATAAAGGGAGAAGTGATCGCAACAGTTGACAGCTCCGCAGAGGGTAGCTTCACCCTGCCAAATGCGGCTGACAACTCGCAGAAAGAAGGCACAGCACAGGACGATAACGAGCCTGCTGTTACCACAACAGCTCCGCAGGCAGAAAAGACTACAACCACACTGCGTACTGAGCAGACGAACCACAGAAACTGGGGCAATCAGGACACTGCCGACTATCGTTCAGACCAGAACGCTATAAGCAGTATAACAAACGGTGCCATAACCTCTGAGGAGCTTGGCTCGGCTTCAACTGACAATGCTCAGGTGACAGTATACAAAAAATCTATCGGTGAGGGCAGCAACAAGAT
>OJKC01002304.1_pt1 | contig 10366 bp, 7 predicted proteins | sample 1596401 | NCBI WGS metagenome assembly OJKC01 (sample SAMEA4350162, study PRJEB24818) | metagenome | biome: human; feature: gut; material: faeces | place: Denmark | collected 2013-09 | reverse complement strand
CTCTTCGTCCGAAAACTCACGGGGCACGTCCGCTTCGGACAGCAGCCCTACCCTCTCCCCGAAATGCACCGCACGCTGCGTGAAACCCTCACCGAAGAACTCGAATACGCAATCCGCCGCATGGGCGCGATGCTCGAACCCGCACTTATCCTGCTCGTCGGAATTCTCGTCGCCGTGATTCTAATCGCCATGTATATGCCTATGTTCTCCCTCGGAGGAATCATGGGGTAGTAAATACGAATACCAATCCTCTTTATTAACCTGAATCCAATTGCTTATGAAATGAACATTGTAGCGATGATACTCGGCCCCGAGTACATACCGCGATGACAAACCGGAAATCCTCCGCATGCCTAAAACTACCAAACCCAAACATTACGAACCATGAAACGAATTCTCAACTTCTTCATCCTGCTCCATGTTTTCTGGACATCTGCGAGCTATGGACAATCATCCGAAGATGATAATGATCAGTATGTCGTGCGAAACGCCAGCCCTATCGTACCGGCATCCCCCAATGCCTCGTCATTGGGAATTTATGGAAACATTCCGGTCGGTCATTACACCGGAATTCCGGAAATAAAGATTCCCCTCTATGAAATCGAGACACGCGATTTTACCCTGCCGATCACGCTTTCGTATCATGCGTCGGGGATTAAGGTCGCCCAGGAAGCGAGTACCGCAGGCTTGGGATGGGCCTTGATTGCCGGAGGATGTATTGCCCGGGAGATAAGGCATATGGATGATTTCGGATCCGGCGGCTATTATTCCGGTCCCTCTCTCCCGGAATGCACCGAATCCAACGATGCCTCAAACCCGGAAGATATAAGGTATCCCAATTACTTAAACAAGACGTTCGATTCGGAACCGGACATTTTCACCTACAACTTCAACAATATGTCCGGCCGATTTTTCTTCGAGCAGAATAAGGACCGCGAGACGGGTCCGGAATATCGCGCCGAGGCGATTGTCGCCAATAAAAACACGTGGTTGAAAATCGTTTGTCATAGATATTATGAGGGCGGATATTTCATCCGATTCGAGGTTTTCGACGCATACGGCAATACCTATCTGTTCAAATCCCGGGAGCACACGAGACCTTATATTCGTAATTTAACAGAATTTCCGGGGGAAGAACACATGAATCGATACGATCAACAGGACTTTGATCCGGTAGAAGACAATGGAGGAAATCCAGCAACCACATGGTATCTGGATGAAATCATTACGACGAAGAAAGATACGATCAGATTCGAGTATGAAACGGAGAAACTATTCAGTTCCGTCGGAGTGAACGAGGAGGTCGGCCAAATAATGGCAGTACACAGCGGTCCGAGGCCTTTCTTTTCGACACCCCCGCCTTCGTTCAAGCATTATAATTTAACCTATTTGGAGCGCGATCAACTGCTGCTGAAAAAAATCACTTTCAACCGTGGAGAGATAGATATATCGTATACGGATCGAGTGGATATTGCCGCTGCGGACTGGGAACCCAAAGCAAAAAAAATAGATCGGCTGACAGTGAAGAATATCTCCGGCGACAGAGTTCTCGATGTGAGGTTCGGGCATTCGTATTTGGGGACCGTCGTCGGCAATCCGGAACATGCGGACCATCGGGAACGAGAGCAAACGGCCCTGAATTGCCGGCTGCTGCTTGACAAGATATCCATATTCCGGAACAATGGAGAGTTGGATCGGAATTATGTGTTTTCATACAACAGGAACCCCCTGCCGCCAAAGAATTCAAGCAGTACCGATCATTGGGGATATTACAACGTAAATTCCAAGTCGACTTCCGACCAGACCTTTCATTATGCACCGTCATACTACAGAACTTATAGAAATTCCGAAGGACAAATCCAAACCGGAATATGGAAAGGCATCAACAAGAACTCGTGCTCGGACCGAAGTCAATACGGCGTCCTGACTTCGATAAAATTTCCGACCGGTGCAGAAACGCATTTTGAGTATGAGTTGAATGATTTTAGTAACGGCTTCAAGGATTCGGCCGATTCATTGATCCGATCCGGAGGCGGACTGCGCATTAAAACGATATGCGATCTGTCGGATAAAGGCGATACGATATCGGTAAGAACATTTGCATATACGGATGAAACCGGGAAATCTTCCGGTACTTTGATGTCGGTACCTGAATATCACTACAAGGTTACGGCAGGCGATGCGTCGGATGCGAGTGCGGTCTGGGGGTCATATATATACGGAACTTCGCATTCCTATCGGCCGATCACCGGATCGGCTGCCGGAATGCATGTCGGATACTCCGTTGTCACCGAAAGAAATATCACGAACGGAGTAGATAATGGATATGTAACCTATCGGTTTGAAAACCATGCAGACGGCAACAACGGTTTGGAGGATCTGATCATACCTGATTTTCCGACGATTCCGGCATTGGACAACGGTTTGCCGAAAGAGATCAAATATTATGACAATCAGAATAATCTGGTCAAAGCAATCGTATTCTCTCACCATCAAGTAGAGCAAACCAGTATCAAAGGTGTGATGTGTCACTCGCTTTGCAGGTCGAATAGCCCTCTGAACATCAAATTCTACGACCTGTATTCCGAGAGATGGGAAATGTATGAAAAGACTGAATACCAATATTTTCCGGATAAGGTAGCCATCAAGACGGAATATGATTACAATGACGGGAATTGGCTGCCTAAGGAGGTGTCGCGGAGTGTGATAAGCGGAAACAGCGAGGGTCATTATCTCACCCGCTTCACCTATCCGACGGATCTCGGCGGACAGTTGAAGTATTTGGTCGATGCGAACATGATCGGAGTTCCAGTCGAAGTTACCGAATATAAAAACGGCAATATCGTATCTGGCTCTAAAACAGAATTTACTCAAGTAAATTACTCCTATCAGCCTCGAGTTTATTACAAACTCAATACGAGTTCCGGAGATTATTACACGCAAATCACCATGAATTACAATCATCCGTATGGGAACGTATACCAATCGATGAGAAGCGATGGCGTGCAGACAACGTATCTGTGGTCTTATAACAGGCAATATCCGGTTTTGGAGATTAAGAATGCGAGCTATCAACAGGTTTATGACGCATTGGGTAGATCGGCAGTTAATGCTATCGAGAATTACGACGGTAAAAGTTCCGACGTGCCGGATTTTCAAGCCTATGGCGCCCTTCTTCGCAGTCGCTTGCCGGATTCCCGAGTTTCGGTATACACCTATAAGCCGTTGGTCGGATGCACCAGTATAACAGACCCTTCAGGTCGAACGACGTATTATAAGTATGATTCGGCCAACAGGCTATCCGAAATCCGGGATGATCAAGATACAGGGAATCTTTTGCAAAAATTTGAATATCATCTGAAAAATAATTAGGGGGATCGGTTATGAAGAGAATAATAGTTTTGTTCACGATCTGTTCGTGCATCTGTGGAATGTCGTTCGCACAAACGGCGGCGCTCAATGGCGGTAGGATCGAGCCGCGTCAGCTCACCGTCCAAGATACGACCTCGGTTATTCTGTATAGCACCGAGGCTGCATCGGGAGGCTCTGCTCCAATCGTATACTCATGGGAATCGAGTGCAGATGCTCTTGCGTGGTTTTCTGTTCCCGACGCAACCTCGGAATCCTGTGAGTCGCGGCCTGTGTCCGGAGGCATTTATTATCGTCGAAAAGCCACTTCCGGGGATCGGATCGCATACTCGAATACGGTGGCACTCTCCGCAAACAACGCAATCGGAGTAACGAATGACACCAATTACATCGTAACCTATACCTACACGGCAAAAAACAATGCGTCCCATGTCGCGGATGTCGATTACTATAACGATACGGGGCATCCGGATCAGAACATACAGGTTGGCGCTGCGCCGGACGGGCGAAGTATCGTCACCCCCTTTTACTACGATGCCAAGATGCGTGAAAGCCGTAAATACCTGCCGTATGCTGCGAGCAGCTCTTCGGGGCTTTATCGTTCGGACGCCTTTTCGGAACAGGCCCAATATTACAACAGTCTCTATGGAGAGGGTGCTCATTCCTATATGGAGCATCTGTATGATAACTCACCGCTGAATCGGAAGGTGGGTTCTTACAATGCCGGAACGGTTTTCCGTACAGAAGACAGGAAACAAACGGTCACTTATGATACAAACGCAGAAAACGAGGTGGCGTATTTCACCGTCACGGCGCAAGGGCTGTCGTTTTCGGGCTTTCATCCTCCTCATACGCTGTTCAAGACCACGGAAACGAACGAGGACGGTATCGCAGTAGCGATATACAAAGATTATATGGAGCAGACCATCCTCGAACGTACTGTCGGTATGTCCGACAGTACTACGACGTACGATACCTATTACGTCTATGACGATCGGGGCAACCTCTGCTATGTGTTACCGCCCGAACTGAGCAAGACGATCGAAGGGCGAAGTCCCGGAACGTTGCCGGATACGGCAATCGCTGAACTGGCCTATGTCTATAAATACGACGGGCGCAAGCGGTGTATCGAAAAACGTATGCCCGGCACAGATCCGGTCTATATGATCTACGATAACAATGACAGACTGGTGATGAGCCAGAACGGGAATATGCGCAAACAAAATCAATGGGTTTACACCGAATACGACCGGTTGGATCGTCCCACCCGCCAGAGTATACTCGCGAGTGCAGAGGCCGTCGCACCGTCGACGCTTCAACAAGATTATGACAAGTCTTGGGAAAATTCGTACACTCCGCTGAACTCCGGTTTTACGGAAACCGCCATGCTGTCGGTGACAGTATACGATGCCTATGTCTACGAGGACGAAATGGAAATCATTCCGATGAACCGCGTCCCCGTCGGAACGAATATCCGGGGCTGGACATTCAGAATAACACGTATGGACATGCAGCCGGAATCGCCCGTCGACGTAATTTACAGTATGGACATTAATGGAAAAGAGTGGATGGTCATAACTCATTATGACGGTGATAACGTGGGGGTAAACTGTAATTCGAGGATCGATGCGACAGCAGAATCTTTGGGCCTATTATGCGACGGCGGTTGGTCGTTACCCGATGACGAATATACATTCACCATCAAGGACGATCAGGACTATATCGTGACGAAGAACGATCTTCCCGAGGGGAATGATCAAGAATGGGGCTTCGAACGAGTCGTAAGAATCCGCCCGCGTTGAAAACATCCCGATCGTACCCCATATTAACCTAACAACGATTACAATCATGAAAAATAAAATATTGACCTGGTTGGCTCTGTCTGTAATTTTCTGTCTGTCGAGTTTCGAAACGAAGGCTCAGAGTGTATATATTCAGGATATAATTGAATATATCGATAAAAACGGACAAGAATTCGATGCTCTGATTGGCGTTCGAGGGATTCGCTATACAGAGAGCCTGAATCTCCCGAAAGTGACGGTACTCGAAGGCGATTACATCGTGATGAAGGCAACGAGTTGCACGTATGTAGAATCCGTAGAAGGGGGACACCTCTACAAGCTGCATCTTGAAATCGCTCCGGCCATGGACTTCGGGGAGAGACTGAGGAGTCATATTGAGTTTACCTTTGATTTGGAATATGACAGATGGTGTTCTGTGGACTTTTGGACTGTACAGCCCGGATTGAGCATAGGTGAGATCACTCCTTCCGAACAAGATATCGCCGACCGACAGTCTCCTCAAATCCTGACCTATTCATCGGATGACCGCCCATCTATTCAATCCGTCCAATGGCAGCAAAAGGACGTCTATACCAGTGACTGGATAAATATTTCCGGAGCAAACAGCTACACCTATTCTCCTAGACCGCTGTCCCAAACGACGGAATTTCGCGTTGTCGCGAGAAGCAAAGGCGCCGATATCGAGCATACGGAGCCTGCAATCGTTCACGTGAGCCCCCAGTTGGTCGGCGGGACCGTATCGGGAGACCAGACGATCTTTCCCGACGGCATCCCGTTGCCCTTCACCAATTCAACAGCGGCTTTCGGGGGCAGTTCGGACATCACCTATCAGTGGCAAGCTAAAACCGAGCAGGGGAATTGGACGGATGTTCCGAATGCGAAGGGGTTGAGTTATGATCCGCCGGCATTGACGACTACGACCAAATTCCGTCGCAAGGCCGTCTCCGGCGAGGAAGCCGCATACTCGAACGTGGTTACCGTATCGGTCAGAGAGCCGATCGCGGAGTACCTTTCGTTCCGACCGATCGCAGGCGTCGTCTCCGAGGAGGATCGGGATATGCGTACCGCGGGGTTAAAAACATACGAAAAGATCGGAATATTGGGGGCCGATACAGACGTCGGGAAATTCATCGAGCGGGCTTTCTATTACGATTATCGGGGGCGAATCATCCAAATCGTAGAGACGAATCATCTGGGAGGTCTCAGCTATTACAGTACCGAATATGATTTTGTCGGAAATATTTTGAAAAGCCATGAACTGCATACATCGGACATGCAATCGGCTTCGCCGGCCAACACTGCCGATCGCAGCGGTAGCCATCGGAAACTCACGGAGTTCACCTACGACCACCGGGGGCGGTTATTGACCGAAAAAACAACCCTCGACGACAACGAGCCGGTAACTGTATCCTATGCATACGACCCGTTGGGAGAACTCCGCAGCAAGAGGATGGGAGCCGATCTGCTCGTCGAGACCTACGAATACAATTTGCAAGGATGGCGCACGAACCATACCGTCAGCGCCGGAGCCGACACACTGTTCGAAACGAAGTTGCACTATTACGAACCGCGATTCGAAGGTACGACACCGACCTATACCGGCAATATCTCCGAATGGGAGTGGCAGCACGGCACCGATGCCGAAACAAACGCATACGCTTTTGCCTATGATCGGGCGGCCCGGCTGGTCGAGACGAAGCAATATATCGACGGAGTAACCTCCGACGGCTTCGTCGAAAAGGGAATAACCTACGATTCCAACGGCAATATCCAGACGCTGAGCCGTACTGCCGCCGGTTCCGAGACGGAAAATTACCGGTATACCTATGCGGGCAATCGCATGACGCAACTGCATGACAGTACGACGGGCGCAAGCCATTCGTTTGCCTACGATGCCAACGGAAACATGATTCGTGACGGTGCGAACAATCTCGACATGACCTACAACAGTTCGAACCTGCTAAAAAATGTCGAACAGGGCGGTGCGATTCTGGCAAAATATTCGTATCTTGCAGATGGACGGAAACTCACGGCGACGGAGTCCGCCGGCAATGGGTTGTGTTATCTGGGTTCTTTGGTATATCGCACGCAAAACGGAACGTTCGACCTGGAAAGTGCCTCTTTCGGCGGAGGACGGCTTGTAGTCTCATCGGAGGGTCTGGAAACGCGCTATTTTCTGACGGATCATCTGGGCAGCGTGCGGCAGGTCGTCTCCGCCGATGGTTCAGTGATCGAACAGAACGATTACTATCCCTTCGGCAAACGATGGGCTGCGGTTGAGGCTCCGATTTCCGACAACCGTCATCGGTTCTCCGGAAAGGAGGAGCAGGCATTTCTGAGTCTTCCCTATGTCGATTTCGGGGCGCGCATGTACAATCCCGATTGGGGTCGATGGTTCACGCAGGATCCGCTGCTGGAGAAATACTATCCGATCGGACAATACTGTTACTGTGCGGGGAATCCGGTTAGTTTTTTAGACTTGGATGGTCGAAAATTATATTTCGCTCCTGGAGTGTCAGAATCTTTCAAGCAAAAGTTTGCGGAAACAATTCAATATATGAACTTATGCGGCACGGCAGGAGATATTGCCAAGCTACAAAGTTCAAATAATATATATTATATTGATGAAGCAACAAGTATCGAAGGAACACAGTTTGACCCCAACACCGGTACGATTAGTTGGGATCCCAATCATTTAGTAGAAACAACAGATGGGAAACTATTATCTCCTGCAACAGTATTAGCTCATGAAGCGGACCATGCCCAGAAATATGACAGTACGATACAAAGCAATGACAATGAAGTAAAGCAACAATATAATGAATCTGTCAAGAGCCACTCGGATGAACAATATTCAAAAGGAGAAGAACGACGGGTAATTACAGGTACGGAGCAAGAAGCAGCTCGTAAACATGGCGATATCAATAAGCAGCAAACAACGAGAACTAATTCAAATGGGAAACAGGCTAATGTGAATATCACTAATATGAAACCGAAAGAGATATCAAGATACATCTACGAAACAAACAATCAATATTATGATTAAATTCATTGAATTATGAAAAAATATATTATCACCTTGATACCCTTCTTGACCTGCATATATGTCTGGTGCCAATCGAGTCCCCATAAGTCTTGCCATCCAATAATCGACAGTGCGATTATATATTACTCAGATGAGGCTCCATGGGGTATATTGAGAATTGCGACAGTAGAAATGCATGATTTTCTGAGTGATACTACGAATAGAGGGGAAATAATAATAAAGAATAGAGATACATTACAGTTTATTCGCAATAGGATTACGCATGCTAATGCTATTGCTTCCAGGCTTAATATCGACACTTGGATCGTAGCACTACTCTATTCTCATTCTTCTGATACGATTGATACTCTTGCATTAAATGGATATGACTATTTGCAATATAATAGGACAATATTCCGGGATAGCATTTTAGCTTATTATTTAATCGATCTTATTCGATCGAGAAGTCCTGTTTGGGATGAACGAGCGAAAAATTTTTATTATGATGGGAAATACAACCCTCTTCCAAAATCATTTTGGAACACTGTTCCAGACGGACGATAACGGATTATATATTTTGTAAATGAGATTCTCTTAAATGATCCCTGATAATGGCAGACAATATTGTCTGCCATTTTGCATAGTTTTGAAATATTGTATAATTTAGTTAACTTGCCTACGATTCATATTGACGGGGATAGGGGTTGTATTATATCTCACTTTCCGACGGTACAAAGATCGAGGTGCGCGGACACGACGACAACGAATCCACTCGTTATGCAGGTTCTTTGGTACATAATGACGGGACATTCGAAAGTACGGGCTTCGGTAGCAGGCGCATAGTGGCCACGTCGGGCGGAATGGAAACGCGCTATTTCCTGACGGATCATCTGGGCAGCGTGCGGCAGATTGTCGCCGCCGACGGTTCGGTGATCGAACAGAACGATTACTATCCCTTCGGCAAGGAGTGGGCACAACCCGACATGCCGACATCGGATAATCGTTACACCTTCTCCGGTAAGGAAAAACGACATCTACGATTCCAAAAGATCGATTATACCGATTTCGGAGCACGGTTTTATGATGCCGAAGGAGTCCATTTCCTGCAACAAGACCCATTGCTTGTGAAATATTTCCGTATAGGACAATACAACTTTGCGCGGGAAATCTGACAAGTAGAATTGATCCGGACGGAAAAGATTGGGTGAGAGGCATTGATGGTAATAATTATTTATGGATGGGAACTCATAAGGGAATGCTTTTTCGATTTCATATCGAACGACAAGCAAATCGTTATGCAAAAAGTTATTTTGGCGCAGATGTATGGAATAAAATAATGAAAGATCGCAAAAAAGAACAAGAATATCCATCCGACGGTGGTATTCCTTTTAATGAATAATTCACCAAAATCATATGAAAAAAATAGTTCTTATATGTTGTTTTTTCATGTCTTGTCTGCCGACAGACAAGGATTGGAAACAGGACTTTTACAATAACACAGATTGTGACATTTACATGCTTATCAATCAACATCAAGAAAATGGTGTAATTTATCCTTATTATGGAGAATTACCTTTATCAATTGATCATGTTGACTGTAATTTACAAAGCAGCTCATGGGCTCCCGGTAGGATTTATTATATTTTACCATACGGCACAAAAATCAATCGCGGCGACTGTATTCATGTTTATGCTTTTCATGCCGACACCCTGAAAAAATATACATGGGAAGAAATTCGAACCGGCAAAAAATACTGGTTTCGAGAAACGGTATGTCAAAGTACTGACATTCAATTTCCTGATGGATTTAAGTATATGGAAGAGTCTGATGCAGAGAATCCATGACCTATAAATAATTTAAAAAGGCCAACCTCCTGGTTGGCTTTTTTTATATTTTTAATTGGAATGTGTATTAATCAACACAAGGTACGAAACAAAACGGACGTTGTCGGTTTTAGAAACTGAATGAAACGGTTTGTTCTTATGAATACTACGGATGGTTCGATACGCACGGCTGCACGCTCGGCGCATCGGACCGTCTGCTGCGGAACGTCCAGCGTACGACGGGGCTTTTCACTTACTCGTACCTGACCAAACTCTTCGCTGCGGGATTTCTGGCTCTAAGCTGCTGGGGTACGCGCAGCGTGCGCTCCGAGCGCATCACGCACCG
>OJKC01002300.1_pt1 | contig 10385 bp, 8 predicted proteins | sample 1596401 | NCBI WGS metagenome assembly OJKC01 (sample SAMEA4350162, study PRJEB24818) | metagenome | biome: human; feature: gut; material: faeces | place: Denmark | collected 2013-09 | reverse complement strand
AATATTTATTTTGCAACTTCGTTACACTTTTGATGCAACTTTGATGCAATTATTTGGTATGTTATGTTAACAGGGGATTTTAGGAAATCCGGACACATATTTTCAGGAAAGACAGGGAGATAAATGAACGTAAAAATAGACTCAAGAAAAATCGAAAAGGGCGACACTTTTGTGGCACTGCGCGGCATCGACCACGACGGACATGCCTATATCCGACAGGCAATTGAAAACGGCGCAGCGAAGATCATCTGCGAGGAAGGAAGCTACGAGGTGGAAACCTGTATCGTCGAGGATACCAGAGCATATCTGGTCAATTATCTGAAAGATACTTACTACGACAAAATCAGCAAACTCAAGCTGATCGGCATCACCGGTACAAACGGAAAAACTACATCAGCATTTCTGCTTCACCAGATGTTGAATAAGCTTGGCAGAAAATGTGGCTATATTGGCACAATCGGCTTCTACGTCGGCGAGAAGATCCGCAGTCTCGCGAACACGACCCCCGATATCTATGATCTGTACGCGATTCTGCTGCAATGCCTGTCGCTCGGCTGTGAGTATGTTGTCATGGAAGTAAGCAGTCAGGGACTTGCAAATCACCGTGTCGAGACGTTGCAGTTTGACTATGCGGTCTTCACAAACCTGACACAGGATCATCTGGATTTCCACAAGACGATGGAACGCTATGCCCTTGCAAAGCAGGAATTATTCCGCATGTTAAAGCCATCCGGCAAAGCGATCATCAACTATGACGATTCCTACAAGCACTATTTTCTGCTTGAAGAAAATGAGAATGTAACCTTCGGCTTTACCGGCGGAGATTTCAATGTAGCTTTGGATGCCGCAGACAAGGAACATACAGAATTCTCGGTACAGTGCCCTGCATTTACCCAGAACTTCTCGACCAATCTGATCGGCACTTACAATATCTACAATCTGATGGCTTCCGTTGTGATTCTGACACTGGAGCAGTTTGACAGTGCCACCATCGCACAGGCAGCCGCAGCACTTACACTTCCAAAGGGCAGAACCGAATGTATCCACACAGGAAATAATCTGATCATGGTAGACTACGCACATACGCCAGACGCCATGAGCAAGGTTCTGACTGCCGCACGTGCACTTACCTCCGGCAGCATCTATGTCGTGTTTGGATGCACTGGTGAAAGAGACCGGGATAAACGTGCGAAGATGTCCGCGATTGCCTGCAAGCATGCTGATTACGTTATAATGACGCACGACGATCCTCATTATGAAGATCAGGCACAGATCTACCATGATATGACATCCGGGCTTTCTTACGATAACTACGAAATCGTGCATGACCGGAAGGACGCTATTCGAAAGGGAATCTCCCTGTTAGATACGGACGACATTCTTCTGATCCTTGGAAAAGGGCACGAAGAATTTATTGTTTGCCGGGATAAGCGGATTCCATTTAATGATATGAATGTCGCACGGCAATGCCTGTCTGAAAGGAGGACTCCCACCGCAGCTAGGATCTGCCAATCCGCCTAGCGGTCACATGCACAATTAACATTTATGAACGCTAAAAGGGCGGCCACATCATGTGACCGCCCAGTAAGAGAGGGGAAACGAAAAATCGTCTGGCTAGCTATTTTAAATTATCCTTCGATGGCAATGAATTTCTTCTCTTCCACCTGTGGCTTTGCTTCCTTCTTTGGAACAGAGATCTTCAAGACACCATCTTCGAATTTTGCCTTGATATCATCCTGTGTGATCGCATCGCCCACATAGAAGGATCTGTTGCAGGAACCTTCATAACGTTCCTTACGGATATATTTGCCCTTGGCATCCTTCTCATCCTTAGAGTTCTTTGTAGAAGCCTTGATGATCAGGTAACCATCCTTCACTTCACCGGTTACATCTTCCTTCTTAAATCCTGGAAGGTTCATATCAATCTCGTAACCGTCTTCTTTCTCAAACACATCAGTACTCATCAGATTCTGTGCCGGTGCATCATACTTATAGACACCAAAACTTGGTGCATCAAAGAAATCATCCATAAAACTATTTGTAAATAAACTTGGCATTAACATAAGCCATACCTCCTTTTATACTTCACAATGATCTGTGTTTGTTTTTATTTCCTTCACACTCGGGTTCCCTTCTCTAGGTCTTCCCTCATGTTCTAGGTGTACTATAACATACTTATTAGCACTCGTCAATAGCGAGTGCTAATAAAAATTGTGAAAAAAGTGTGAAGTCTTGATTATACAAAAAACAGGTATGCCGCAACAATACAGCACACCTGTTTCAAAATCATGTTATTTACTTAAACTGATTCTGCTCTGCATGGCGTTTGAAGAAGTCCTTTGTCTCCTTCACAACCACACCACTCAAAGCGAAGATTGCGATCATGTTTGGAATCGCCATCAATCCGTTGAAGATATCGGCAATCGTCCATACTGCCTTTACTGTCATGTATGGTCCGATGAATACTGCCAAGATATACAACCAGCGATATACAAGGATTGCTTTCTTGTTCTTGCCTGACAGGTATTCCAGACAGCGCTCCGAATAGTAATCCCATCCGAGGATCGTTGTAAATGCGAAGAATACCAAACAAAGCATCAACAGGAACGCAGCTACCTGCTCGGAAATCGGAAGTCCCTCCTGGAATGCGTAGGTTGTTACCTGTACACCCTCTAAGCCTTCCTGCTGCCAAGCACCTGTCAATACGATAGAAAGTCCTGTCATCGTACAGATGATGATTGTATCAATAAATGTACCCGTCATGGAAACCAGACCCTGACGTACCGGCTCCTTTGTCTTTGCTGCGGCTGCAGCGATTGGTGCAGAACCAAGACCGGATTCATTTGAGAAGATACCTCTTGCAACACCCTTCTGCATTGCAACGATCATCGTACCAACCACACCACCGGTCACTGCCTTTGGATTGAATGCGCCCTTTACGATTGTTACAAACGCATCCGGAATCTCTTTGATATTGCAGATGAGAAGCACCAGACAAAGCAGAACATAAAGCACTGCCATAAATGGGACGACGATCTGGGATACATTTGCAATACGCTTGATACCACCGATCAACACAAGTGCCACGCAGACACTCAGGATCAAAGATGCAATAACTACCGTCCACGAATATGTACCGATTCCAGGAATCTCTACGCTCCATGATTCATTCGGATCGAAGAATCCCTCGACAGCCGATGCAATACCATTCACCTGTGAGAATGTTCCGATACCGAACAATCCTACACAGATACCGAAGAATGCAAAGATCTTCGCAAGCCATTTCCACTTTGTACCCATACCTTTTTCGATATAGTAGAATGGTCCACCGAGTGCATGATTGTCTTCATCTACCACACGATACTTAACTGCAAGGAGTCCCTCTGCATACTTGGTTGCCATTCCGAAGAATGCAGCAAGCACCATCCAGAACAGGGCACCCGGGCCACCGGCTCCGATTGCTGTTGCGACACCGACGATATTTCCGGTTCCGATTGTCGCTGAAAGCGCCGTACAGAGTGCACCGAACGAAGTTACTTCTCCTTCACCCTCTTCCTCATTTTTCACCATCCATTTCAGGGCAAGCGGCAGTTTACGGACCTGCAGCACACCCATACGGATGGTAAGAAGGATTCCACCTGCAATGATCAAAATCATAAGCGGCGGACCCCAGACGAAATCATCTACTTTTGTCAAAAAGCTATTAATTGCTTCCCACATGTTTCCTACTCTCCTTTATTTTATTTTAACAACATGTTCTCTATATTACACAGTTTTCCAGCTTTTGACAACATTTTTCCCTCAATTTATAAAGTTTTTTACTGTTTTCATATTAAATATACGGGGTATAATAGAGTTTATGATATACTTTATATGTCCAAATATGGATTTTAAAAAAGAAAGGAATACATTTTTATGAATCTTATTAAGAATATTTCCAAATCAGAAGTACATGTATTGAAGGATCAGGTTACTTATCAGGAGGGACAGGTTGTCAGCAAGACACTCGCCCAGAATGACGCCGTATCTATCACATTATTTGCCTTTGACAAGGACGAGGCGATCAGCACACACGAGTCCGGCGGCGATGCATTTGTTACCTGCTTAGATGGTGTCGGCAGAATCACAATCGATGGTGTTGAATATATCCTGCACGAAGGTGAATCCATCGTAATGCCAGCCAAGCATCCACATGCCGTCTATGGTGCAGAACAGTTCAAGATGCTGTTAGTTGTTGTATTTTAATTATCTTAATTCTTAAAACGGAAAAGCCGCCGAGCCGGGAATCCAAGTCCCAGTCCGACGACTTTTTTTCTTTCTTCTATTCTATATATCGGCAGATTTCTATTACTGCTTTACATTAAATGCTTTCATTCCTGGATATACAGCGCTTGCGCCAAGGTCTGCAATCGTTGTATCCGCAGTCTCACCAGATCTGTGTGAGCTGATTGCTGTGTAACCAGCCTTGTGTGCCATCTTGATTGCTTCCAATGTCTCAGAAACAGATCCAATCTGATTCAGCTTGATCAGGATTGCATTTCCGGCACCAAGCTTAGACTTGTCCTTTGTTCCATCTGCCAGATAAACCTCCGCCTCTACCGTTGGATTTCCTCTGGAATCCAAGATCTCACGGCCAATAACTTTTTCAATTTCTAAATAATCCATTGTTATGTACTCCGTTAAAATGCAAGTGTATTTTCCATAACTTTTATGCAACTACAATACTCCCAACCATACAGGCATCTCCATCCAGCACAAGAGATACCTCATAATGCTGTTTAGGTAGATTCTGCTTTATAAATGCAGCCTCAAAACCAGCAAACGCTAACCTTCGCTTACCAAACGCATCCCGGACATCTGGCCTGTACAAGCGCTCGGATTTTACAATGTACTGCTGTTTATCCTGTCCAGTTAACACAACACTGAGAGCACCTGCCCGCAATGTTTGTCGATTCAAAGCCCAACCACTGATTTTTACCACTGCTTCATCTGTAAACTCTTCTACCTTGTATTGCAGACTTCCTTTTTCAACAAGCACCTGTTGCGTTTCCTCAGGCGTTTCGATTTCCTTTACTTTCAACAGCCGTAACGAGAAGTTATCACTGTTTCCAATCAGATTTGGGTTATAACACGGATCATACCCCTTAAATTCCGGATGACGATCATACAATTTTTCCATTTCCCGTTGCTGTCTGGCGGCTTTCTCTGGGGATACAGCATCATAACCACGGCTGATAGATTCATAATGGTATAAACGGACATCTGTTCGCACAACATTATAATATCCTGCTTCTACTAAATTAAAACATAAGTCAATATCGTTATATGCCACCGGTAACTGTTCCGAAAAACCACCCACCTGATCATATTTATTCCGGTCAATCATAAGACACGCACCGGTCACCGCACTGTAATTATATTCCAGCTTATTTCGTCCCCAATAACAATTCAAATCGTCGTTAATCCGTTGAAATGCATGTCCTGGTCCAACCATAAAACTGACAACACCTACATGCTGTATCAAATTCGTATTTGGGTAAATTAATTTACATCCAACCGCACCTGTATGTGGCTGCTGTGCATGTCCCAGCATCCGTTCCAGCCATTCCGCCCCCTCAACACGAATATCGTCATTTAAAAACAGAAGGAACTGTCCCTCTGCCAGATGTGCCCCAATGTTACACATCTTTGAAAAATTAAACTCCATTGGCGCGTAATGATATTTGCACTCCAATTCTTTACACATTTGTGTATATTTCGCATGTGTTTCTTCTGCACTGCCATTGTCCACAACAATGATTTCATAATTTTGATATTTCGTTTCCTTTCGGATGGACGTCAGACATTGCTTTAAAATGTCATAATTATCCTTAGACGGAATAATAATGCTTACTCTGGGATTTCCCACAACTTCATAAACCACGCGGAACATCACTATATCTTTAATATATTCCAGATGCCCTTTAACGCCTCTTCGCTCCAGGGCTTCGAGCTTCGCCTTCTTTGTCGTTTCAATAATATATGGCTTTGCCGATATATCATTTGCCGTAGACTCTTCACGTTCCCGCCAATGATAAAGGATTTTTGGCACATGCCCTATACGATTCGTCTTCTCCATCACCCGCAAAACAAGATCATAGTCCTGCGAACCTTCCAAGCCTACACGCAAACCGCCCATTTCGTCCAGCAAGGATTTGCGATACACCGCCAAATGGCAGGTATACATCAAAGACATAAATGTATCTGGAGACCAATCCGGCTTAAAAAACGGATTCCTTCTTTTTGTCCCATCCTCAGATAATTTGTCCTCATCGCTGTAAATAAAATCCAGTGTATGATCTTCATTTAGCTTTTTCGCAATTTCATACAGTGCATTTTCTGCATACAGATCATCACAATCCAAAAGCGCAACAAATTCGCCCTCTGCCATTGCAATTCCATCGTTTGTAGTTCTGGATATATGTCCATTCTCACTGCGGTATTTTATTTTAATGCGCTCCACTCCTTCAAATTGCCGCAAAGTCTCTCTGACACGCGCATCGGTTGAACAATCATCTACAAGGCACAACTCCCAATTATCATATGTCTGATTCTGCACAGATTGAATGCATGCCGTTAACATCTGTGGTTCCACATTATATACTGGCACAACAACCGAGATGAGTGGTTTATATTCCAACTCCTGTTCTGGCTCTTTATATTGCTGTTCATTTTGCAGCATCCACATGTCATATTCATTTTTCTTGTGTAGACGATGATTTAACTTATAACAAAATACATGCCATCCTTCTTTACCCAGACAGCGCATCATTCTTTTTGAAAAAGAAAGCACTCTTTTTATCTGACCCATATTTTTATACTCCTACTTCTTCTCTCATAGATTGAACTATACGTTGTTCACTGCCCGGAATATTGCTGTTATCACATACATCTGTAAAAACACCGTCCACATAGCAGCATATTGATCTGCATTTCTTGATACACATGTCCGTTTTGTCCGAACTGCAAGCAAACCAACCACAAGTGCCGGAAGGAAATATCTTCCCTGTACACCTGCTACCACAACAAATTGATATGGCGTCCAATATAAAAGCATCGCTGCAACTGCCAGCCCAATGACGCCGACAAACACCAAAAGCATCCAAATCCGGTCTCCCACTGTTATCAACTGTTCTTCGTTTTCTTTCCGCATAGAAACATATAACAGCAACAATAAAAATCCTATTACAAACACCAGTGGAACTTCAATATCAAGCCATCCAAGATAGCTTCCCAACATCTGCTGGATATGCTTTCCTGATTCATACCAAAGCGTATTGAGTAATATTTCAAAAAATTGGATCGGATTTTTTAAGAAATACCCCATTGTATACCCTTTGGAATCGGACCATGCAATATAAGTACTGTTAATATTTTCTGGTTGTAGCCAGCGCCGAACCACGAGAACCAGAACCATCACACAAGCCACTACAAATATACCTGCAATGACAATCATAAGTACCTTCATCCAAGGTTTGATTTTCTGTTTGACCGCATCCACCTTATCTTTGTGCTGTTGCAAAATTCGAGGGATCAACATCAGCGGCAATACAACCAATGGCAACAGAGAAAAGCCTTTACATGGTAGCAATAATAAGCTGCTCAATACCATAACAATATTATTTACAAGCTTCGATCTCCGATTTGTTTCCTGTCCGTAAACTGCTGACATTGTTGTCGCTATTACAAGAATACATAAAGCAAACAACTGCGAATCATAGGAAAAAGAACATACCTGTTGCAATGTAATCGGCAAAAGCGCCCATACCATAACGATTCCTTTACCAAACGGAATCCGTTTTATCGCATAATAAGCTGCCGCTATAAAAGCAAGCAGATTCATCAATCGTCCAAGCAAATACAACATAGTTGTGCTCGCCCCTAACAACCGTCCAATTGTAATTCCAAGTCCGGATAAAATATACAGATAACGCGGAGACTGCGTCGAAACATGTGCTGTCTTTATCAGATTCGTTTTTTCCGGTCGCTGAAACAGCCCCTCATATTGACTATTGTAATCTTCTTTTGTAATTCCCCGTGCATTATACATATGTTCGTTATCCGCCTGCCGCATCATGACAGTTTCCGCATCGTGCGTTCCCATCATAACATCCGACATGTCATATGCCGTGTATATGTGTACATACTCATCTGGAACTACCATAATCGGAATAATAAGCAAATACAAAAATCCAAGTACAATAATCATTGGCAGAAAAAGTTTCTCAAAGGAAGTCTTACACTTTGTGCCAAACATCGCCTGAATGCTGACAAACGCCAACAATACAAACAACAATCCATATGCAATACAGTGTAATATAAAATACGCATCCACACTGTTTGGATTGTCGATTTTGTGATATGCCACATTTATCATATACACACCCATTACCAAGGTAATCAATAGGAGTCCTATAATAACGCATAATTTGATTATTCTATTTGGATTTTTCTCTTTCACTTCCATTCTTATTCCCCTGTGTTTCTTTAATTTGATTTAGGTAGACAAAAGAGACTTTTATTGTAGGAATACAATAAAAGTCTCATGTCCTTTATAATCTATTATCGATTAGATGTTAAGCAGATCACTGAATACCTTCAACGCACCATCTGTCTCGTGTGCAAGTACCTTCTTTGCAAGTACCTTACCAAGCTGAACACCTTCCTGATCGAAGCTGTTGATGTTCCACAGGAATCCCTGGAACATAACCTTGTTCTCGAAATGTGCAAGCAGTGCACCAAGTGTCTCTGGATCAAGCTGCTCACCGATAATGATAGAAGATGGACGACCACCCTTGAAGTTCTTGTTGCTGTTCTCATCCTTCTTACCACATGCAAATGCTACGATCTGTGCAGCAACATTTGCGCAGAGCTTCTTCTGGCTTGTGCTTCCCTGAATCTCTACATCCGTGCCGATCTGGCTGTTCTTGAATGCAATAAACTGCAATGGAACAATGTCAGTTCCCTGATGCAATAACTGATAGAAGGAATGCTGTCCGTTTGTTCCCGGCTCACCGAAGATCACTGGACCTGTTGGGTAATCAACCGACTCACCAAAACGGTTTACAGACTTACCATTGGACTCCATATCAAGCTGCTGCAGATGTGCAGGGAAACGGCTCAGTGCCTGTGAGTATGGAAGAACAGTTGTTGCAGGGTAACCAAGTACGTTACGCTCGTAAACGCCAATCAACGCATCAAGCATAGCCGGGTTCTTCCTGATATCTGTATTCTTTGCTGTCTCATCTTCTGCGGCTGCACCATTTAAGAAACGTGCAAATACATCCGGGCCAAATGCCAGTGAAAGTACAGCACCACCAACGGCTGATGTAGAAGAATAACGACCACCGATATAATCATCCATAAAGAAAGCTGCAAGGTAATCATCGCTCTTTGCAAGTGGAGATGTCTCACTTGTAACTGCAATCATATGCTTAGAAGCATCCAGACCTGCCTTTGCAAGCGCGTCCTTCACGAAGGACTCATTTGTAAGCGTCTCCAATGTTGTACCAGACTTTGATACAAGTACGAAGATTGCATGTGCTACATCGGTAGATGCAAGAACTGCTGCCGCATCATCCGGATCTACGTTGCTGATGAACTTCGCATCCATCTTGAATGTGCCGTTCTTCTTTGCCCAGTTCTCAAGTGCAAGATACATTGCACGAGGTCCGAGATCACTTCCACCGATACCGATCTGTACGACTGTTGTGAATTTCTCACCTGCTGCATTTGTGATCTCTCCGGCATGTACCTTGTTTGCAAAATCAGCAATTCTATTCTGCTGTTCTACATAAAAAGAACGCTTGTCAACGCCATCTGCCTCGACTGCATCCCCTAACTGTCCGCGTGTCATATGATGAAGTACAAGACGTTTCTCGCCTGTATTCACAACTTCACCATTATAAAGAGCTGCAAATTTTTCAGAAAGCTGTGCCTCTTCTGCCAGTTTTACGAGTGCGGCAAGGACATCCTCATTCACCTGTTTTGCTGCGTAGTTATACGCAAGTCCTTCTGCCATCGGAACGCTGTAAGATTTTACGCGCTCTGCTCCGTTTTCGCCGGACATCACCTCGGCAAGATTGACACGCTCCACTTTTTTCAACTCCTCAAAAGAAGCCAGTTTATCAATATTGTTCCAGGTAACCATTGTTAAGTTCCTCCTGTTTTTTTATTTTGTCTCTCTATTCCGTCCGCGGAAACATTTTTATTCCCGCTATTATACCAATGAAGCAGACTGCTTGCTAAAAACAGTCTGTTTCGTGATATTTTTTTATTTCGTATAGTTATAAGAAAGAGCTCTTGCGATCTCCAACTGATATTCCGGCAGAGTCTTTGTCATGGAC
>OJKC01002299.1_pt1 | contig 10386 bp, 8 predicted proteins | sample 1596401 | NCBI WGS metagenome assembly OJKC01 (sample SAMEA4350162, study PRJEB24818) | metagenome | biome: human; feature: gut; material: faeces | place: Denmark | collected 2013-09 | reverse complement strand
GCTGTATGCCGAGGCGTAAAGGGCTGTGCGGTCGGAGAGCGTATGCAGATAGTCGTCGCACTCCTCCACGCCGTATCGCTGCTGCAGCAGCTGCGGGTCGTGGCGGCCGATATACTCGAGTGACTGGTACAGTATGCGGTGTTGTGCGCGTTGTGCCGTGTCGGCATCTGTGGGGGTGCCGAGGCGCAGACGGCCCTCTGCGTCGGCTACGCCCAGCGAGCGGGCTGCGGCATCGGCACGCCGCATCTGTGAGCGGACGGAGAGCCTGCCGGCCGTGATGGGCGGAATATAGGCCGTTGCGGCAAAGAGGACAAATGCCGTGAGCGAGACCGCAAGGTAGCGCCCCGTGCGGCGCGAAAGGAAGAGCAGCAGGCAGAGCGTCATCACGGCGCCGCACAGCACCAGATAGAAACGCGACTCGGTGAGACCGTACTCGCCTATACGCCGTGCGGTGCCTGTCCAGAAGAGTGCCAGAAGCGGCAGCGAGATGAGGCTGAAGCGGTCAAAGAACCAGTCGTAACGGCGGCGCGTGAGGTATGGCTGCAGGGCTTTGACCACGACGGCCACGATAGAGAAGGTGAAGACCATGCCGGCGACCATACCCTTCGGAAGCGACCATGTGACGAGAATCTTTGCCGTGTAGAGGTAAAGTATGGCGGTGTATATTATAAGGGCGGGCGTTACGATGGTGTTCAGGAGAGTCGTGCCCGTGGCGGTAAGGCTGTGCACCTCGTCACGCCGGTCCTGCATGGCGAAGAATATCATGGGCGCAGTCAGCACGTAGGCGAAGCCTCCGGCGTAGGACATGATATCCATGACGGGGTCCAGATCGAATATGCCTATCACCGATAGGTATATAAGGTAGAATAGCAGGAGCGCCACAGACGAGAATATCAGCGCTATGGCTGCCGAGAAGGCCATCTGTGCCGCCTCGGTGACGTAACGTCCGTTGTCGCGCCGCATGCGGAACGAGAGCAGCAGCAGGGGCAGCAGGGCTACGATGGTGACGCCGTATGACGTTTGGTTCGACCACTCGTCAAGGCCCGGAATAAGGGCTGTGGCGATGTACGGCACCCACCACAGGGCGTATATGAAGTGTCGGGCGCGGCCCGTGAGAAGCACATTGAGGCAGTATGCCGTGACGATGAATATGGGCGCCGTGATGTATGGCGTGAAGAGTGCGGGCAGCGCAGTGCTGAAGCCTCGGTATATCTCGATGACGACGGCTGCGTATGCGTGCAGCGCGATAAGCATCTCGACAGGGTGGGCGGCAAGTGTCGAGCGCAGGCGTGACGCCGTCTCGACGGCCGTGCGACGCAGTCGCCCGGCTACGGTCGTGTTTGTCGTATCCATCTCTTTAGGGTATTTTGGGGTTGTTTTCAGGTTGTTGCAATGGCCTTGGCGCGGCGGTTGGAGACGCCTTGCCGACAGTTGGGGCTAGAGAAGGTCAGTCGCCTATGCGCTGGCGTACAACCTCGAAGAGCATGACGGCTGCCGCGGCCGAGACGTTGAGCGACTCCACGGCCCCGATGAGGGGTATGGCCAGCTGCTCGTCGCAAAGTTTGAGCACCTCCTTCGAGATACCCTTCTCCTCGGAGCCCATGACGATGGCCGTAGGGCGTTTGAGGTCGGCATCGTAGATCAGTTTGCGGCTCTTCTCCGTTGCGGCCACTACCTGTATGCCATCGGCCTGCAAAGCCTTGATGGTGTTGCGTATCGACCCCACACGGCATACGGGTATGCGGGCCAGAGCTCCTGCCGAGGACTTCATGGCCTCGGCATTGACGGGGGCGGCGTTCTTGAGCGGGGCGATGAGGCCGTGCGCACCGGCACATTCGGCCGAGCGGGCTATGGCGCCGAAGTTGCGTACGTCCGTAACGCCGTCGAAGATGACGATAAGAGGCGTTTCGTCCTCGGGCACACGCTCCATGATATCCTCCACCGTCACATATTCGATGGGTGATATCTGCGCTACGACACCCTGATGGTTGCCCTTGACCAGACGGTTGAGCTTCTCGACGGGGACCTCCTGCATGCGCACGCGGTGGCGCAGCGCCAGATCGCGCAGGTCGGAGAGAAGTTGTCCTTCGCCGCCCTTGCGTATGTAGAGACGTTCGATCTGTTGTCCCGACTCTATCGCCTCGGCCACGGGACGTATGCCGAATACCATGTTTTCCATATCTTCGGGGAGTTGTTGCTTGCTGGTTTATTTACGGTTATCCTCTACGCCGGCATTGTCGGCACCACCATCTGCCGGAATCTCGCCGCACATCTCGATGAAGCGCTTGACGATGGGTTTGGCATTGTGCTTCCGGTCGAATGGCAGGGCATAGTCCGTGCGGCCGCGTACGGGGAAGCCGTTGAGCCACGAGTCACCGTCGCATACGCCCCAGAAGGTTACGCGCGTGATGTCGTCGCTGTGGCGCAGAAGTATCTCCAGCACCTTCTCCATACGTGCATGCCATGCGTCATAGACTTCGGCTGGAAGTGAATCGGGATAGGGGTTGAGCTTGCGGTTGGACTCCATGCCGCCGCCGACGATGTCGGCACCGGCGTATGCCGTGGGCAGGGCGCTCATGTCGAACTCCGTAACCATAACCTTGACCCCCGCCGCGGCAAAGGCCTCGATGCTCTTCTCATACTCCCGAAGGTCGGGGTGATCCATGCCCATGTGGCTCTGCATGCCTACGGCATCGATGCGCAGGCCGCGCTTGCGAAGCTCGCTGATGAGTTTGACCACGGTATTGCGTTTGCCCTCGGCCCACATGTTGTAGTCGTTGTAGTAGAGTTCGGCATCGGGGTCGGCCTCGTGCGCATACTGGAACGCCAGCGGTATGAACTCCTCGCCCAGAATCTCGTAGAAGGGCGAGCGGCGGTAGCTGCCGTCCTCCATGATGGCCTCGTTGACCACATCCCAGCCCTTGACCTTACCCTTGTAACGGCCGACAACGGTCGAAATGTGCTCCTTCATTATGGCCTTGAGCTCCTCGGCCGAGCGTAGCGTGCCGTCGTCGTTGTAGACAAACCAGCGTGGCAGCTGCGAGTGCCATATAAGCGTATGTCCCGTGACGGTGATGCCGTTCTGGAGGCCGAACTCTACGAAACGGTCTGCCGTGTCGAAGTTGTAGCGGTCACGCTGCGGGTGTATAGGCTGACTCTTCATGCAGTTCTCGGCAACGATGGCGTTGAAGTGTTCCTTGACGACGCGTACGCCTGCCGTATCGATACCACGGATCTGGGCCTCGTTGAGGGCCGTGCCGATGAGGAAACGATCCTTGGCGGCATCCTTCATGGTTGTGGGCTGCTGTGCGCAGGACGAAACGAAAACAGCGGCGGCAGCAAAAAGTGTAAAACGTATGTTCATGGTCGTATGATTTATTTTCGTGATTATGTCGGAGAGTTGTGACGAAGCCTCTTCCCGGAGACAAATGTACGTCTTTTTTCTCTGAAAAGAAATATCGCGGAGACTTTGGGGCGATTTGTACACTATCTGCCGCATCCGTATGCAAAGAAATGTTTGCCGAGGGGTTTCCGAAACGGATAAAAATATGTAAGTTTGTATCGTGCGCCGCGACCGTAGCGGCGTGGTACGGTATCTGTAAAACCAACCGACTGACCCTAAATATCTTTCAAAAGTGATGAATCATATTGTACGAATCGTGGCGGCGGTGTGCCTCTGCGTCGGGGCGGTGTGCTGCTCCGACGATGGCACCTCACAGACGATAACCTTTCTCGACCTGTCGCATCTGCGCGAGGTGCGTGCCGACGATGCACGGGCATGTCGCCTTTTATGGGATGAGCTGCACTGTGCGGCCACGCTTCAGGGCGTGGTGAACCGCCGCGAGCCTCTGCTCTATATCGACTATGTAGCCAACGAGTTCATGGAGGTAGACCGCTTCTGGTGGGATACATGCCGCCGCGTGGGTGGATGGCTCTATGGACGCGATACGGTGGCGTGTGGCGATGTGGTGCAGGCCGTGGAGCGCTTCGCGGACCGTCTGCGCGGTGCCGTGGTATATGATCCCGAGGTGGCCTCGACTTCGTGCGTGGCCTCGGCCGTGGCGGGCGTGGAGGATCTTGTGGCGATACGTTATGACACCACGGCAGGAAGCCTCTATGACCGTCTCGTCGTACACGGGCCGCGCCTTAAGGTGCGCGTATGGCTTGTTAACCGTGACGGGACGTCTATGTTCACGGGACGGGGTACGGTGCCGCAGACCGACCGCGCATCGACCGGCTCGGTGAAGGTGGACCCTTATGTGTGGTTTGTTGAGCGGTACATGAAGCGCGGCCGCTGCAACGGCGAGTATGGGGCATATTATCTCGACCAGTATTGGCTGCAGCGCCCGTCTGCGGCGCCGATGAATGCCCATTGTCTGACCAACCACGACTTCTTCGTCAGCCGCCGCGGCTTCTTCTTCGACCTTTCGCCGTGGGGCGACGAGGCGGCTACGGACGACCCCGCGCAGAGCGTTGGGTGTGATCGGACGATGCTGTTGGAGATGCTCGGGGAGGCGTATCGTCTCAACGAGGGGAAACGTATGTGCCACATAGGGGGATTCCCCGCGTGGGCATACAAATATACGTGTCATGCGGGCGGCAGCCATGAGGATGTGGCTACGGAGTGGGAGTTCAGCCGTCTGATCAGCGCCTACAACGCATTCAAGGATGCCGACGCGATAGGGTACGGCGCCATGGCCAATGCTTCCTTCTGGCAGCACTACCCGACGGCGGAACGATATCCCCAGCGGTGGGTCGATGACGAGGATCTGCGTCGGCGCGGATATATCGACGAGACGGGCGGCGTCAGGATCGACGGCCGCAAGTTCATGATATTCTATGTCGGCGACTACGACGCCTCGTCGTGGATAACATCCGTATTGCCCCATTTGTGGAACGATCCCGCGCGCGGAGAGCTACCCTTGATGTGGTGCATAAGTCCGGTTCTGGAGCGTCGCGCCCCTATGGTGCTCGACTACGTGCGCCGCACGGCGGGGTCGAACGACTACTTTGCCGCGTCAGATAACGGTGCTGGATATCTCATGCCCGGCATGTTGCAGTCGCCGCGTCCCGTATCGGGCCTTCCGGACGGTCTGGATGTGTGGGCCGGGCACTGCCGCCCGCTGTACGAGAAGTGGGGGCTGACGATCACGGGTTTCATCATCGACGGCGAGGCTCCCGCGCTCGACTCACGGGGGCTTGCATGTTATGCCTCGTTCAGTCCCGACGGTATCGTTCCGCAGAAGACGCCGCGCACGCGTCTCTATGGCGAGATGCCCGTGCTGCGAGCGGGGGCAGACCTCGTGGGTACGCCCGAGGAGAGTGCCGCCTTTATCGTTGAGGATATGCGGCGCAGCCCGATCCCGTTCGGCTGGTACCGCGACATACTCAAGTCGCCGTCGTGGCATGTGGAGGTGATGGAGCATGTGCGGCGTTTGGATCCCGCGGTGGAGCTGCTCGATGCCCCGACCTTCTTCGAGCTATACCGCCGCTGGCTGCGCGAGAACCCGGAGGCGGCGGCCGGACAAATCGAATAGAGGTCGAGGATATGTTTCAGACACAATGACAATACGGGATGTGCATATAAATGGACATCCCGTATTGCGTTGTCTGTCAGGGCTGCGACGTCAGAAGAGATATGCCGCGCCGATGTAGAAGTTGCGGTTGTGGATCTTGATGCCCGTAACGTTCGAGGCGTCGACCAGACCCCAGTCATATCCGAGGAAGACCTGATAGTGGTCGAACAGCTCCACGCCGCCGCGCAGGCCCAGCCCGAAATCGAAACGTTTCATACCGTCCGAGCCGAAGACATCGCTCTCGAAGCTCTCCATGCCGTCGTCGGACTCGGCCTTGCCGAAGAGACCGATGGCGAAGTACGGGCCGAAGGATCCGAAGATCTTCATGTTGCCCTCGCCGATCTCATAGCGGTAACCGAAGTGGAGGGGAATCTCAAGATAGTATGGCCGCACGGTGTTGTTTACCGACTCGCCCTCGACCAGAGAGGTGTATTTGCTGCCCTTGGCGCTGAGCAGCACGCCGGCATCCATGTAGAAGCCCTCCATGATGGGCAAGGCCAGATCCATCTTGAATCCGGCGTTGAAGGCCAGACGCGAGTCGGTGTCTATCGACACGCCGCCGCTGCTCATCGAGAACGAGGGGACGTTGAGCGCTCCGGTGACGCCGTAGCGCGGGCCTTGGGCCGAGACTGTCGCCGTAGCGAGAAGCGCAATAGCCAATAACGGTAGAATTTTTTTCATAGCATTTGGTTTTAGAACGATATTCGTCTTGGCTTCTGCAAAAAGAGTGCGAGACCCTTGTCGGGTCCCGCATCTTTTTACTCTTTTATGTATGCTTTTATATCGTCCTGTCCCAAACGGCCTTTCCCGGAGAGCTTCCCGACAACCTTATGCCCTCTATCAAAAGGGGGCTGCGCGGGGACGTCGAATGGATGAGCGGCGGCTGCCGGCCGCGTCGTCAGAAGAGGTAAGCTCCGCCGATATAGAGGTTGAGCGGATGTGTTTTGGTATAGTCGGCCTCTTCGAAGCGGCTCTTGGCTATGTCGATGAGGCTGTGCTCGAAGGTGAGGAATACTTGCCAGCGCGACGAGATCTCAACGCCTACCGAATAGTTCAGACCGAAGTCGAACCGTTTGTATGATTTGCCGAAGATATCGGTTTTGGCCTTGGCTCCGTCCGTTTTTATTACCTGCTTGCCCAGCACGCCGATGCCGAAATAGGGGCCCAGTCCGCCGAGGAGCGTGAGGTCGGAGTTGATATGGTAGCGGTAACCGGCCAGAATGGGCAACTCGAGATATCCCAGATTCTGGTGTATGTTGGCCCACGATCCGCCCTTGAGCGAGTAGATCAGGCGGGCGTCGATGTAGAAGTCATCGGCCGCGGCATCCGAGAAGAGGTATTCGCCCTTGACGCCGGCGCCGAATCCCACATAGCAGTCCGAAGAGCTGACCGAGTTGTGAAGCCACGACATGTTGAAGTCGCCGACAACACCCACACGTATCTCCTGAGCGCGGAGACCCGCGGCGGCGAGGAGTACGACGGCAGTAATGAGAAAACGCTTCATAGGTGTGTAGTGTTAAGTAAAATTTACGACAAAAATAGCATTTTTTCGCCAACCTCCAAAACCGGACGCTACGCAGTGGCTGCATAATTTCTCATATTGGGAGTTAATTGCTACCTTTGCCGAACAATTAAACACAACAGACATGAGACGCATAGTATCCCCTTCGATGCTCTCGGCCGATTTCGGCCATCTCGACCGTGACACCCGCATGGTCGACCGCAGCGCGGCAGAGTGGGTGCACATAGATGTCATGGATGGGGTGTTCGTGCCCAACATATCGTTCGGGTTCCCCGTGATGAAGGCCATACGCCGCGCCACGGCCAAGACGCTCGACGTGCATCTGATGATAACCGATCCGGTGCGTTACGTCGCACGCTTTGTCGAGGCGGGGGCCGGGTATGTCACCTTTCACTATGAGGCGACGGACGACAGTTATGTCTGCATCGAGGCCATACATGCCGCCGGAGCGCGTGCCGGAATCTCGATCAAGCCGGCAACGGATGTCGGGGTGTTGGAGCGGCTGCTGCCGGAGGTGGAGATGGTGTTGGTGATGAGCGTCGAGCCCGGGTTCGGGGGGCAGTCGTTCATACCCTCGTCGGTGGAGAAGGTGCGTCGTCTGGAGGAGATGAAGCGCCGCATGGGGCTCGATACGCTTATCGAGGTCGACGGCGGCATCTCGTCGGCAAATGCGCGGGAGCTCTTCGATGCGGGTGCCGAGGTGCTGGTGGCCGGCAGCGCCGTGTTCCGTGCCGACGATCCCGAGGCCGAGATCCTGCGCATACTGAACGCATGATCGTTTTGGAACAGGGAAGGCATTTATAAAATTTGAGTTTTTTGTTTTCGCATGATATCCATTGACAACGTTACCGTAAGTTACGGAGGCTGGACGCTCTTCGACGGGGTGTCGTTTCTGATCAACGAGAAGGACCGTATAGGTCTGGTCGGCCGCAACGGCGCCGGCAAGACCACACTGCTGCGTATCATCACGGGCGAGCAGCAGCCCACGTCGGGTGCCGTGACCAAGAACGGCGAGTGTACGGTCGGTTACCTGCCGCAGCAGATGAAGGTGGCCGACACCACAACGCTCAAGGCCGAGACCGAGAAGGCTTTCGGCGAGGTGCTGCGTCTCGAGGGCGAGATCAACTCTCTCACGGCCGAGATCGCCGAGCGCGACGACTACGAGTCGGCCGAGTATGAGACGCTGCTGCACCGTCTCAACGAGGCGCAGGACCGTTACCATATCCTCGGCGGCGAGACGCGTGAGGCCGATATCGAGAAGACGCTTCTGGGCCTTGGTTTCCGCCGTTCGGATTTCGAGCGCGCCACGAGCGAGTTCTCGGGTGGCTGGCGCATGCGTATCGAGCTGGCGAAGCTGTTGTTGAGCCGACCGTCGATATTCCTTCTCGACGAGCCGACAAACCACCTCGACATCGAGAGCATACAGTGGCTGGAGGATTACCTCAAGTCCTATAACGGTGCCGTGCTGGTCATATCGCACGACCGCGCATTTCTGGATAACGTCACCACGCGTACGATAGAGCTGTCGCTGGGCAAGATATATGATTACAAGGTGCCGTATTCGAAGTTCGTCGAGCTGCGGGCCGAGCGCCGTGCCCAGATCATGGCCGCCTACGAGAACCAGCAGCGCATGATCGAGAAGACCGAAGAGTTTATCGAGAAGTTCCGGTACAAGCCTACGAAGAGCAATCAGGTGCAGTCGCGCATCAAGCAGCTGGAGCGTATCGAGCGCATCGAGGTCGAGGATGAGGACAACGCCGCGCTTAACATAAAGTTCCCGCCTGCGCCGCGCTCGGGACAGATCGTCGTGGAGGTGAAGGATGCGGGCAAGGCATTCGGCGACAAACGCATATTCTCGGGCGCGACCTTCACGATCGAACGCGGCCAGAAGGTGGCCTTCGTGGGCCGCAACGGCGAGGGTAAGACCACGATGGCGCGCATGATCGTGGGCGAACTGTCAGCTACGGAGGGTACGATACGTATCGGCGCCAATGTCAATATAGGTTACTACGCCCAGAATCAGGATGATCTGATGGAGGGCGACTTTACCGTCTACGATACGCTGGACCGTGTGGCCGTGGGGGATATACGCACGCGTCTGCGTGACATCCTCGGGGCGTTTTTGTTCCGCGGCGAGGATATAGACAAGAAGGTGCGTGTGTTGTCCGGAGGCGAGCGGTCGCGTCTGGCCATGGCGCGCATGATGCTCGAGCCGCGCAACCTGCTTGTGCTCGACGAGCCGACGAACCACATGGACATGCGCTCGAAGGATATCCTGAAGCGCGCCTTGCAGAAGTATGACGGCACGGTGATCGTGGTGTCGCACGACCGTGACTTTCTGGACGGCATCGTAGACCGCGTCTACGAGTTCCGCGACGGCGGCGTGAAGGAGTATCTGGGCGGCATATACTACTTCCTCGAGAAACGCAAGATCGAGTCTCTGCACGAGATCGAGCGCAGGGCGGATACGCCTGCCGTGTCGGCGCCGCGCGAAGCCTCGGCGGGAAAACTTTCGTACGAACAGCGCAAGGAGCAGGAGAAACTGCTGCGGCGTCTGCGCAAGGCTGTCGAGAGTGTCGAGACGGAGCTTGCGGATGTCGAGAAGCAGATTGCCGACTACGACCGCAAGTTTGCCGAGTCGGCCGCGTACAACGAGGCCGACTATGCGGCATACGAGCAACTCAAGCGCCGCTACGACCATCTGATGCACGAGTGGGAGAAGGCATCCTACGAGCTGGAGATCACCGAGAACGCCTGACGCTGCGGCCTCGGGGCGGTGTACGATTGGTGCTTGCATCGGATGGCCGCAGACTTATGATATATATCCCGACGGAGATTCGCCCGTCGGGATATTTTTTTGTCTTGGGACTTTGTGTAGCAGCTGTCGGAATGACCTCTTTGCCTCGAAAAATGTTTGCCTTTGCCGAGGGCTTTTCGTACCTTTGTTTTGAATGTTTTTAACGGAAAGGAGATAATCTCATGAATCTGTTTTTGATCGTATTGTCGGTGGTGCTGGCCGTGGCATGCGCCGTATTGATAACATTGCTCTTGTCGCAGCGGCGGCAGGCCGCCCAGGCTGCGCGCGAGAGCGCGGCGGCCCTCACGGCGGCCCTCTCCCGTGCCGAGAGTGCGGACCGCGCCGCGGAGGACACGCGCGGGGAGCGCGAGCGCGAACGCGTGGCGCGGGCCAACGCCGCGGCCGAGCGTGAGGCCGAGCCCCGCTCCGTTGCGGACAAGGGGCCCCCGCAGTCGTTTATTTAGCTTTTTTTTTTTTTTTTGTTTTCTTTT
>OJKC01002289.1_pt1 | contig 10446 bp, 10 predicted proteins | sample 1596401 | NCBI WGS metagenome assembly OJKC01 (sample SAMEA4350162, study PRJEB24818) | metagenome | biome: human; feature: gut; material: faeces | place: Denmark | collected 2013-09 | reverse complement strand
CCATTCTTCTTGGGGGCGCGCGCAGGTTGTGTATAAGAGACAGCATACTCAAACTTCGGCTTGCCGATCTCGCTGACCATCTTGTCGATGAGATCGAGCACGGGCTGCAGGTGCTCGTGCGCCTGCACGATGCCCTCGTACATCACATCATCCGGCACCTGGTCGGCCTCGGACTCGATCATGACGATCTTCTTGTGCGTGGCCGCGATGGTGGTGGTCATGCGGTTGGTCTTGCGCTGCTCCTGCGGGATTGAAGAGGTACTTCTCGCCGTCCCAGCCGAGGACGATGCCGGCGATGGGGCCGTTGAACGGCACGTCGGAGATGCTCACGGCGGCGCTCGCGCCGATCATGGCGGTGATCTCCGGGCTGCAGTCGCGGTCGACGGACAGCACTTCACAGGCGATGATGACGTCGTTGCGCAGGTCGCTCGGGAAGAGCGGGCGCATCGGGCGGTCGATCAGGCGGCTGGCGAGCACGGCAGGCAGGCTGGGCTTGCCCTCACGGCGCATGAAGCTGCCGGGGATGCGGCCGACGGCGTAGAGCTTTTCGTTGAAATCAACGGACAGCGGGAAGTAATCCACGCCGTCTTTCGGGCGGGCGGAGGCCGTGCAGGTGACGAGCACGGTCGTCTCGCCGTAGCTGACGAGGACGGCGGAGTTGCACAGCTCTGCGAGTTTGCCGGTCTCCATGACGAGGGGACGGCCTTCATACTCGATCTCGTAGCGCTTGTAGTTGGGGAACTGCTTGTGCGTGGTGATAATCATGGGTTCTGGTGCTCCTTTCTTTTGTTGGCGGAAACGCCAGAGCCAGCACTTGCATCCACGTCCCATGCGCGATGGGGCGCAGATTCAAATACTGGGCAGCGGCGCTCCCGAAAAATGGGCTGCCGGGGCGGAAACGAAAAAAGCAGGGGGACAATATGAAATTATCCCCCTGCGTTCAAACGTTCATACCCTTCGGAAAAGCCGAACTTACTTGCGGATGTTCAGCTTTGCAATGATTGCACGATAGTGCTCGATGTCCTTCTTGGCGAGGTAGTCGAGCAGACGGCGGCGCTTACCGACCATCTTGTACATGCCCAGACGGCTGTGCTTGTCGTTCGGGTGCACCTTCAGGTGCTCGGTGAGCTGGTGGATGCGCTCGGTGAGGATGGCGATCTGGACCTCCGGAGAACCGGTGTCGCCCTCGTGCGTCTTGTTGGCTTCGATGACTGCGGTCTTTTCAGCTTTGGTGATCATGGTGATGACTTCCTTTCTTTGTTTTCGTATCCGCTGGCGCAGAACCGGGCGGAAAGGCACCGCTGCAAAGCGGCAAGCCCCGGATCCGGGCACATGGACTGTTTTACAATACCACACCCCGCGGTACTTGTAAAGAGAAATCTTTCTCCATACGCCGCGCGGCGCAAAATTCCCGCCGCCGTCTCGGCGGACAGCGGCGGGAACGGGCCAAACTTATTTCGCGCCCTTGCCGTGGGTGGCCTTCATGCGGCGCTCATGGTCGAGGATGCGCTTGCGGATGCGCAGGCTCTTGGGCGTGACCTCGAGCAGCTCGTCGTCCGCGAGGAACTCCAGGCACTGCTCCAGGCTCAGCTTGCGCGGCGGCACGAGACGCAGCGCGTCGTCAGAGCCGGCGGCGCGGGTATTGGTCAGCTGCTTTTTCTTACAGACGTTGACGGTGATGTCCTCCTGCTTCGGCGACACGCCGACGACCATGCCGGCATACACGGGCACGCCCGCGCCGATGAACAGCTGGCCGCGCTCCTGCGCGTTGAACAGGCCGTAGGTGATGCTCTCGCCGGTCTCGAACGAAACGAGCGAGCCGGTGTTGCGGCGGCTGAGGTCACCCTTATAGGGGGCGTAGCTGTCAAAGACGGAGGCCATGATGCCCTCGCCCTTCGTATCGGTCAGGAATTCGTTGCGGTAGCCGAACAGGCCGCGCGACGGCACGAGAAACTCCAGCCGCGTGCGCTTGCCGATGGGCTCCATCTGCTGCAGTTCGCCCTTGCGGCTGCTGAGCTTTTCAATCACGGCGCCGACGGCGTCGGTCGGCACGTCGGCGACAAGGCGCTCGATCGGCTCGCACTTCTGGCCGTTGATCGTCTGGTAGAGCACGCGCGGGGGCGAGACCTGGAACTCATACCCCTCGCGGCGCATGGTCTCGATGAGGATGGACAGCGACATTTCGCCGCGGCCGGCGACGTTGAACGAATCCGTCGCGCCCTCGAGATCGCTCACGCGCAGGGACACGTCCTTGAGCGTCTCGCGGTAGAGCCGCTCGCGGATCTGGCGGCTGGTGACGAACTTGCCCTCGCGGCCGGCAAACGGGCCGTCGTTGACGGAGAAGGTCATCTCCATCGTGGGCGCGGAGATCTTCACGAACTCGATCGGCTCGACGCAGCTCGGCGCGCAGATCGTGTCGCCGATGGTAATGTCGCCGATGCCGGACATGGCGATGATGCTGCCGGCCTCCGCCTCCGTGACGGGCACGCGCTGCAGGCCCTCGAACTCATACATGGACACGGCCTTGGCCTTCTTGGCCGGGGCGTCCGGCTCGTGGTAGTTGCACACGGCGATCTCCTCGTTCTGACGGATGACGCCGCGCTCGATGCGGCCAATGGCGATGCGGCCGACAAACTCATTGTAGTCGATGGACGACACGAGCATCTGGAACGGCGCGTCGACGTTCTGCTCCGGCGCGGGGATATACTCCAGGATGGTGTCGAACAGCGGGCGCAGGTCCTTGCCCGGCACATCCGGGGAGTAGGACGCGGTGCCCTGACGGCCCGAGCAGAAGAGCATGGGCGAGTCGAGCTGTTCGTCGGTTGCATTGAGGTCCATGAGCAGCTCGAGCACCTCGTCAATGACCTCGTGGATACGCTGGTCGGGGCGGTCGATCTTGTTGATGACGACGATAACGCGGTGGCCGAGCTCGAGCGCCTTGCTGAGCACGAAGCGCGTCTGCGGCATGGGGCCCTCGGCGGCGTCGACGAGCAGAATGACGCCGTTGACCATCTTCAGGACACGCTCGACCTCGCCGCCGAAGTCGGCGTGGCCCGGGGTGTCGACGATGTTGATCTTCGTGTCGCCGTAGCGCACGGCGGTATTCTTGGCCAGGATCGTGATGCCGCGCTCGCGCTCCAGATCGTTGGAGTCCATGACGCGGTCGACGACCTCCTGATTTTCACGGTAGACGCCGCTCTGCTTGAGCATCTCGTCGACCAGGGTGGTCTTGCCGTGGTCAACGTGGGCGATGATGGCGACGTTTCTCAATTTCTCCATTTTGCACACTTCCTCAACGCAAATACATATTTCAAATGATTTCTGTTCGCACGAAATTGTATTTTAGCATGGAAAACCTGATATTGCAACAGTTTTTCGTGTTTACATTCCCAGAACGGCATGATAAAATGTATTCATATCTGTATTTTTCGTTTTTGAGGGGACAGACGATGGATTCCAACTTCTTTGCGCTCATTTCGCGCATGCGCTATATCGCGCGCTGGGGCCTGATGCGCAACGCCCTGCCCGAGAACATTCAGGAGCACAGCCACATGGTGGCCGTGCTGGCGCACGCGCTCGGCGTCATCCGGCGCGACATTTTCCACCAGCCGTGCGACGTCAACGCGCTCGCAACTGCGGCGCTGTATCACGATGCGTCGGAGATCCTCACGGGCGACCTGCCGACGCCGATCAAGTATCACAACGCGGAGATTATGTCGGCCTACCATGCGGTGGAGGATCTGGCCGTGCAGAAGCTGCTCGGCATGCTGCCGCCGGAGCTGCGCGAGACCTATGCCGATGTGCTCGCCGAGGATAAGGACGGCGACATTTACCCGCTCGTGAAGGCAGCCGACAAGCTCTCAGCCTACATCAAGTGCATCGAGGAGCGCAAGGCCGGCAACAACGAGTTTCTCTCCGCCGAGGCGCAGACGCGCGCGGCGCTCGAGGCATCCCCCCTGCCGGAGGTGCAGTATTTTCTGGAGCATTTCATCCCTGCGTTCGAGCGCGATCTCGACGAGCTCGGCGCGATCGGTCAATAAGGAGGACAAACCATGCGTGCAATCGTAACCGTGATCGGAAAAGACCGTGTCGGCATCATCGCCGACGTGACCGCCCTGCTGGCGCAGTACGGCGTGAACGTGCTGGACATCAGCCAGACGGTATTGCAGGAATACTTCACGATGATCATGCTCGTGGACGCAGCGCAGTGCACCGTGCCGTTTGCAGACCTCGCCCGCACGCTCGACGAGGCTGGCACACAGCGCGGCCTGCAGATCCGCGCCCAGCGCGAGGACATCTTCAACGCCATGCACCGCATCTGAGAGGACACGACCATGATCAACCGCAGTGAAATTTTGCAGACGATCGCCATGATCGACCAACAGCACCTCGACATCCGCACCATCACGATGGGCATCTCCCTGCTCGACTGCGCGGACACGGATATCGACCGCAGCTGCACGAAGGTGTACGACAAGATCTGCCGCCTTGCAGGCGATCTCGTGCGCACGGGCGAAGACATCGAGGCCGAGTTCGGCATCCCGATCGTCAATAAGCGCGTGTCCGTCACGCCCATCTCCCTTGTCGGAGCGGGCACGGGCGCGCAGTCCTATGTGCCGTATGCCAAAGCGCTCGACCGCGCCGCGCACGAGATCGGCGTCAACTTCCTCGGCGGCTTTTCCGCGCTCGTGCACAAGGGCATGACGGAATCCGACCGTGTGCTCATCGCCTCCATCCCGGAGGCGCTGGCCGAGACGGAGCTGGTCTGTTCCAGTGTGAATGCCGGCTCGACGCGCGCGGGCATCAACATGGACGCCGTAGCCGAGATGGGCCGCACCGTCAAGCGCGCCGCCGCGCTTACGGCCGATCAGGGCGGCATGGCCTGCGCCAAGCTCGTGGTCTTTGCCAACGCCGTGGAGGACAACCCCTTCATGGCCGGGGCGTTTCACGGCGTGGGCGAGCCGGAGTGCGAGGTGCACGTCGGCGTGTCCGGGCCGGGCGTGGTGCAGCACGCGCTGCAGAGCGTGCATGGCCAGCCGTTCGACGTCGTGGCCGAGACGGTGAAAAAGACGGCCTTCCGCATCACGCGCATGGGCCAGCTCGTGGCGCAGGAGGCGTCCGCGCGGCTGGGCGTGCCGTTCGGCATCGTGGACCTGTCGCTCGCACCGACGCCCGCCGTCGGCGACAGCGTGGCCGCCGTGCTCGAGGAGATGGGGCTGGAGTCCGTCGGCGGGCCCGGCACCACGGCAGCGCTCGCGCTGCTCAACGATGCGGTGAAAAAAGGCGGCGTCATGGCGTCGTCCCACGTCGGCGGGCTCTCGGGTGCGTTCATCCCCGTGTCGGAGGATGCCGGCATGATCGCCGCGGCCGAGGCCGGCCGCCTGACGATCGAGAAGCTCGAGGCCATGACGTGCGTGTGCTCCGTGGGGCTGGACATGATCGCCGTGCCCGGCGACACGCCGGCCGAGACGATCTCCGCCATCATCGCGGACGAGGCCGCCATCGGCATGATCAACAATAAAACCACCGCCGTGCGTATCATCCCCGCGCCCGGCAAACAGGTGGGCGACACGGTGGCGTTCGGCGGCCTGCTCGGCAGCGCGCCGGTCATGCCGGTCAACCGCTGCAGCGCAGCGGAGTTCATCGCCCGCGGCGGGCGTATCCCCGCGCCGCTGCACAGCCTGAAAAACTGAGAGGAGAGCAAAGCCTTGACACAGGAAAAGATGGACCGCATCAGCGAGCTGACGCGCATCGCGCGCGAGCGCGACCTGACCCCCGAGGAACAGGCCGAGCGCAAGGCACTGCGCGAGGAATACCTCGCCGACTGGCGCCGCAGCACGATCGACGTGCTCGAAAACACGTACATCGACCACGGCGACGGCCGCATCACGAAACTGCCGAAGAAAAAGCGCTGAGCCGTCACGCTCTTGACAAGCGCGGCATATCGTGTTATACAAGAAGAGGAATTCCCCTTAAGAAGGGGGAAATGAACCGGAAGGAGCCTGAGCAATGCGTCTTTGCAGCTGCAGCAGCATCTGGGTCGCGGCATGTCCGACGGCCTGTTGTTGTCGTGCGCAAAGAAGCGTCGCTTTCTGCCGGTAAGTCCACGGCCGCGCCCCCAAGGTGCGTCCGCTGTGCATCCACATGGTCATGCAGCGCAGGAAGCGAAACGCTTCCTGCGCTTTTTTGCCTGTGGCGCTATGTGAAAGAAGAAGGAGTGTCCCCATCATGACGCAAAAAAGTCTGCTGCACGCCGTGGCGGCGCAGATCGCCAACGGCTACGAAACGGCCGAAGTGCCCATGTACAGCGAGCAGCTGCGCATGCCCGACCGCAAGGTCATCATCAAGATCATCGAGAACCTGCAGAAGGTGTTCTTCCCGGCGTATTTCGCAGGCGGCACGGTGTCGCACGTCTCGGCCGAGACGTTTGCGGAGTTCCTGCTCGGCGAGATCTACACCGACCTGTGCGAGCAGGTGCACCTGGCGTTTTCCAACACGATCAAGGACGAGGCGGAGCTGCGCGAGCGCACGAGCGCCGTGTGCGACCGCTTCCTGTGCCGCCTGCCGCAGATCCAGGCCATGCTCATGAAGGACGTGGCCGCAAACTTCGACGGCGACCCCGCCGCCGCCAGCAAGGAGGAGGTCATCTTCTCCTACCCCGGCCTGTACGCGATCTTCGTCTACCGCGTGGCGCACGAGCTCTACGAGAGCAAGGTTCCGCTCATCCCGCGCATCATGAGCGAGTACGCCCACGGCGCGACCGGCATTGACATCAACCCCGGCGCGCAGATCGGCGAATATTTCTTCATCGACCACGGCACCGGCATCGTCGTCGGCGAGACGACGATCATCGGCGACCACGTCAAGCTCTATCAGGGCGTGACGCTCGGCGCGCTCAGCCCGCGCCACGGCCATGCCGTGACCGGCAAACGCCACCCCACCGTCGGCGACAACGCCACGATCTACTCCGGCGCGTCCATCCTCGGCGGCAAGACCGTCATCGGCGCAAACTCCGTCATCGGCGGCAACTCGTTCATCACTGAGTCCATAGCCCCGAACACGAAGGCCAGCACCGAGACCCCGCGCATGATCTTCCGCGTCGCGCAGCCGAAGCCCGGCGACGAGAAATAAGGCATAAATACACAAAACACCGCAGGCCGACCGGCCTGCGGTGTTTTTACCTTATGCAGTTTCGCGCGCTCACAATACCCCAATGCCGATGCTCAGCACCGCGCCGACGAGCACGATGCCGATGCCGACGAGACACAGCACCACGACGACGGCGGTGCTCATATGCCGGCGCGAGGCGATCGCCCCGATGGTGAGGCCGAGCCCCATCAGCGCGGACACCGCGAGCACGAGCCACGCACCGCCCTTCATTTGCAGAGGGCGACGGCGGTCTTCGCCGCGACGCGGGCGTTATTGAGCACGAGCTGGATGTTGCTCTCGAGACTGTCGCCGCCGGTGAGCTCCGCCACACGGGCAAGCAGGAACGGCGTGGTCTCCTTGCCGTGGATGCCCTGCTCATGGCTCTCGGCGAGCGCCTGGTCGATGGCCTTGTCGATGACGGCCTTGTCCATGGCATACTGCTGCGGGATCGGGTTCGTGACGAGCATGCCGGTCTTGAGCCCCAGGTCGCGCTGCGCCTGGAAGATGGCAGCCAGATCCTCCGGCGTGTCGACGCGCGCGTCGACGCCGAGGCCGCTCTCGCGGGTGTAGAACGCGGGCAGCTCATCCGTGCCGTAGCCGAGCACGGGCACGCCCTTCGTCTCCAGATACTCCAGCGTCAGGCCGAGGTCGAGGATGGCCTTCGCACCCGCGCACACGACCATGACCGGCGTCTGCGCCAGCTCTTCGAGGTCGGCGGAGATGTCCATGGTCGTCTCGGCGCCGCGGTGCACGCCGCCGATGCCGCCGGTGGCAAAGACCTGGATGCCCGCCATGTGGGCGATCATCATCGTCGTGGTGACGGTGGTCGCGCCGTCCGCGCCGCGTGCGCAGATGACCGGCAGATCGCGGCGGGAGACCTTGGCGACCTTGCGCCCGGCCTTGCCGAGGTAGGTGATCTCCTCCTTGGACAGGCCGGCCTTCAGGCGGCCGCCGAGGATGGCGATGGTGGCAGGCACGGCGCCGTTGTCGCGCAGGGTCTGCTCGACGAGCAGGGCCGTCTCGACGTTTTTCGGATAGGGCATGCCGTGGGAGATGATCGTGCTCTCGAGCGCGACGACCGGGCGGCCGTCCGCGAGCGCCTGCTGCACCTCGGGTGCGATGTCCAGATATTTGTTCATGTTCATAATCAAAAACCTCCTTGGTTGTGTCGGTCCGCTTGGTTCGCCTATATTGTAAAAGGTTTTCCGAAATTGTCAAGCACAATCCATCCGCAGCCGTTCCGGCCGCGATCAAAAGGAGGCTGCCGAAGCAGCCTCCAAAAATTTCATATGCGTAATATGCGAAAAATCACGCGGCCAGAAGCGACAAAGCCGGCTCCGGATCTTCCCCGGAATTCATGACTTCATCCATGCCGATGTTGTAGAGGTTGAAGAACACCTGCGCAAGCTGCGCGCGCGTGAGCATGCCGGTCGGGTCAAAGTGCGCGCCGCCCACGCCGTTCATGATGCCGCCCAGGTAGCAGAACGCCACGCCCGCTCTCGCCCAGGAAGCGACGCTGCCGCCGTCCGCGATCTCAGCCAGAGCCGCATCGACCAGATCCGCGCCGAGCTTCACATCGGCCATGCGCAAGAGGATGGTCGCCATCTCCTGACGGGTAATGGCCCGGTTCGGGCGGTATGTGCCGTCCTCATAGCCCTGCATGATGCCGGTGCAGCTTGCCCAGAGCATGGCGTCGTAATACCATGCATCCGGATCTGCGTCCGGAATCGCAGCTATATGCAACACGGTCGGCGAACCGGCAAGCCGGTAGAGCACCTGCGCGACCATGGCGCGGGTCGTCGTCACGTTCGGCGCAAACTCGGTCGCGGTCATGCCGTTCATCAGGCCGGAAGCCTGTGCGAAATCGACAGCCGCCTTGTACCAGCCGCTCTGCGCATCGGTGAAGGTGTTGGGCACAAAGACCAGCTCCGGCATGGCCTTCAGCAGGTCGGCCGTGGCCGCCTCGACCGCTTCCGTCGTCTTCGCTGCCTTGTAGGCTGCATAAGCCGCCTTCACGCCCTTGACAGAGTCTTCCGTGTACGCCGACAGGTCGCACAGCAGGCTCATATTCTCCAGGAACGTCCCGCGGGCCTCCAGCTCTTCAGCGGACGCCGCTCTCACGATGCGGTCGCCCGGCAGGGCATATTCCTCGCCGATGACACCGCCAAGCACCTCGGTAATGTATTCCATGACCACCTCGTCCAGCGGCAGGCCGGTGTCGAACTGGTCGGTCGCCGCTGCGAAGGCGTAGTAGGTGTCGCCGCCGCCGGCCACGAAGTTGTTCGTGACGACAGCGTAGGTAGCCGTCGGGTCAAACGCCTTGCCGTTGACGTTGTCAATGGTCACGCGCTGGATGCTCTTCGGGCCGTAGTAGGTGGATTTGGGATAGGGCTCCTCGGCCTTGTCGTACGGCTCATAGGTCTTGAGGGCAAACTGCAGGCCGGCCACCTGCGGGAAACCGCCGAGGGATTCCGGCGTGCAGAAAGTACTGGCCTCGAGCGCCTCGAGCAGCTCGGCGCCGGTCACGTAAACAACTGCCAGCGTGTTGCCGAACGGCAGCACGGTGTTGATGTCCTTCTTGGTGATGTCGCCCGCCTTGACGGTCGCGCGGATGCCGCCGCCGTTGGTGATGGCGACCACCATTTCAGGATCCACTTCCAGCGCGGCATCGGTGCGGATTTTCCAGAGCATGGCGTCCGTGATCAGGTCGCCGAGGTTGGTCTCAGAGTCACGGTTGCCGTCGGGGGCCTTCGCGCCGTTGAGCGTGACCTTGCTGACGGCAAACTTCTCACCATAGGCCTTGTCGATGGGGTCGATGATGGCCTTGGCGGCCGCGGCGACCTTCTCATCGCGCGTTTTGTAGTCAACGACGGTGACGTCCTTGCCTTCGACCTGCTCCTTGTGCCAGATGGCCTTGAGCTCGTTGCCGACGATCTGCTTCGTGGCGTTGTCAATGGTGATGACGCCGATGTTGGCAAAGGCCGTGCCCGTGGACTGGATGTCCTCGCCGTTCGGGCCGGCGGTGATCACGCTGTGGGAGTGGCCGTCGATGATGAAGTCGATGCCCTTCACGTTCTTGGCCAGATCATAGGAGGTATAGGGCTCGGAGCTCCCGTCGATGCCCAAGTGGGACAGGCAGACGATGATGTCGGCGCCGTTTTTCTGGAGCTCGGCGACCTGCTCGGTCGCGCAGGCATAGAGCTCTTTGCCGTCCTTGCCGGCGAGGAACTTCAGGCCCTGAATGAGTTTTGGGTTGGCCTTGGTCTGCGCCTCCGGCGTCTCGAGACCGAAGAAGCC
>OJKC01002283.1_pt1 | contig 10462 bp, 6 predicted proteins | sample 1596401 | NCBI WGS metagenome assembly OJKC01 (sample SAMEA4350162, study PRJEB24818) | metagenome | biome: human; feature: gut; material: faeces | place: Denmark | collected 2013-09 | reverse complement strand
GCATCTTCTTCCAGAAGCCTCCGCCGCTCTGACAATTCCCTGCGCCGACGGCCAAATCCGTAGCTTTCATCGTTCTGTGCTACATAGTGGTCGTCAATGTACTCCTCCACCGAGGCGAACAGCTTCCGGCTCACGGCCAGCGAGCCCCGGTCGTAGAGCACCAGATACACGGTCAGGTCGTGCTCCATGACGTACTGTGTGATGGTGTCCACCGCAATGCGGAAGGCCTGTTCTTTGGGGTAGCCATAGTTTCCGCTGGACAGCAGCGGAAAGGCCACGCTCTCGCAGTGGTACTCTGCGGCTAATTCCAATGCGGAGTGGTATGCACCGGCTAATTGTTCAGCTTCGCCGAACCCGCCGCCGTGCCACGCCGGGCAGACTGCATGGAAAACGTACTTTGCCGACAGCCCGAATGCCGGGGTACACACGGCCCTGCCCAACTCGCAATGCCCGATGGCTTCACAGGCGGCGGTCAGCTCCTGCTCCCCTGCCGCCTGATAGATGGCACGGCTGGTGCCGCTGCCCTGCAAAAGGTTCCGGTTGGCGGGGTTGACGATGGCATCCGCTGTTACCTTGGTGATGTCGTTGCGGATCATCAAAAAAGGCATGCTGGTTCCTCCCTCATGTGGTTTTCTTCATCCTATCGCATCCGGCAGGGCGGTGCAAGGGCTGCGCTTATTTTGCTGTTCACACAGCTCTGGCAGAGAGCAGGCCGTAAAAGACCGGAGTGCCGCATCAAAGATAGCGTTTTACCCCCATGCAGGAAGGTCCATCGTGAGCCTTTCCAACTCCTGTGCAAGAACCATCAGCCTTTCCCTCAGATGGTTGTTATGTGGAGCATCTACATGGGCAATAAAACGGTTGGGGCGATCAAGAAAAATGCCGTCCACGATCTCTCTGTATGCCCTCAGCTTCCCATGGCAATGAGCACCAGCACGACCACCACCGCAATGGCGATGAGGCAGCCGCAGCCGCTGCCGCTGCCGTCTCCGCCACCGCCGCCACCACCGCCGGACGAACCGCCGAAGTTGCGGTTGAAAGCCGTCATGTATTGGGCATAGCCCGTATCGCCTTTGCCAAAGTAGCCGTAATCACCGTTTGCCATGGTGTTTTCCTCCGTCCGAAGTGTGTTTTGCTTCTTCTGAGGTCATTTTACCGAAAGAGCTGTCCCATAAACATCTCTTTCAACATTTCTCATCATCTCATTCTTTCCGGATTCCCAGATATGCATCAATGTCCATGATACCTTCCCCGCTGACCTCCACCAAATCCTCAAAGGGCACCACGGTGTCGCCCACCTGCAAGGTGCGGAACACCGGGTCGATGCGGTCTGCTTTTCCTGTCAGGGTGAGGTAGTTGCCCACTGCCGGAACCTCCGGGTGGGTAGTGTCCTCCTTGAAATACCGTACCGTAATGGTCATGCCCTTGGTGACCTGCATCAGCTTATCGGAGAGAGCCGACATTTCTTCCTCGGTCAGAATGCGCTTAGTCACCCGCTCCGTGCGCTGCTTTTCTGCGGCAAGCTGCTCGTCATAGCCCCGCAGCGGAGAGAAGGGCGAGAAGATTTTAGCACGGTTCTGAAGGGTCATGCGGGGGTGCTTGCGGAGGGATTCTTCGGTCTGGGGGCGTTCCATCTCTAGGATGTCCCCGTACTTTTGGGCGGTCTCCCGCCCGATTTTGCTATTTTTGTAGTTTTCCATCTGAACCTCCCGCCGAACCTCCTGCACTGTGCCCGCCGATCTGCGCATTGCGCTGGCGCATGGTGGCACCTTCTTCGTAGCTGCTGGCTTTCAGCACGGCGTTTTTACCGTACTTGTTCTTGATACCCAGCATGGCTTGCTGGAGTTTTTTCTCCTTTTCCAGCTTCTTGGTGTCGGTGAAAAAATCCACCTGATAGATGCCCTCGTCCGGCGTGACCTTGTTGGCGTTGATGGTGATGCGCCGCACCGTCAGCGCCGGGTCGGTGATGCGCTCAAACAGCTTTGCGCTTTCGTTGATGAGGGTGCTGCCCAAATTGGTGGGGGCATCAAACCGAACGGTGCCGTGGGCTGCCTTGGGGATGGTTCTGCCGTAGCGGTCGGTCTGGGTCAGACCACGATAGCCGCCCTTGTCCACGTTCTCCCGGTCGTAGCCTATCTCCAAGGTGATGGATTCCGTCACCAGCTTCTTTTCGGTGAGCCGGAACATCAGAATTTCTGCCATCTCCCGGACGATGAGCTTGGCTTTGTCGTTGGGGTAAGGGCAGGTCAGCACCTGTCCCTCACTGATGCTGTTGGTGCTGGGCTTGTAGCTTTTGATCTCAGCCATACCGCAGGGCTCATAGCCCCATGCGTGGTCGATGAGGATCTCTGCGTCCACGCCGAAAATTTCATACAGTCGATCTTTTCCGCGGATGGAAAATCGTGCCAAATCCCCCATCGTATAGATGCCGTGGGCTTCCAGCCGCTTGACGGTGCCGGGGCCGGTCATCCAGAAATCTGTCAGAGGGCGGTGGTTCCACAGCAGATACCGGTAAGACTGCTCGTCCAGCTCTGCAATGCGGACACCATCTTTGTCTGCCGGGATGTGTTTTGCCACAATGTCCATGGCCAGCTTTGCAAGGTAGAGGTTGGTGCCGATGCCTGCCGTTGCGGTGATGCCGGTGTTGGTCAGCACCTCCCGCACCATGGTCATGGCAAGCTCGTGGGCGCTCATGTGGTAATAGGGCAGATAGCCCGTCACATCAATGAAAACCTCGTCAATGGAGTAGGGGTAGATATCCGCCGGGGACACATATTTGAGGTAGGTCTTGTAGATTTGGGTGGAAACGTCCAGATACCGCTGCATCCGGGGCGGTGCAACAATGTAGCTCAAGCCCAGCGCCGGGTCTGCGTTCAGGGCATTGGCATCAAAAGAGGTGCTGGCAAAGTGGTATTTTCCATCCTCTCCCCGGACTGCCTTTTTCTGCCGGATGGCAGTTTGCAGCCGCTGAGCGTTGACCTCTTTCACCCGCTGAACGGCTTCAAACAGCCGTGCTCTGCCGGGTATCTTGTAGGCTTTCAGGGAGGGCGACACCGCAAGGCAGATGGTCTTTTCGGTGCGGGAGGCGTCCGCCACCACCAGATTGGTGGTCAGGGGGTCCAGATGACGGTCTACGCACTCCACCGAGGCATAGAAACTTTTCAGGTCGATTGCCAGATAGGTGCGCTGCGCTGCCATACTTCAGCCCTCCTTTGCAAAAGCTACAACTATTTATCTTATTATAATAAATCTTTACGCTGTTTTCAAGATGGAATGGCTATTTTATCTGTGATATAGACAACAAAAAAGAGTGGCAGCATTTCAAGCTGAAACGCTGTCACTCTGTAGGAACTGCGTAATGACTGACGATTATCCTTCTACTTTGACCGTAGCACGATCGCTCTTTGCGTTTCCATCCGCATCCAGCGTGATATGCACAAAATGTTCCGGCTTATCATAATCCTTTGTCTCGCCGTCATCGGTATAGTATTCATAGGATGCACCATCGGGAGCATAGGCAAGCAGGCGCAGATCTGCAAAATCCACATCGGCAACGCTCTGGATCTTTTTGCCGTCCTTGGCAAGGGGCAGAAGGTGTCCCTTGCGCATAAAGAACACCACTTCATCCAGCTCCACCGGAATGTAATGATGGCCTGCTGGCAGCACGCTGGTTTCGATGCGGTTGCTTTCGCTGCACTTTACCCGCACCTGCAGCATCTCCTCCGGCAGATAAACATACCGACCTCGGGCATTTTGCTCATATACCGGGGCGATCAACAGGCTTTCACCGATCATCACCTCATCCTCCACCCGGCGGGCAAAGTCGTCCTCCGGGAAGGCGAACGCCAACGGCATACAGTACATGCCGTCGTGCAGGGCAGCTTTCATGTACTCGCTGTAAATGTAGGGCAGCAGCAGGTAGCGCAGCTGTAAAATACCGGCAAAGGCAGCCTTGTTCTTAAAGCGGTAGGGTTCCTGCCGGCGGGTGTCCTTGGCAGAGTGGTTCCGCAGCAGCGGAGAGAAGATGCCCATGCCGTACCAGCGCAGCACCAGATCCTCCGTGGTATTGCTGCCAAAGCCGCCAATGTCGGGGCCTTCGTACAGGAAGCCGCACATATTCAGGGAGGGCATCATGTGCAGCGCAAGCAGAATGTGGCTCCACCAAGAATGGTTGTCGCCAGTCCAGATGCCGCCATACCGGTGCATCCCGATGCAGGCAGAACGGGAGTACATCAAAATGCGCTTGTCCGGCTCCAGCCGCTCAAAAGCCTCGCCTGCCGCACGGGTCATGTTATAACCAAAAAGATTATGTACCTTGTCGTGCCGCATACGCCCCTGTTTGGTGTTGTGGTAGAACAGCTTATAATCGTTTTCGTTGTTGGAAAGCTCTGCCACCATGCCGGTAAAAGCACCAAAGCTGGAAATATCCAGGTTTTGCTTGCTGTATTTCTCAATTTGAGCAAAGGTCTTTTTCAGTCTTTCTTCTGCGTAGAAGATAGCAGGCTCGTTCATATCATTCCAGAAGCCCTCGATCCCCTGATCCAGCAGAACTTTATATTGACTGCCAAACCAAGCACGGGCTTCCGGGTTGAGCATATCGGGGAAGTGTACCCGTCCCGGCCACACACCGGCTACAAAGGGGGTGCCATCCTGATTCGTGCAGAAGTAGCCGTTTTTCACGCCTTCCTCGTACACATCATATCCATCTTCGACCTTGACTGCTGCATCGATGATGGGGACAAGATGGATGCCCTGCGCTTTCATCTCGGCGGCAAAGTCTGCAAAACGCGGGAAGCGCTGCGCATCCACCGTAAAGTCCTTGTAACGCTCCATGTAATCAATATCCAGAACCACAGCGTCCAGCGGCATATGATTGGCACGGTAATTTGCCACCACCTCGCGGACCTCGTCCTCGTTCATGTAGCTCCAGCGGCTCTGGGCGTTGCCAAAAGCCCATTTGGGCGGAATATAACTGCGCCCCACCAACTGGCGGAACTGGTGCACAATATCGGTCAGGCTCTCGCCCTCAATGATGTAGAGATCGTAATTTTCCTCGGCCACCGTGATGCGTAAGGTATCCATGTCGGTGTAGCCGCAGTCAAAGGTGACCTTGCCCGGGTAGTCGATAAAAACGCCAAATGTATCCTTGCCGGACACGATCATAAAATTATAAGCACCGTACAGCGAGGATTTGCCCTCGGTATGGTTGCCGTCATCGGAGCATTTGCTTTCGTACACCCACCCGCGCTTGTTGATACCACGGACGTTTTCGCCAAGACCATACAGAACATCCTGCGGCTCCATGGCATAGGAGAAACCATCCGGCTCCTTGGTCAGATAGGGGATCGTTTCCATCATGGGCAAAAAAGAACCCACTACACTTTCGGTATCAAACGGTTGACCGTATCGCTTTTTGTAGATCATAGTAAAATACCTCTCCTCTGTTTTTTTGAATTGTCACAGTGTAAAACGTACCAACGTATTTTTGATGGACAATTAAGAAACTCTGACATTGGCTGGAGCAATTGGGGCTTCAGCCTTATTTTCAACCCAATCGCTGCGGTTGTGCAGCTATTTCAATACAAGATCCTCGAAACGTGATGCTCCTGCTTGCCCAGATACTGCAATGCACAGATCACAGCCACTGTTTCAGCACATCGTTCAGCTTATTCAAATCAAGCGGTTTGGCGATATGCTCGTTCATGCCGGTGTTCTTTGCCAGTTGCACGTCCTCGGCAAAGGCATTTGCCGTCATGGCAATGATGGGCACTTTGCCCCGGCTGCCGGCAAGCGCACGGATCGCAGCAGTGGCTTCGTAACCATTCATGATGGGCATCTGGATGTCCATAAAAATGAGATCGTACCACTTTTCTGGCGCTTCCATCACCTTTTCGACTGCAATTTTTCCGTTTTCGGCAATGTCAATGGTCACGCCCGTCATGCCTATGATCTCGGTTGCGATCTCACGGTTCAGCTCGTTATCTTCCACAAGAAGGATCCGCTTGCCCGCATAATTTTCCTTCGCAAAATCTTCCAGATAGTTCCGGGCGTTTTTCTCCTGCTTCCCGGATGTAAACTGCCGCAGAGTTGCCGTCAGGCGGGAACGGAACAGCGGTTTTGCCATAAACGCATTCACGCCCGCTGCTCTGGCTTCTTCTTCGATCTCGCTGAAATCAAAGGAAGTCAGGATGATGATCGTGACGTCCTCCCCGACGCATTCCCGAATTCTTCTGGCCGTTGCGATGCCGTCCATCTGCGGCATCTTCCAGTCCAGGATCACCGCAAAATAGTCGCGGCCGGTCTTGTGCCGCGCCGCGCAGCGTTCCACGGCTTCCTTGCCGGTCAGGACCCATTCGCCCGCTATGCCGATCTCCTGAAGGGTTGCAACGGTGCTTTCGCAGCAGGTCTTGTCATCGTCCACGACCAGTACCGGCAGATCGAGCAGTTCTTTTTCCTGTTCCTTCTCGTTCTCCTGAAGCTTCAGATAGACCGTGACCGTGATCTTCGTTCCCTTGTTGGGAGCGCTTTCGACCTGAATGTCACCATTCATCAGGTTGACGATGTTTCTTGCAATGGCCATGCCAAGACCGGTGCCCTGCACCTTGGTCGTCCGGTGATCGTCTGCCCGGCTGAACGGCTCGAACATGATCTTCTGGAATTCCGGCGTCATACCGATGCCGTTGTCCTCGATGGAAAACTCGTAGCAGCCAAGCTCCGAGAAGCCGTTCGGTTTTTCCTTGATCGTAAGGGTGATGTTTCCTCCATCCGGGGTATACTTGACGGCGTTGCTCATCAGGTTCACAAAGACCTGCTGGATGCGCAGGCTGTCGCCGCAGACCGCTTCGTGCTCAATGTGCTCAATATGGACTTCGAGCTGATGTTTGTGCTCGTCGATTGCCGGTTTTGTGAGGGTGAGCAGGTTATCGACCAGCTCCGGCAGGCTGAAATCCTCCTCGGCAAGGCTCATTCGCCCGCTCTCGATCCTGGCCATATCCAGCACTTCATTGATCAGTCCCAACAGATGACGGCTCGATTTTGTGATCTTGCCAAGGCACTCGACCACCCTGTCCTGACTCTCGATATTCGCACCCGCAATGGCGGTCAAGCCAACGATTGCATTCATCGGTGTACGGATATCATGGGACATATTGGAGAGAAATTCTGTCTTGGCGCGGCTTGCGTTTTCCGCCGCCCGGTACGCATCCTTCAGTGCCTTATGGGATTCGATCTCGGCCTTTTTCTCCTGTGACACATCCATAGAGGCCAACAGTGCTTTGACCAGCTTTGTGCCATTCCACTCCAGCGGAATGAAGGAAGCGATCTTATAGGTGTTCTCATCTATGGAGCAGTATTCAAATTTGTAGATGTCGTTCTCATCCTGCAAATTCTTGCGGATATTTTCCGGCAAAATCAAAGTAGCCAGTGCGTCCAGTGGTTCCAGTGTCTTATACTTTGCAACCACCTGCTCCACAAAATCATGGTAGGTTCCGATCGGTGCGTATATCATTTCACCTTGCAGATTGTAGAACCGATACCGGTCATTCTCCAGATCGCAGACGACAAAGCGGTCCAGCAGACGCACCATACTCTTGATCAAAAGATCCATCGATGCGTTATCTGAGGCCATCTGCATCCGCCGTGCCGTCTCTGCTTTGGACTCTGTGATGTCCCGCAGAAAAATCATCGCATATTCGGAATCTTCGATCTCACCGCGCATGACCACGTTGCTGACCCATCGTTCCTCCCCATCCAGAACGATGCGGCACTCCTGACGCAGCTCCGTCTCAAGCCCCTTTAATTTTTCCGTGATGTAGGCGCGATTGTAGAAATTCGTTACAGACTTTTTGTCCTCTTCCACCACATAGTTGTCCACAAAGAATCGGACCAGTCCATCCCATGTGTGGTTCTGCTCAAAGGCCGTCATCAAAGAGGGCTCCACTTTGAAAGGATCAAAGGTGTTCTCTTCCAGATTTACATAGTATTCGCAGAGGTTTGCGCTGGTAAATGCACGGTGAAATGCCGCTGCCCGCTGCGCCTGCATCCGGCTTCTTTTTTCCGCGTCAATGTTGCTGATGATTCCGGCAATTCGATTGGCCGAGCCATCCAGACGGCGTATCACCTCCGCCGATGCCCGGAACCAGTGGTATTGGCCATCCTGTATTTTCAGTCGGTACTCAACATTATATTTTGTAGTATTGGTTTTGTCCGCGATCGTTTCCAAAAGCAGCTGCATTACCCGGTCATAATCCTCCGGGTGCAGAAGGTTCGACCACGAATCCAGTTTGTTCGGAAAATCCAGAATGTCATGATATCCAAGGATCTGCCGGAACGCATGGCTCCAGTTCACATGAACGATCTCATCATTTTCATTGCACTCAAAATACCATAGTGCAGAATGGATGGATTCGTTGATTAACGCAAGATTTTCATACGCCCAGTTCATCTGTACCGACAGGACCCAGATCGGTGTTCCATCCGTATCGACTGCATCTTTTTTGTAGAGACGCACATAGACGGGAGACCCATCTGCCGTGAGGATCCGGCCTTCCCCTTCGCCCTGAATCTGACGAAAGCGCGCATTGTCGAGGAATGCGGCATCTCTCTTATAGAAAAGATTCTTCAGCGAACCCTTTGTCTGCTCCATCAGGGATGCATAGCTGTGGTTCAGATTATGCAGCAACAGATCACTGACCGACAGGATCGACAATTCGGCATCATAGTACCCGGTAATGGTTCCGACACCGCCATTATGATAGATCGTCTCCTGCATGGCCTGAAATGCATCTTTTCCCAGCCTTACCGTATCGGAAGTGTAGATTTCATCTGTAAGTCTTCTATCGAATTTCATTTTCATCCTCGTAGGGTTTTGATTCTGCCGCGCACTTCAATTCTGGTATGTCTTTTATGGTCAACTGGCATACTGATTTTTGATCAAGCTTGTACAGCATCGCTAGTATAGTATACTTGCGCAGCATTTCGATTTCAAGCGCTAATTGGCATTGGCTGTGTAAAAAAGAGAGGCCAATCTGCGTAAAAATTTGCGCAAGTTGATCCCTGTACTTTTCCACAATCCGGCTATCCGTATAGACAGTCGTCTTGCGATGCGGTATACTCGAACCAGATCAACATTTTCAGGAGGAAAAATCATGGCGGGAGAAACCAACAAAGTCGTCATCGTTACCGGAGGAAGCTCCGGCATCGGACGGTGCACGGCATCCGCTCTGAAGGAGAATGGCTGCATCGTCTATGAGTTCAGCCGCAGAAATATCCCTATGGAGGGTGTCACCCATCTGTCTGTCGATGTGACCGATGAAGATGCGGTCAACGCCGCTGTGCAGCAGGTCATCCAAAAAGAGACCAAAATTGATGCAGTGATCAACTGTGCAGGCTTTGGCATTTCCGGTGCGGTGGAGTTTACGTCCATGGAGCAAGCCAAAGCACAGTTTGATGTGAACTTTTTCGGGACAGTCACTGTAAATAAAGCGGTTCTCCCCTTCCTACGCCATCAAGGGAAGGGGCATATTGTGAACATCAGCTCTGTTGCTGCCGTAGCGCACATTCCGTTCCAGACCTTCTACTCTGCAAGCAAAGCCGCTATTTCCTCTTACTCCTATGCGCTGGCAAACGAAGTCAAGTCCTACGGCATCCATGTTACCGTCGTAGAATTGGGCGATATCTGCACCGGGTTTACAAAAGCACGTCAAAAAAGTATTCTCGGCGATGATGAATACGGTGGACGTATCTCCCGGAGCGTCAGTCAGATGGAGCATGACGAGCAAAACGGCATGGACCCGGCACGCATTGGACGGTACATCGCCGGTATTGTGGAGAAAAAGAACCCGGCAGTCGTTTATGTTGCCGGGGCACAGTATAAATTCCTGAGCCTTTTGTGCAAGCTCCTGCCCGCCGCAGCACGCGGAAAGATCGTGGGGAAAATATACGGGTAACAGGCGCATTGCTCCGCAAAGCTGCTATATAAACTAAAAAATCCGCCGAGGATGCCTCCCAACAGGGAAGGTTCCTCGGCAGCATTCGTTTATCGGGTCTGTGTTTTTTCGGTGGTGTTCTTTTCCTCTGCAAAAAAGCGGACAACCGTTTTGGGGTTGTCCGCAGAAGGATGTATTGTTTTCGTCACTCGATAAACGGGAATTTGGTGTGTGCTTTATAAATTTTTCCCGATCCACTCAAGTTCGTTCATGGAATCCTTATTTTTTTCAAGTTCATCTCTGGCTGTTGCGTAATATGATTTTTTGAAAAGCATATCCCATGAAAGATATTTTGCCATACAGTCAAACTGCTTATCAATCAACTCATACTGGATACTGTCTACAGGAGAACCACCTACAACAATTGTGCCAACTTTTTTGTTTTTTAACTGCAATCCACGGCAGTAGCACTTATCAATGATAAGTTTCAATTGTGCTGACATTCCCCACCAAGAAGCTGAGGTATCAAATATAAT
>OJKC01002274.1_pt1 | contig 10497 bp, 4 predicted proteins | sample 1596401 | NCBI WGS metagenome assembly OJKC01 (sample SAMEA4350162, study PRJEB24818) | metagenome | biome: human; feature: gut; material: faeces | place: Denmark | collected 2013-09 | reverse complement strand
CGTCGACTTCGCCGCGCGCGGGCATGATGCGCGCCCACTCCACGCCCATACGGGCGATGGGCAGGTGCAGCCCCGCCATCAGCGCGCAGTCCTCGCGCCAGCGGTTCCAATGGTCGTCGGCCACCGCGGGGTCAGAGTCGTCCTTGATCCGGCCCTGATGGTACCAGTCATTCCAGTTGCTTCCGACCTCGCCGCCCTCGATCTGCGCCGAGGCGGAACTGACGCCAAGCAAAAATCCTTCCGGGAACTGCAGCCGCATGGGTCGTCCTCCTTTTACCTCTTATGGGTGTATATACTTGTTTATATTGTATGTGTTTTTCCAGTCTCCCGCAAGTGTCAATTTTGGACGAAAGCGGGCCTGAAAATCTGTTCAGGTTTCCATATAGCGAAACTGCGGTGATATGTTACAATAATATTGTTGTTATGGAAACTAACGAACGGCATGGGGAGAAATGAATATGCGTCATACAAGATGGTTTAAGGACATGGTTTTTTATCAGATCTGGCCCCGGAGCTTCCGCGACGGAAACGGCGACGGGATCGGCGATCTGTGGGGGGTATTGGAGAAGCTCGACTATCTGAAGGAGCTCGGCATTGACGGCGTCTGGTTCTCGCCGCTCTATCCGTCGCCCGGCGCGGACTGCGGCTATGATATTTCGGATTACATGGACATTGCACCGGAATACGGCGGCATGGAAGCGTTTCGGGCCGTTCTGGAGGGCCTTCACCAGCGCGGGATGAAGCTTGTCATGGATTTGGTCGTCAATCACACGAGCGACGAGCATGAATGGTTCCAGAAATCCCGGCGGCGCATCGAGCCGTATACTGATTATTATATCTGGCGGCCCGCAAAGTCGAACGGAAAACTGCCGAACAACTGGGACAGTCATTTTGAGGGCAAGGCATGGCAGTGGGACGATCTGCGGCAGGAATATTATCTGCATCTGTTTGCCGTCAAGCAGCCGGATCTCAACATGGACAATCCGCTTGTCCGAACAGAGGTCAAGAAGATCCTCAAATTCTGGCTCGATCTCGGCGTCGACGGCTTCCGTGAAGATGTGATCACCTTTATTTCCAAAAAGGAGGGCCTGCCGGACGACCATCTGTTCCCGATCTTCAAGGGCATCCGGTTTTACAATCACGGCCCGCACATCCACGAGTATCTGCAGGAGTTCCGCCGCGATGTGCTGGAAAATTACGACTGCATGACCATTGCTGAAGCGCCGCTCGTCACGCCGCAGCGGGCACTGGATTATATCGAAGAGTCGGACACGAATGAGATCGACATGATGATCCAGTTCCAGTGTATGTGCGCCGACTGCTTCTTTACGGACTATATGCCGCGCAGTTTCTCCTTAAAGCGCCTGCGCCGGGCCTTTTCCAGCTGGCAGACGCAGCTGGACGGGCGCGGCTGGAACGCGCTGTATCTCGAAAATCACGACCACCCGCGCGTGATCTCACGCTACGGCAGCGAACAGTACCGCGTGGAGAGCGGAAAAATGCTGGCTGTCAGCTATCTGTTTTTGAAGGGCACGCCGTTCATCTATCAGGGTCAGGAGTTCGGCATGACGAACTGGCGGCCGGAAAGCACCAGTATGTACGAGGACGTGCAGACCCGCAACCAGCACCCGGACTGGCCGGAGGAAAAGCGCCTTGCGCTCTATCACCGCGCGTCCCGCGACTCTGCCCGCACGCCCGTGCAATGGACAGACGGCGAACACGCCGGGTTCACGACCGGTACGCCATGGTTTTATGTAAACGAAAATTACAAGGACATCAACGTCGAACAGGCGCTGCACGATCCGGATTCGATCCTGAATTTCTACAAAAAGGCCATTGCCCTGCGCAAAAGCCTGCCCGTCGTCCGCGACGGCAGCTATCAGGAATATTACAGGGGCTCGGACAAGCTTTATGTCTACGCCCGCGAGACAAAGGAGCAGAAGCTGCTGGTGATCTGTTCGTTCACCGACAAGCCTGTGCGCTTTCAGGCGCCGTATAACTTCTCACTTGGCGACATGAAGCTTCTTCTGACGAATTACGACGGTACCCGCGAGGAAAACAGCTTCCTCACCCGCCCATACGAAGCCCGCGTCTATCTGTACGAATAAACGCTTCATTATGTTATGTAAACACGCATGAACCCAGCCGGGTCCATGCGTGTTTTTCACTGTGCAAAAAGCGATTTTTGTTCTCCTGCTGTCTTACAGGAAGAATTTCCGGTGCAGGGATTCGCGCAGGGGCTTGCAGATGGCGATGACGATCAGCATCAGGCCGAGCACAATGCCCGCGACCATCGGATAAAATGACCAGAAGAGCGTCTCGTGGATCTGGAACGTCAGATTGATCAGGAACTCGATGAGCACGGCCAGACCGCCGCCGAGGATCAGCATACCGCCGTAGATGTAAAGATACCCGCCGCGCAGATAGTGCGTCAGGGCAACGGCTGCGCTGATGAGCAGGCCGATCGCACCTGTGACCGGGAATGCAAAGGACAAGAACCAGTGCCCGCCGGTGGCAAAGTTGATATAGAGCAGGTACAGTCCCACCGCGATGAAATCGACCGGCACAAATATGACGGGATTGGGCCGCCGGAACCACATGGGCAGCAGGATAACGACATACAGCAGCGCAATCGCTCCCGCCGCATAGCCGGACCAGACAAGTGTTCCGTTGATGCGCCAGTCGCACAGCAGACACAAAAGTGCGGGCAGAAGCGCCGCGATGGTCAGCACGAACAGGACGCCGGAACGGTTCACGTCCTCGGGCCGGATGCGTTTGTCCGGCGGAAAGGGCGGCTCGGAGAGATTGCGCGGGATATCGGGATGAAATACCGGTGTCCCGCAAAGAGGACATTTTTTCTCGCTGTCAGCGAGTTCAACGCCGCATTTGACACAATACATGTTTCACAGCCTCCTATTCATGCCCAACGCTGGTTGCTCTCGACCTTGACGGGCAGCCCCAGCGTGTGCAGCACACGGTAAAAATGAGATTCCAGCTCCGGCTCGCGGATGTTCCGGATCATGTTGATATACATGGTGCCGTTCCAGCTGACGACGCCGCAGTTGTGCGGAGCTTTGGCCTGCACGCCGATGATGAAGTCCATCCGCGCAACATACGGAGCCATTTCCTCCGGCAGTCTGACAAGACCGAGGTTGGACAGGCACAGGCAGGATTTGCACTCGCCGACCAGATCGAACACGGCCTTCATGGCGATATTTTTCACGAACAGCGGCATGACGCGCAGCACAGCGGAGCGTTCGCTCGCCACGTTCGTCGCGATCTTCGCCGCCATCATCCGGGGATCGTTTTCCAGACCCATCCGGTAATGAACGATCCGGCAGATCTCCGCAAGAGAATAGTCGCCCAGGCGCGGATCGATCTCCGGCGTGACATAGGACGCAAAGTTCCGCATCGTCCGGCTCGGGAACAGGCCGCGCAGATTGACCGGCAGCAGGACCTTGACAGGCTTGCGCCGCATACGGCGCGGAACCTTTTCATTCTGCAAGTCGCTGATGGCCTTCATCATGACGGCGGCAATGAACTCTGTCACGCTGACGCCGAATTCCTTCGCCTTTTCCTTGACAGCGGGGACGGGCAGCATGAGCGTGGTGAGGTTCAAAAAGCCGTCCGGCTCCGGCGTTCCGCTCATGTGGTAGGCGGTCTGCTCGGCGCGGCTGGCGGTGATGTCGCCCGCGTAGCGCAGGAAGCTGTCCTCCAGCTCCTCCGGGTCAGGATCCTCCAAGCGGCCCAAAACGCCGTTTTCGGCGGGGATATTGATCTTGTATTTCTGGCACAGGTATTCCGCAACCAGCGTTTTGAGGAAGATCAGACCGCCCGTGCCGTCCGTGACTGCGTGGAAGAACTCCACGGCGATGCGGCTGCCGTAGACCAGCACACGGAAGGCGCATTTGCGCACGTCGTCAAACGGGACGTGGACAAGCGGATAGCTCTTGTCTTCTTCAATCGCGGGAGCCTTCGTGATCTCCTCGAGATAGTACCAGAACACGCCCCGGCGCAGGCGGACGGCGATGGACGGGAAGCGCCGCACCGTCACGTCCAGCGCGGCGCGCAGCACGTTCAGATCGACCTCCTCCGTCAGCGTGGCGGACAGGCGGAAATAATTCGTCCAGTTCCGGCGCTTGGCCGCCGGGTAAATTTTCGCGGCATTGTCCAGCCGCATCCAGCGCAGCTTGCGCACCGGAGAGAGCACACGCGTCATGAACCGTCCGATGGTGTCAAAATCGGACATGTTTTCATTCAGATAATACAGCACATATGCGTGCCAGCGCTCCGGCGCAATAACGATCTGGCTCTTGCAGCCGGAATCGAGCAGCTTTTTATGGAGCATGCGCGTATCATCGAGCATGACCTCGTCCCCGCCAACGAACAAAAGCGACGGCGGCAGGCCCGTCAGATCGCCGAACAGCGGTGAGCAGAGGGGGTTTTTCGGGTCGTCGGTGTAGCAGGCAGCGTAGAATTGCAGCAGTTCCGGCGTCATGGAGGGGTCGATGTCGCGGTTGTCAATATAGGACTGACCGGAGCCTGTGAGGTCTGTCCACGGCGAAATGCCGATCAGGCCGCACGGAAGCGGCAGGCGCAGCTGCTTCAGCCGCAGGCAAAGCGCGTAAATAAGTCCGCCGCCGGCGGACTCGCCGCAGAGCAGGATCTGGCTGGCGGGATAGCCCTTGGAGAGCAGATACTGATAGCTCACGACCGCGTCGTCCAGCGCAGCCGGAAAGCGGTCCTCCGGGGCCAGACGGTAGGCTGCGCAGAACACGCGCACACCGCACTCGTCTGAAAGCGTGGCCGCGAAGCCCTTGGCATAGTCCAGATTGCCGCAGGTGTAGCCGCCGCCGTGCAGATAGAGCACAACGCCCTGCCGCCGCTCGTCCTTGGGCATGATCCACGCGCCCTGAAACGGGCCGAAGTCATGGTCGCGGACGATCACGTCGCGCCGGTGGATAGCCTCCATCAGCTCGCCGAGCTTGTCCTGTCCCTTCCGGGTGATCTCCAGAGAGCAGTTGGCGACAAAGGGTTTAAAGAAATTGAGCTGTGCGCGCACCAGCTTCGCAGGCAGACCCATAGATACCGTTCCTTTCAGAAAAGCGTTTCAATCAATTTGTATAGTATAGCATTGACCGGAATTTTTGTAAATACACGAAACCGCGCCGGAAGGGATTTTCCTTCCGGCGCGGTTAAAATCTTGAAGCAGGCCGTCAGCCGTTCAGCTGGACGGTTTTTCCGGCTGCTGCGGGGGCGTTTTTCGCGTCCAGAACGAACAGCTTTGCCTGCGCGGCGTTGGAATCGATCTGGAAGGTCAGGCTGTTGATTTTCCCGGACTCGAGCGGCTGGATCACCGTGCGCAGCAGCCGTCCGTCCGCCGCGTAGAACGCACAGATGGCGCGCGCACCGTCCTGCATACAGGCGATCTCTGCTGTGACAGCGGTTCCGGTGCGCTGGGCTGAGAGAATTTCGGTCGAAGTGAGCAAGACCGGGACGGAATCGGTGTTGTTCAGCATGTTCGGCTCATCCTGCTGGAGTCTGACCGTGGCCGTCACGTCCTCGCCGTAAAGGGCGGCGAAGGAATCAGGCTCGTATTCGGCGATGACTGTGCCGCCGTACGTAAGGTTCTGGAAAGTGCGTTCGGCAAGCGTCTGGCCGTCGGGGCCGGCAAACAGGACGCTGCCGCTGGCCGGTTCCAGACCGCGGTTGACGACGACGGCCTGCAGGAATTTGCGGCTGCCGATCTGTAGCAGCGCAAGCTCGACCTCCGCGTCTGCGCTGCCGACGGTGCAGGCGGCAGTGTTGTCCTCCGGCGTGTAGTCGTCCTGTCCGTGCTCCTGTACTTCAAAGGTGACGATCTGTTTCTCGGACGGGCAGGTGATATTGACGGTGAATTCCGCGCTTTCGCCCGGCAGGAGCTGGCAGTCCTGCGCCGTGCTCACGCCATCCGCGGTGAGCGTGAGACTGCTGACCGTGTGGTCGCCGGAGTTGGTGACGGTGAACGTAACGGGAAGCGTTTCGCCCGGAACAAGCGCGTCGGCGTCAAAGCTGACGTCGGAGAGCTTCAGGTCGCTGACGGGCAGGATCTGCGTCCAGACGAGATCTTTTGTGTCGTCTACATCATCCGCGGTGATCGTCACGGTCGTGTGCATACCGAGAGCGTAGGTCTTACCGTTCAGCTCTGCGGCGTTCAGGTTTTCCAGATACTGCTCGTCGCCGATCAAGAGGATCGGTGCACTCCAATGGTCGTTTACAGCGTCATAATGCAGCGCGGCCAGATTGGCGTTTGCGCCGTTGGACTGGTTAAAATAGATGCTGTCGCCGACGATCACGAAGTCGCGGCCCAGGCCTTCGACCGGGACTGTGTTCCCCGCTTCGTCGTGCAGCGCGCCGTCGGCATTCCAGATAAAGGAGTCCGCCGTCGTGCCGGGCAGTCTGCCGTATACGGCCCGGCCGGTCACGTTCTCGGCCAGCAGTTGGCTGCCGCAATAGAGCTTGCCGTCAGAGGTATAGGCGGCGGCGGGCGCGCCGTTCTGCGCGCCGATGCAGATAGAGCCAATACCTGCGGCGTCCGCTGCTTTGCGCGCGTCAAGCCATGCGCCGCCGCGATATTCCGCTGTATAGACCGTACTGGCGGCGGGGTTCACAACGCTTTCTTCATCCGTGACCGCAGATTCCACCCACGCGAGGACGGGCGTTCCGTTCACGCAGGAGAGCGTGGGCAGGTGCATATACTCGTTGGATTGATAGGTTTTCTGCGCGGTGAACGCAAGCGTGCTTTTGTCGACCGTGCCGACCACGATATTCTGGTGCTGGGCGTAGGAGACGAGGGAATTGCCGGGCTCCTGCGTCGTGCGGGCGTAGGCAAGCCAGAGCGTCTGGCCGTCTGTGCAAAGCTGCGGCGCATCGTCCAGAATCGCACCCGCATCGGCACGCACGGGTTCACTCCAGCTTGTCCCGTCAAATTTCGTCAGCGCGATATAGCGCACGCCGGTATCCGCATCCGCGCGCACAAAGGCCGCGTAGAGCGCGCTCCCGTCCGAGATCATGACGGGCTGGGCGTTGCGGTATGTATTTTGCAGCAACGTCTGATACGACGCTTTCAGCTGCGCGGCGCGGACAGCGTAGGTCCGCACGGCAGCCGGGGCCCAGTCGGATTCCGCCGCAAGATAGCTGAGGTCAGACGGGGCATACGCAGAAGCCTCCGGTGCCGCATCCCACGCTGCATCAGACAGCAGGGATTGGGATTTTACGGAATTGGCGGTGTATAGGTGCCAAGTTTGGTGGGCGAAGGGTTTATGGGCTTCCAATGGGCCGATGTATCCCTTTATGCCAAGCTCACCCGTCAGATCAACAGTCTGCAAAAAGCCACTGCTTGTCCCAAGTATGTTCCACTTTGCAGCCAAATCTGCTTGTCCATACCCACCAAGGCCGCACACACCGCTTGCGCCGACGCCCAAAAATGGCGTTAGCTTAATTGAGGGCTTCATGCTGATATTGCCGTTCCATGTTTCTGTATTAAACCGATAGCTGATCGAACCGGCCGTTTCAAGTGCAAGTTTTACATCAATCTGTAGTGTGACCGGAATGATCATCACTGTATTGTAGCTGTGCTTAAAGGCTTCCACATCTATAATTACTACGATATTGCCGGAAGCCGTCTTGCTGCCAATATCCGCTTCAGCATAGCCGCAAACCATAACGTCGCATGTCTTAAAAAAAGTCGTTTTATTGCTCTGCTTCATAAAATTTTTGAGCAATTTTTTGTCTGTTTCTTTTACGATTCCGTAAGCGATAATCTTTGCAATCGTATCTTTATACTCTTCCAACTGCTCTGCTTCAGTCTTCGCGCTGTTTCCCTCCAGCTTCTTTGAGACAAAATTAATTCCAATCTGTAGTTTGTCTTGCGTCGCAGACACAAATACAGGCGCGTTCAGCGGCATATCGAAAGAAAGCGTAGTGCCTCCAATATACGGAATATCGTCACTTACAGCAAAGCTGATTTTCTTTCCTTTGAGTTCGAATTTGAAATCCTCGTTGACAGAATTTTTCGCAAATTGCAGATTAATGCGCGTATCCATCGTCTGTCCATTTGCACCGGTCACACGGACAAAGCAGCCACCTCCCTCTACGAAGTCTCTGACGTCAAGCTTCTGGAAATTTCCGTCTGTGGATTTTGCGATTTCCTTTTTATTCTGATAGACTGCATAGCCTGTCACGGCCGACGTATCCGTGGCCGCGCAGGAAAGGTCAAAATATCCCGAATTCAGGTCACCGATCAGGGCCCCGTCGTTGCGCAGATTCAGAACCTTCGTCTGGATCACCAGATTCGTATCAAATTTGTCAGATATCTTTGCATACTTGAGTTTCAATTTACCATAGCTTTCAGGGTAGAGAATTACTCGTTCAAAGCGTGTGTCGCTCTTTTTCCAGTTGCTGTTTTTATTCGTCCACTCAATATATCCGCTCTTGACGACCCGAATAACAGGCTCTCCAACCGTCGTCAGATCGACGAACGCATCGCCATTTTCGTCCGTGACTGCTCTGCTGCCGTTCCACCACACCGTCGCATCGCTGACAGGATTTCCAGATTCGTCAATGGCCCGAATACAGTATTTTCCCGTTGGTACAGAAGTTTTTGTTTCTTCCGGAATTGTTTTTCCATCCCATGTTTTCAGCAGATAGCCGTTCCATGTGCCTTTCTCCGCGTCATAAGCAGAGCTGTCCGTCCATCCGGTGGTGCCGGGCATGTAGTAAATGCAGAATGTGCTTTCGCATCCCGAAAAAGTGTTGGGCCAGACACCCGGTGCATTACCGTAAAAATAGGCACGCTCCAGTTCCCGGCAGCGAGCGAACGCATTCCTGCCTATGCTTGACATACTTTTTGAAATCGTGACGCTCGTCAGACTGCTGCAGGCTTCGAATGCACTATCACCAATGCTCGTCACGCTGTTTGGAATCGTGACGCTTGTCAGACTGCTGCAGCCTTTGAACGCATAACCACCAATTCTTGTCACGCTGCTTGGAATCGTGACGCTCGTCAGGCTGCGGCAGCTAGAGAATGCAAATCCACCAATGCTCGTCACGCTGTTTGGAATCGTGACGCTCGTCAGACTGCTGCAGGCTTCGAATGCACTATCACCAATGCTCGTCACGCTGTTTGGAATCGTGATGCTCTTCAGGCTGCTGCAGCAAGAGAATGCAGATCCACCAATGCTCGTCACGCTGTTTGGAATCGTGACGCTCGTCAGACTGCTGCAGTGAGAGAATGCAGCCGCACCAATACTTGTCACGCTGCTTGGAATCGTGATGCTCGCCAGACTGCTGCAGTAAGAGAATGCACCTTTACCAATGCTCGTCACACTGTTTGGAAGCGTGACGCCGGTTAGATTCGTGCAATTATAAAAAGCATAGTCTCCTATACAGGTTACCCCACTTTTTATGGATACGCTTTTGACCTTAGTGCTTGCCCAAGGACCACCGTGGTATTCATAGTCTGCCATTTTGCCGTTCCCGTAAATCGTCAGTGTCCCCTCGGAATCCAGCGTCCACGTCAGATTTTTCCCGTCTCCCTCACCGCCGCAATGGCCGGAATCAACGATATCCGCCGCGAAGATCTCTGCCGTCAGGGCAGCCAGCATGCACAGGGTAAGTGCAAGGGCGACGAGGCGGCGGAATCCAGACTGCTTTTTCATGATAACTCCCTCTTTCTTCTCGTTTTTAGCAAATACTACCTGAATTTATTGTACATGGGAAATGCCCTCTTTGCAACGGGTTTGCAGAAAAAAATGGAGAAAATCGATGAGGATTTTCTCCGCTTAAGCATATCAAAGCATTCAGATTTTTATGGATCAGTGTGGATTACGCAGAATGCGCTGTTTTTTACGGGAATCTGCGGGCGGACAGAGTCGTCCGCCCCTACGAAGGATGTGCCTACAGAAACTTCACCATCTGCACCTCGTCGCGGTACGTGCCGTCTTTGAGCAAAAATGCCTTTGGGATGCAGCCCATCTCGGTAAAGCCGAGCTTCCGGTAAAGATAGATGGCGCGCTCGTTATCGGCAAACACGCCCAGTTCCACCTGCGTAAAGCCGTTTTCCTTCGCCTGCTCCAACGCACGGGAAATCAGAATCGTACCGAGGCCGAGGCCCCACGCCTTTTTCTTGATGGAAATGCCAAGCGACGCGCGGTGGCGCATTTTGAGGCGGTCAGCAATTTCGTTCACGCCGCAGTTTCCGACGAGCTCGTCATCTATGAATGCAGCCAGCATGAAGCTTCTTTCGCTATCCAGCATCGCCTGCAAGCGCTTCTGCGCCGTCTCCAGCGTCTGATTGCACTCTTCGGGGTAGCGCACCATGAAGTGCGTCTCGGCGCTTGTCAGGCGCAGATATGCGTTCAGCTGCTCCGCGTCCGAGGGCTGCGGACTGCGAAGCAATGCACGCGTGCCATCTCGTAACGTGACGCTGCGTTCCTCCAGTTTCATATGCCTCTCCCC
>OJKC01002271.1_pt1 | contig 10506 bp, 10 predicted proteins | sample 1596401 | NCBI WGS metagenome assembly OJKC01 (sample SAMEA4350162, study PRJEB24818) | metagenome | biome: human; feature: gut; material: faeces | place: Denmark | collected 2013-09 | reverse complement strand
TGTAGTTTCAAAAATTCTTAAATAAGGAATTGCACCCCGCAATTTGAGCGATTAATCGCAAAAATCAGAAATAGCCGAAAATTCATGTACTGACGTGTACACTAGGATTTTCGGCTTTTCTATTTTTGCTTCTACTCATCTCAAATATCGGGTTGCAATCTATTTAAAGAATTTTTGATACCATCGTAATTTTTTCTAAGGTATTCTCTGTGTTGTAAATGGTTTGGGATAGTATGGGTTGCCAACTATTTAAGAAGCTTGGGTTGAGGGGTGATAGCAAAGCATTTTATTTCTACTTTAGAGAATTGAGAAAAGAGGTTTCTGAAAGAGAAACCTCTTTTCTTATGCAATGTGAGATATCAGTTTTTTCGGTTGTTTTGTTTTCGGCTAAACGGTTTAAGGATTTTGGAAAAGTAAATGCACTTTTTTGTTGCAATAACGGTTTCATCTCAGGTCGTGTCTTCCGGGAAATATGAAACGCCGAAGAGGGTTTTGCCGGGGATGTATATTTATGCTGATGGACTGATTTATCCTGAGATTATTGAGGGACGTCAGGTTATGGCGATTGTCGGCAGCGTAGACGGTTCTGACGTGTTGGCTGTTTGTCTTCAGGAGGCGTGTTTGCCATGGTCCAGCGATTGGCTGGAGGCAAAAGCAACCCAGAAAATGACCGGCGGTAAGGAAGCGACCCGTAAGATATTGGAAATCTCTCGCAAGAAACGGCAGGAGGCAGAAGCTGCTCAGTGGTGTTATGACTATGCGGAAGACGGGGTGAAACAAGGGGAAGCGTTTTTGCCGTCGTTAACCGAGTTGGAAAAGCTGTTTGCCAACAAAGCCGCAATAAATGCGTCTTTAAACGCGTTGGGCGTTGCTTTGCTTGAGGGTTGGTACTGGTCCTCTACCGAGTATTCAAGTTTCAGTGCGTGGTATTTGTGGATGGATGACGGTTACAGCTACCACTATAAGGACTACGTTACCAAATACGTTCGTCCGGTTCTAGCTTTAAAACTTTAATTATTTCCCCCTTTTATCCTTCGCAATTTGTTGTTGCGAAGGATTTTTTTTGTCTGCTAAATTTAATTTAAAAATAACTCTTGACTTAGAGATAACTCTAAGAACTATATTTCAAATAGTTTTAATTTAGTCATAGGAGTTATTTATGTCTGATTATGAAGTTCTGAATAAAATTAATTCTCCGGCAGATGTCAAAAAGTTAAATGCAGCTGAGCGCAAAGAGCTGGCGGCGGAAATGCGTGCGGCAATTTTAAATCGCGTCAGCAAAATCGGCGGTCATCTGGGCCCCAATCTGGGAACGGTGGAACTGGCAATTGCTTTGCATACGGTGTTTGATTCTCCGAAAGACAAGATTATTTTGGACGTCAGTCACCAAAGCTATCCGCATAAGCTGTTGACCGGCCGTCGGCAGGGATTTCAATCAGATGAGCATTTTCGGGATATTTCGGGTTATACCAATCCGCAGGAAAGCGAGCATGATGTTTTTATTGTCGGACATACGTCAACCTCGGTCAGTCTGGCTGCCGGTTTGGCCAAAGCCCGGGATATGCAGGGACAGAAATTTAATGTTGTTGCCGTTATCGGCGACGGCTCGCTTTCCGGCGGCGAGGCTTTTGAGGGGCTGGACAATGCCGGGGAATTCAAGTCAAATTTTATCGTGATTGTCAATGACAATGAAATGTCTATTGCCGAAAATCACGGCGGTTTATATGGCAATTTGTCTGCTCTGCGTGCCAGCAACGGCAAGGCGGAGGACAATTACTTTAAAACGCTGGGGTTTGACTACCGCTATGTGGCCGACGGCAATGATGTTGAGGCCCTGATTGCGGTTTTAAACGAGGTTAAAGACAGTGTTCGTCCGGTGGTTGTTCATGTTCATACGCTGAAAGGCAAGGGTTATGCGCCCGCGGAAGAACACAAAGAGCAGTTCCACTGGTCTTTGCCGTTTGATTTGAAAACCGGTCAGGTGACCGTTAACGGCGGCGGCAAAAGCTATGGTGAATATGTGGCCGACTATTTGGAAGAACAGGCCGTCCGCAATGATAAACTGGCCGTTATTAACGCAGCGACACCGGGTGCGTTGATGCTGCGCAATTTCAGAGAAAAACATCCGGAGAAATATTTTGACGTCGGTATTGCCGAGGAGCATGCCGTTGCCTTTACCTCGGCTTTGGCTAAAGGCGGCATGCAGCCGGTTGCCTTGTTCTTCGGCGGCTTTATTCAACGCGCTTATGACCAGTTGTCGCAGGATTTGTGTCTGAATAATTCGCCGGCGGTGCTGGTGATTGAAAACTGCGGTATTACCGGTATGGATGCGACCCATCTGAGCATTTTTGACATTCCGCTGATGAGTAATATTCCGAATTTGGTTTATCTGGCTCCGAGTACGGTTGAGGAACTTAGACGGATGCTGGATTGGGCAATGGCGCAGAAAGATTTTCCGGTTGCGCTGCGCACTCCTGCGACAATGCCGCGGAATTTGCAATATGCGCCGAAACAGCCTTTGGAGCTGAATAAGTTTGAGATAACCAAACAAGGCAGCAAAGTTGCATTGATCGGCTTGGGCGGTATGCTTGCTTTGGCCGAAGATGTGGCCGGAAAACTGGCTGAAAAAGGCATTGAGGCGACGATTGTCAACCCGCGGTTTATTACCGGTTTGGATGAAGAACTTTTATCCGGTCTGGTTCGGAATCACGATGTTGTCGTTACGCTGGAAGACGGTGTGGTCAGCGGTGGTTTCGGTGAAAAAATAGCCCGTTTCTATGGTGACAAGGCGGTTAAAGTTTACAACTTCGGCGCGGCAAAAGAGTTTACCGACCGGGTTCCGGCTGAAGAGTTGTATCGCCGCTACGAGTTGACGCCGGAGCAGATTGTGAAGAAGATTTTGCCGCTTGACAATGCATAAGGCTGTGATAGATTAAACGGCGATGTCGTTATGAAAGTATGGGATGATTAAAAAGTTCGAACATAAAAATCAAACTGATACGCTGTTTAACCGGCATCATAAAAAAGCCCCGAAATTCCGGGGCTTCTTTTTTGGGCAAACGGTACGGAGCTTCCTTTCGGAGGCTCTTTTTTTTATGGGGGAAAGCAATGAAGATAATTAAAGCGGCGGCCGTATATGCAGCCGAACAATGTTTGCGGACGCCGCGAGGCGAGGTTTATTCTTTTATGGCAACGGCAGGCAAGGTCAGAATCACAGCCAAAGTTGAGCCGGAAGCGAAAAATGAATATTTGGCGGTGTATTGTTTGGGCTGCGGCAGCCAACCCCAGCGGCTGGTGTTGGCCCGGCAGAAAGACGGTACGATGACGGAAGTTCCGCATCCGGCGGAAAAAGGGGTAGATTACCGCTATTTCTTATTCGGGGAGGATTTTGCCTATGCGCATTATTTGCGGGATGACTGGTATTATCGGGAGTATTATGACTGGACGGTAATGAGTAAAAATCGTCAGGGAGTTTATGAAGATATTTCCAGACAATTGGCGGGAGCTTATAAAATAGCTCACGTCGGACGGGTTGGCGATTGTCCGGGGGTGCTTTCGGTTGTGGTGGAGAACGGAGAGGAGGAACGAAGATTATTGTTTGAAAAAAGAGAAGGGCAATATTTGGCAACAACGGCGGAGGTGTTGGAAATTCGTCAAAACGGAAGAAAGTTTTCCCGTCCGGTTTGCTGGAAGCCGGCAGCAAAGCTTGATGTTCGGGATGAAGCTTATGTGCTGGCGGAAGCGAAGCGGATGAGCGGCCGTTAAATTTTTGCAAAACGGGATTGACAGTCGGCGGTTATCCTGCTAAGGTTTCATTGTTCCGGTCGTTCGAAGGGCTTATGGACGAGGAACAGATTAAACTGAGCCGGTTTGAAGACAGATAAATTTATTCAGCTGGCAACTAAAGCAATTTTACGCGGTTTCGAAAAGTTCATGTGCCGGTTTGAATGCAGGAATTTTTCTCGCCACTGGAAATCACTTTATTTGCACAGGTTATCTGAATTTATATTTGGAATAAATAATCTTTCTGATTCTGGCTCCTCATTGAAGGAGTTTTTTTATGTCTGAATTTAAGTATAAACACGGTTTAAGCATTATGCGGGCCCAGCCGTTTCATATCGGCCATGCCAAGATGATTGACAAGATGCTGCGCGAATGCGAACAGGTGACGATTGTTCTCGGCTCCATTCAGGAGCAGGGTACCGAGCGTAATCCGCTGAATTATACCACCCGGAAGAAGATGATTCAAAACGTTTATCGCAACCGTCCGGAATATCCGCGGCTGAAAATTATCGGCCTGTTTGATATTAACAATCCGGCGGAGTGGGCGGAATATGTGCTCGATTTTATGAATGAGAGTCTGCCGCAGCTCGGCCGTCCGGATGTTTATTATGCCGGCAGTGCGTATGACGCTCATTGGTTCAGAAACGCTTTTGACCATATTGAGATTGAAGATCGCACCGATCCGGATTTTCCGTTTGTTACCGGAACCATGGTGCGCGATATGATTAAATTCGGCGATGCGCGCTGGAAGAATTTTATTCATCCGGAAAACTATCAGCTGATAGAGGATCATTTTTATAAGAAAAAAGCGATTATCTGACAAAACAGTGAACATAAACGTCCGGGTCTTCTGCAGGGCTTATAGGAGACGGACGTATTGATTAACCCGATAAGCCTGAGGGAAAAGAGATGAACGAACGTTTTTTAGTCCGTATTGATTTTCAGAACGATTTTGCGGCTCCAAAAGGGGCGCTCACCATTAACAATCCTGATTTGATTGCTCGTCATCAGCGGTTTGCCGACAGTTTGCAAAAAGGAATGTTCAGCGAAATCTGGGATTTTCGCGATACGCATTTTGCAGAAACATATCCGCAGACCAAAGAGGCCGAGAGCTTTCCTTTGCATACCGAATTCGGTTCCTGGGGTTGGCAGCCGGCGGCAATTTTGAAAGATAATATTCCGGTACGTACCTTTTTTAAATCGACGACAAATTTGTGGAATGAAGTTAACCAATATGCGTTATTGCAGCAGGATTTGCGGGATAAGGAGGTTTATCTCTGCGGTTTGCTGAGCGATATCTGCGTGCAGCAGGGAATGGACGGTTTTTTGCGCCGAGGAGCCAAAGTGACGGTTTTGGAAGATCTGTGTCAGGGGGCGGTCAGGCAGATTCCGGAAATAATCAGCGAGCCGAAATACGGGCGGCTGTTGGAGGAGGGGCGGCTGCGCCATATTACCGGCGCCCAATTCTTTCGCTCGATTTTGCTCGAAAAGAAATTAAATTACAACTTAGTCAACAGCAGCAGAGGAAAATAAAATGACAATGAATAACCTTGAAACCGGAACCCCTTTTTATTGCGATCTTTATCATTTGACCATGGCGCAAGCCTGGTTTCTGGACGGGAAACACGAAGAGCCGAAAACTTCGGAAGCTTTTTTCCGCCGCTGTCCGTTTAACGGCGGATATCTTATCAGCACCGGCTTGGGCGAGTTTCTGCAGTGGGCGGAAAAGTGGGAAGTCAAAGCCGAAGATGTGGCTTATTTGGCCGGTTTGAAAGGAGCGACCGGTCAGCCGCTGTTTAAAAAAGAATTTCTGGATTATCTTAAGGGGCAGAAACTGCGGGTGAATATGCAGGCGGTTCCGGAAGGCGAAATCGTTTTTCCGAACGAGCCGGTGCTGAGCGTCAGCGGGCCGAACTGGCAGGTGGATATGGCGGAGGCCGCTTTTCTGAATATTTTTAACGCGCAGAGTTTGATTGCGACCAAGGCGGCGAGAATTGTGCAAGCGGCTTGTGCGGACGGTGTTCAGCGTCCGGTATTGGAATTCGGTTTGCGGCGGGCACAGGATATGGGATGCTTTTTGCCGACCAGAGCCGCTTATATCGGCGGCTGCGCAGGAACGTCCAACGTGGCGGCGGCCCGGTATTACGGTATTCCGCCGAAAGGGACGATGGCGCATTCCTTTGTGATGAGCTATGAGAACGAATTGGATGCTTTTAAGGCTTATCTGCGCGGAGCGGAAGGCAACACCACACTGCTGATTGACACTTATGATACACGGGAAGGGGCAAAAAATGCGGTTCGCGCCAGCCGGGAGACCGGCGTTCCTCTGGCCGGAGTACGAATTGATTCCGGAGATTTGGCTTATTGGTCTCATGAAGTCAAACGGATTTTTAACGAGGCAGGCATGCCGGAGGTTAAACTGGTGGCTTCCAATGATTTGGATGAACATTTGATTGAAAATCTGGTTATGGTTCAGAAGGCCGATTATGATATTTATGCGGCGGGAACCAAACTGGTGACCGCTTATGATATGCCGGCGCTGGGCGGCGTGTTTAAAACCAAGTCCTATAAAGGCGCTCCGAAGATAAAAATTGCCGAAGGCAAAACGACCATTCCCGGAGCAACCAATGTGCTGAGGATTGTCCGAAGCGGGCGATTTGAAGGAGACATCATTATGCCGGCGGCAGAAAACGTCGTGGCTGACGGGCGTTTGCAAGAAAATATTATTTCCTTTAATATAAACAGCCTGAACGGCAAAAAAGCCGATTTTGCCGCCGGGGAAGAGGCTTATGCCCTGCTTAAGCCGGTAATGGCGGAAGGGCGTCCGGTGAGCGCAGACGCGGTTCGTCCTTTGGATGATATTCGGGCAGCGGTCAGAGAGAATCTGAGCCGCTTGGATCCGGCTTATAAACGGCTGGTCAATCCGCATGTTTACGGAGTGGGGCTGAAGCAGGAGCTGTATCGCCGGCAGCAGAACATGGTGGCTGCGTATCTGGCTAAACGCGAACGGGGATAAGGAGAAAAAGATGACTGGTGCAGAAATGGAAAAAATATGGAACAATCTGAAAAGGAACCTTAAAAGCTATTGTGATGAGAACGGTTTCAGCGACGTTATGCTCGGTTTGTCGGGCGGGCTGGATTCCGCCATTGTCAGCGTGTTGGCCTGTGATGCTCTGGGGGCGGAACACGTTCATGCTTTGATGATGAAGACGGACTATACTTCGGAGCTGAGTTTGCAGATTGCGGCCAAGATTGCCGCGCTGAACGGTTTTGACTATAAAGTTGTCGATATCCAGCCGGTTATTGATAATCAGAAACGCTTTTTGGCCGGCGTGTTCGGCGAAGAGGCGAAAAATATTGTGTTGGAGAATTTGCAGGCAAGGGAGAGGGGAAAAACCTTAATGGCCTGTTCCAATCAATTCGGTTATCTGGTTTTGGCCTGCGGCAATAAATCCGAAAGCGCTATGGGATATTGTACTTTATACGGCGATACCTGCGGCGGTATTTCACCGATAGGCAATTTATATAAAAGCCGGATTTTTGAGCTGGCGCGGTGGCGCAATACTTTGAATGAAGCTCTGCCGGAAGCCGTTATCGAAAGGGCGCCGAGTGCGGAGTTGAGTGCCGGGCAAAAGGATGAGGACAGTCTGCCGCCGTATCACGTATTGGATACGATTTTGGCGGCTTATCTTGATGATGGACAGACCGAAGCTCAGATTGTGAAATCAGGTTTTGCCGAAAAAACGGTACGCTGGGTTATTCGACAGTATCACCGGATGGCTTTTAAACGGGAACAAACCCCGAAAGCTTTGCCTTTGTCGTAGGTGAGTGCCTTTGGAAACGGCGTCCGGTTTTATCCGGGCGCCGTTTTGCTATCGGCTAAATATCTAAAGGTTTTAGAAAGAATAACAGACACCTCTCATTATGTGTTGACACTTCACAGGCGCTGTGATATTCTGTCTTCAGGCTATGATTCAGTTATATGTGAGGTGTATGATGAAAAAACTCAGCAAAACTCTGTTAATGTCACCGGCGGTCTCCTTAGTTCTGCCGGCGGCTCTCTTTGTCTCGTTTAATTCGGCGTATGCCTCCCTCGTAGATACAAGCCAAAACCAAACCTTTGAATCACGGCCTCAGGCCGCCGCAGTTTCTAAGCGGCCTGTTTCTTCCCCTTTTATCAAACTGGCCGCCGTTCATTTTATTGCCAATGACGGCAATTTGAGTTTCGGCAATCAGGAGTTTCTGCCTGAAGACATCTGCAAACAGGGAGGCTACACCCATAAAGGCTGTCCCGCCGGATATGTCAAGGGCGAGGCCTGTCCCGAAGACGGTTCTTATGTCAAAGATTGCATCGACCCCGACACCTGGTGCAAGAACAACGGCTATGAGGTGACAGGCTGTCAGGTTCCGCAATATCCGCAGGGAGCCTGTCCGTATGGCTCGGGTTATTACAAAAGCTGTGAAACCGACAATATCCGCGCCTGCAAGGAGCTTGGCTACAGCCTGACCTGTGAGGCGGGGAAAGTCGGCGACACCAATCAGAGCTGCCCTTATAACGAGAGCTATAAGAAATGCGTGTGCAATCCCTGCAGCGGATATGGCTATACGGCCTCGGAAGCGAATGCGCAGGGATATACGCCGGGCGAGGTGTGCAATTCGTGCGGAACGATGAAATACAAACGCAGCGCCAATGCCTGCGACGGCTTCAAGGAATGCACCGACGGGGGAGCCGCCGGCGCCGAGGTCTGCTATTCCGGAAGCCTTAAGAAATTCTCCGAATGCAAAGAAGTCTGCGATCCTAAGTTCCAATATGACAGTTCCAACTGCACCGGCGACAAAGTCTTAACCGGCAATTCCTGCGGCGGAAAATATGAAAAATGTATTGAGCCATTGCAATATCTTTATTCCGACAGAACATTAAGCGCCGAAATCATTCCCGGCAAAAGCGTTATCGGTATTGCCGTTGATCCGGAAAATCGGCTGGCCGTCGCCATTGACTATATTATGACAACCGGATGGGGCGGATACGGAATAGATATTCCGACGCTGGAAAATACGCCTTCGAGCGGTGCCGGCATTTACGTCAGGGGCGAACGAGACAGCTACCTTATTCGCGACGGCAAGGCAAATACGGCTAAAATTCTGGCTTACGGACGCAGCAACGGCATTCCTTACCCGGCGGCAGAAGCCGCATATAATTACCAACCCGGTTCCTGTTCCTCGAGCAGCTGGTGCGGCAGAGGAAATTGGTACTTACCGTCGAACTGGCAGGTATTTCCTTATTTTGACAACAGAGCAACCATTCATCTGATGCTCAAAGCAATCAACAAAATGCCTGATGACTGGTGGTACACAAGAAACGACTTTTATACGGTTACATCCAATGAAATTAATGCAAAGGAAAGCGGCTTTATTTACATTAATACCGGAGGAATGGCTCACGGAGGAAAAAATCTGACGGAACCCGATAATCTTCAAACTCTTGTTCTGCCGTATATTACATATTGACTTATCGCCCCCGGAGAATAATCCGGGGGCTTTTTTATATTTCAATAATGAAACATTCGCAATTCTCAAATTTATGTTCTTCGCCGAACATGGCCTGATAAAGATTAAACATCAGCGCACCGTGAGTTGCAACGCCGATTTTATGCCAACCATGCGCCCTGCCCTCCGCGGCAATGCGCTCCAGAACTTTTTGACCGCGCGTCAGAGAATCTCTGACACTTTCTCCGCCGGGAACGCGGACGTCCATCCAATTCGGGTCAGACGTATCATGAATGATGCTGAAAACATCTTTGTATTTATCTTTTGCCTCATCTGAGAGCATGCCTTCCGCTTCGCCGAAATGAACTTCTTCCAGCCCGGGCATGGGAATAACGGGAACACCTGCCGCAGCGGCAACGATGCGGGCGGTTTCATCGGCCCGTTTCATCGGGCTGGCATAAATAACGTCAAGCCCTTCGCCTTTCAATTCGGCGGTCAGTCTTTCGGCCTGGCGACGGCCGGTTTCGTTCAATTCGATATCGACGCCCGCCCCCTGAACAATATTGCGGACATTGCCGTCTGTCTGGCCATGGCGGAAAATATATAATTTCATTTCAATCTCCTTACAATTCCGTTTCAGGGTAGCAAATAATTCTGAAAAACTTCTTAACCGTAATCTTTTGCTGGACAATTTAATTTTTCTTCGTAGAATGAGGCGAATTTTTTATTATTGTTAAACCAAATTTTTATGTAAAATGAACAGAATTGAAACAATTATTCAAAAGTTTGACATTAACCCCTGCACGCTTTCGCTGCCGGAAGCAAGGGAGTATCTTTATCACCTGCATGAGCAGAGCAAGCCTTTCAAAAACAAAGAACTTTCCGCTGAGGCGCTGAAAGAATTCAATGACATTCTGGAACGCTTGAAAATTATTGAAATATTTTACGAGGCGCTGCAAAAACAAGATGACAGCTCCTGGCTTGACTATGACAAATTGTCTTATCGTCTGGAACAAAAACCGGAAGGACTGGATGCCGACGAACTGACCGTTTTTCAATATTATATCCGGAAAAAACTTCAAGCAGGAGCCTTGGAAGCCGGGCTGGAAAAAACACTGCTGGAAGTCAGGAGCATTCTGAAAGCCAAAAGAGCCTGAGCCTTTTTATCACAACTCCCTTGCACAAGGGAGTTTTTTTATTTCAGGCGGCGGAAAATTATTAAGGGCGAACATCAGC
>OJKC01002269.1_pt1 | contig 10518 bp, 12 predicted proteins | sample 1596401 | NCBI WGS metagenome assembly OJKC01 (sample SAMEA4350162, study PRJEB24818) | metagenome | biome: human; feature: gut; material: faeces | place: Denmark | collected 2013-09 | reverse complement strand
ACAAAACCCACTTACGTGATCTGTTCGATAAGACTAATTTCAATGATGTCAAAGAACTCAATTGTCCCCTTTTTGAAGGACTATTTGATTAAATTTTTAACTCGTCCATTTTTATTGGACACTAATGGTTCTATATATCACAAAAAACACAAAAAGAGCGACCTCCAAGTCGCTCTTGTAAGTTTATAAGCCGTGTGTTTTGAGGCCGTTGCCTCCAAAACAGGCTTAATACCCTTCCTCGTTGAAGAAATTTATCCACATTAATTATCAATAGATTATGAAGCAAACGATGAAATTTGCGCAAACAAACCGCACCGTCTGAAACGGCATGAGGCGATGGGAGGAATGACGGAAAAATTGCAGACGGAACAACCATATCGTAGAACTTCATAAAATAAAAAGAGGAACATTGGGCCCATAAAAACCGCCGACATTGCACAAAGAGGCAACATTCAATGGAAGGACATGACATTTTTCCGAATAATGATTGTATCTTTGAAAGATAAATATGTTTAAGTCATGAAAACCAATCGAGAAGAGATTCTGCAACATGCCCTGCGACTCTTCATGTCGATGAATTACGAGAGTGTCAGCCTGCAGATGATCGCCCACAGCGTCGGGCTGACCAAAACAGGAATCTTCAACTATTATCCCTCGAAACTCGACCTCTTCATCGCCGTGGCAGACCACTATCTCTTCCATCTGCAGGATCCCGGAAACAAGTTCGCCCCGTCGGACGGGTCGTTGTGCGACTTTATCGACAAATACGTCGAGGGTGTCGAGCGCACCATGGCAGAGATCGTGCGGCTGGGCAACATCCGCCGCGAGGAGATGCCCGGACAGTTGGCCAACGCCGGTTACTTTCACCTCTTCCAACAGGTACTCTTCTACTATCCCGACGGCAAGCGCAAACTCCACGAATGGATGGAAAAGGAGTTCCGGCTCTGGTGCGAGGTTATCAGCCGGAGTGTCGAGCAGGGCGAACTGCGTCCCGATACAGACGTCGAGGAAGCCGCCGCACTCTTCCGGCAGGTTTTCATCGGACTATCATACCAGATGTCTTTTGACAAAGGACTCGACGTCGGAATTCTTCACAAGCGTTTCCTTTATATATATGAGTTGCTGAAGCGTTGAGCAGGCTCTCGGTGGTTTTTTTTACGATTTGAAGCAAAAATATGACCGTGTGGTCATATTTTTGCTTTTTTATGCTATCTTTGCCCTCGAATAAAAATGACCAATCGGTAACTTTTATGGAAAACAAACCTTACGAACGCACTCAAAGGAGCTTCAACTACACTCCTGCAAGCATCTTTACGAACCAATGGTCGAATCTGGCATTCGGTGTGGGAATGATCGTCATTCCCGCCATCTTCCCTTTCGGCCTCCGTATCCGACATCTGCGTATTCTCTCGCCTGCGGTATTCTCGACGATTCTGATTGCGGGCGGCGTGCTGCTGCTCTTCTTCACCTGGCGAAGCATGCGCAATGCCCGGGCGCTGAAGGCTCAGGGCGGTCGAGTCACCGTCGACGGCAACCGCGTAACCTATCCCGAAGTCGAGAAGGGCAAGGTCGAATACCGTTCGTTCCTTACAACCGACATCGAATACATCAAGGACGACGAGGAGGAGCACCAGTGCAAGATCAAGACACCTGACAACTATATCATATTCGAGGCCAAATACTTCGATTCATGGGAGGAGTTCGAGGCCTTCCGCGCACTTTTGGGATAGCAATATAAAAACATACGAATATGATTACCAAACTTATGAAAATTGCCGTAGCGGCCGCTGTCGCGGCCTCTACGCTTACGGCCTGCGGCTCGGGCGAAACCTTCCCGATGGCTTCCGCCGAGGGACTTGCCAAAATCCGAGAGCTCGTTGCAGAGCACGTTGACACTTCGAAATACAAGATTTACATGGTGGAGTGGCGCGAGGACAACCGTGACCGCAAACTGGAGAACATCCTCACGCATATCGACGTCTACTACCTCGATGCCGACAATAACGACTACTACCTTTCATTCAAGCTCACCAACGGGAAGTTCACGACCGACGGCCCGGAAAAGGACGACCGCCAGATCAACTCCTACGCATGCACGACACCGCTTGACCTCGCGGCCATCGACTTTGACTACCTTCAGAAAATCGGCGAAAAGGCTGATGCGCTGGTTATGTCCGACGAGAAGGGCAAACACCTGACGCTTAAGTCAGCCGGAATATTCCGTTTCCAAGTCTGGCCGGTGTCGCTGAGCAACGTGGAGCGTTGGAACCGCAGCGAGGAGTACCGCGAGGAGTCGAAACAAATGCAGGTGCATTTTGAATTGAATTACGTCGACGAAAGCGAATCTCCCGAATATCAAGGACGCTTCACCGTGACGAACTACTATACCGTCGCCTTCACGGCCAATGCCGCAGGCGAGGTCGAAATAGATAATTAGCAAAGACGATATGGGATTAATGGGCGGCGCCCCGCCGACTGCGGGAGCGGACTCAGAACGGCTATTTACGGCGGGAGTCACATACATCTGCTGCGGAGCGTGGCCCTTGGCCTACGACTGCTTCGAACGCTCGGCACATGAAGATGCCCCTACGCTCTTCAACCAAGCCCTGTGTTGCTTCATGATAGGGTGGTATGAGGAGAGCTACCGGCGGCTTGGTGAAGCTGAACGGCTGCTTGACGGCATCGCTGGCGAAGGCTTGTGCACAGGCATCCCGTCCGCGTTGCGGCGGCAACCACCCGAGACCTTCCGCCGCTGGGATGCCGACAGTGAATTGCCCCGCTGTCCGCTGCTGCCCGAAACGCCACGAGACGATGCCCTCACGCTGATCCTCCGCTTGCGGGCCGAGGCGGCCTTCCATCTGGACCGCTACGAGGATGTACGCACTATTGCCGCCCGCTTCGGACACCGATACAAACACCTTGAAAATCTGCTTAAAGAGATCGACCGATGACACCGCTCCGAGAACTATATGACCTTTATTGCTATCCGAGCCCTGCAAAGGAGGAGCGTCGGCAACAACTCCTTGCCGAGATTCCGACAGATGCACGCGATGAGGACAACTACGGCCGCACATCGCTGCATATTGCGGCCGAATTTGCCGACCGCGAGGCCATCGCTTCGCTGCTCAATCGCGGGGCCGAGGTGAACGACCGCGATGAAGAAGGGCACACGCCGCTCTTTCGTCTGGCCTCACGCCGCAGCAGGGAGTCTGCACGGGAAGAAGAGATCGCTACAGCGGCACGTCTGCTGCTCGATCACGGCGCAAACCTACCGCGCTCGGCACGCGGTACAACGGCGCTGATCGAGGCCGTACAAAACCGCCACCATGCGATGGCCGCCGTGCTAATCGACTCCGGGCAGCGGCACGACTCCGCGAACAGCTACGGCGACAATGCCCTGCACATCCTCTGCCGGCGCGCCGCCGATACCGTACGGGAGATAGCGGGCAAGGAGCGCTTCATCGCCAGCTTCGGCGAGCGGTGGGTCTCCGAGAAACAGCAACGGGAGGCCCGCGAGGAGCTGGAGGAGCTCCGGGCGGAACAGATGCGCTGCTATGCGACGGCGGCACTGCTGCTCCACAGTGGGCAGATTGACCCCGACGAGAAGAACTCGGCCGGTCGGCGTGCGTTCGACCTCGCCATGGAGGGCGGAGCCAAATGGGTGGGCGCTCTGCTCTCGGGTGAAGACCCGTTCGATGAACTCACGATGGAGACGGGAGGGATGAACCTCTTTCAGGCGCTGCGCAAAAAGGGCCGGAAAGCACTGGAAGCCCTGCTGCGGGCGGGCGTCGATCCCGATGCGGAGTGCGACGACCGCGAGATGAACGACTGGGTGGGCAAAACGCCGCTTGTCTGTGCATTGGAGTGGGGCGAGACCGAAATCGCGGCAATGCTGCTCCGCGCCGGAGCCGATCCAGACCGACGGACCTCGAAGGGCATCTCTCCATTTACCGTCTGGATAGAACAAGGATGCCGTGTTTCAGACGGGATGGAGCGCTTTGCACCGCTTATGGAGCTATTCGAACAGCGGGGATGGCACCCCGATGCCCCACAGACGGGGAAGGACGAACGGGCCCTCATGCTGGCATGCCAGCACGACGACTACGAACTGGCTATCTGGGCCTTGCGGCGACTGCTTGAGCGGCGGGTAGAGGTAAATGCCCGCGATGCGCTGGGCCGCACGGCCTTGATGCATCTGCTGGGTCCGCACAGCGCCGGGCCGTATCAGCCGGAGATGCTGGAACGGCTGCTGGAAGCCGGCGTCGACCCCTGTGCCACGGACAACGAAGGACGTACCGTGCTGCACTATGCGGCCGAGGGCTACACGCATGCGGCGGCACGGCAGGCGGCCGAAATGCTCTTCGACTTCGGACGGCCCGATATCTCGGCCGCCGACAACGAAGGGCGTACGCCGCTTGACATCGCCACGCGCAGCAACAACGAGTCGCTCGTGAAATTTTTGCTGAAACACGCCTGAAATCAACACTATGGATACCTTCCAGACATTTCTGAACGCCTGCCGCAACGGACAGAAAAACATCGTAAAGATCCTCCTCGACCGTGGCTGCATAGATCTAAACCGACGTGATGCCGAGGGTAATACGGCCCTCCACTACGCCTGTCGTCAAGGATTCCGCGATATAATCTCCATGCTGCTCGATCATGGAGCCGACGTCACTCGGACCAACAACCGTTCCGAGACTCCGCTCCACGCAGCGGCCCGAAATGGGAACCGCGAGATCCTTGCCAGACTCATAGAGGCAGGGGCCAACATGGATGCCGCCGACAACGTGGGATGTACGCCGTTGATGCGGCTCATGGAAAACCGTCGCACGGATGCCGCTCTGTGGTTGATCGACCGCGGAGCAGACACCGAGGCTACGGACCAGACGGGACACCGCGCATTGGACTACGCCACGGCCAGCGGATTGACCGAAGCAGTCGTACGCCTCACGCAAACAGATGCGGCACACCGCACGACACGTGATGCCAATGGGAACACGCCTCTGCATCAGGCCGTCTATAATGATCAGGCGGAGGTAGTGCGTCGGCTGCTTGCGGCCTCGAAGGCGCAACTTGATACGCCGAACGATGCAGGCGAGACGCCGCTTCTGGTGGCGTGCGGACGCGGGAACCTGCATATTGCCCGAATGCTCCTCGATGCCGGGGCCGACGCAAACCGGCCGTTAACCAACGGAACAACGCCGCTGCATTTGGCGGCACAGGCGGGCAACCGCTTCCTTGCGGAGGCGCTGCTCGGGGCCGGAGCGTCGATCGATGCCCGCAACGGAGTGGGTGAAACGGCCCTGCTCGTAGCTGCGCGAGCAGGAAACAACGAGGTCGTACGTCTGTTTTTGGAGCGGCAGGCCGATGTCAAGGCAGCGGACAATCGCCAACACACGGCACTGTACTATGCCGGTGAACGCGGCTCCACGGAGATCATCGAGATGCTGCTCACGGCCGGAGCCGAAGAATAAAATGGATCGAAAACCTTAAAACATACCGAAAATGGCAAACGAAAAGATGAAGCCCCAAAGTCCGGAGGAGATTGCCCGCGCAGCGCAGGAGGCGGCCTTGGAACAGATGCGCGCGATGATGGGCTCGATTCCGGGGATGCCCGACATGGGCGACATGCAGGCACAGATCATGGCCCAGATGCAGGCCGCAATGCCAGATCTGGCGGAGATACAGGCGCAGCAGGCTGCGATGGGAACGCTCGGCGGTGTGGATGCCGCCGCCGTGGCCGAAGCCGCCCGACAGAACATGGCGCAGGCAGCCGCAACCATGCAGGCAATGCAGGACGGGAATCTCGAAAAGGAGTTGCGCGAGGCAAATGCCGCGGCGCTCGACTGGCTTGGCGAGGACGACAGCTGGGAAATTAAACATGCCGCAACGTGCCGTCTGACACCCGAACAGCAGAGATTGATGGCCTTTGCGGCACCGCTGCTCATCTACAACGACGAGGCGGTGGATGCCGTCGAGAGCGAAGTTCTTCCCGAAACCTACCGCGCGCAGCTGCAGAGCTGGTGGAACATTACGGACCGCGACTCGACGCTCGAAATCGTCCGGTGGCTGCTTCACGAAGGACACCATGCGGATGCCGACGCGGCGCTGACGCTCATGCGCGGCGACCAACTCGAAGCGGGTGATCCCGAGGAGAAAGCCGAGGATGTGCAGGCCATCGCTGAGTTCATGATCGAAAACGGATATTGTACGGCCGGAACGCTTCCGCAGACGGTCATCGCCTGGGATTTGGTGCGCATCGCCAATCTCGGGCGTTGGGCTCTTCACGCCGGTTACCTCTCCGAGGAGGAGATGTGGCAAGTGATGCAGGTGGCGGCCGATGCCGCCCGCGAACATTTCGCCTCGTGGGAGGAGTATGGACGCAGCTTCGCCATGGGTCGCGGCGTCTGGCACGGCGACGAGGAGGATTGCCAGACTGCTTGGGAGATCGTCAGCGCGCTGCTCGAAGAGGAGGCCTCGCCGTGGCGGCAGATACCGTGGAACGCATAGCAAACACTCAATACCAATACGATGGAACGGGGAATTGAATTCTACGTGATGCTGGCCGCCGTGGCATTCGGCGCCCTGACGTGGCTATACCGCAAAGGCAGCCGCATCTGGACAACGGTGCGCAAGTTGCGCCGTTCCTTCAAGGAGATATGTATCAATCCGAAATCGACGCTCGAAGACGGGCAGTGCCGCCAACTGGCTATCGGGGCGATGTACGCCTCGCAGCAGGGGGCGTGGCAAAACTCTCTGGAGACGGGTATTATCGATACCCTGCCCGAGATCGTGGGCAGCTGGTGGGGCATCTGTTCCACCGAAGAGGCCCGCGAGCAACTCGACTACTTATGCGAAAAGGGATTCCGCTACTATTGGCCCGTGGTGCTCGAAGCCTTTCGGCTCGACGACCGCGAGCTGCAGGACGAACTCCTACAACAGCGGATGACCTCGCAGGAGGATTACGACAAGGCCTTGTCGCAACTCGAGAACCTGCGGGAGACCTTTGACGAACTTCTCTCGTGCGGCGTGGTCGCCTCGAAAGAAGAGCTCTGCGGCTGCAACGTGACGGGTTGGGATGCCGGGCGCATTGTCTTTCTGGCGCGGGCCTGCTGCGAGATGGGCTACCTCACCGAAGAGGAGGCATGGGCGTACATCGGCCGGGCCGACACGCTGGCGCATGAGGCGTGCGGGTCATGGCGCAAACTGGCGATGAGCTACATCCTCGGACGTTCGCTGTGGGGTGGCAAACGGGCCTATAACTCGGTGATGAAAAATACGGCCGACGTGCTGCTGAGCGACCCGAAGAGCCCGTGGGTACGCTACCCGTGGTAAGGGCCCGACGAAACGGAGATGAAAGCCGCGCTGAAATACCCGGTCTTCTACCTTGCCCCCGCGGAGCATCTGGTTTATGTATTCTGGCGGGAAGAGAACGTGACGACACGCAGGCTGCTTGCCGAGGCCGACGGCTGGGCCGGGCAGGAGGTGGTCGATGCCTCCGGACGGCGCTACACGATCCGCCGATGCCGGGAGATCGGACCGGTCGGACTCTATAGCCATATCGGCCCGGCAGATCAACGCACCGTCCGCTATGACACCGACTTCGAAGAGGAGGTCCGCGATTATCCGCTCCCGGAGCTGCAGGCTTGGATTGCCCGTGAATATCCCCGGTCGAAGTGGTTCCGGGAGGCGTGCTGGCGTAATGCCGCCGACTTCCGGCAGGCAGTCTACGGCTGCCGGAGTTTCGAGGAGCTGGCCCGGATGTTTCGCTGCCGCCCCGAGGAGGAGCCCTCCATCCGACGCGACCTCGTGCGTTTTCTCATCGTGGCCCTCGTTGTCGGGCTCGCCATCTGGCTGCTGGCCCGCTATACATAACGATAAAAAACATGAAAACTCGACTTTGGATTGCATCCGTTCTTCTGCTCGCCGCCACAGGCTGCGCAAGCACCCGCAAATCCGCGGAAATCAACCCGCCTTTCGTGGCATCCGAATCGACGTGGCTGTATCGGGATGCCGAGGTGGTAAACCGTCGTCTTAAACCCCTCGAACGTCCGCAGGTGCGCTTCGAGGCCGAGCACGCCATCCTGCACGGAGATTCGGTCTGGGTGGTGGTTCGCTCGACCATTCCCCACCGCTCGATCCGCCGCGGGGAGTGTTTCAAAGCCATAAGTATTCTTCAAGCCTCCGAGGGCATCATGGAGCTGGGCGAGTTGTCGCTCGACTCGGGCCATTTCATGCCCGATGAGGAGGGAGACGTAGATGTGACAACCCGTCCCGGACGGATGCAGAACCTCTATCTCTCGTGGCGCTTTGCCTGGGACGAACGCATGCGGATGAATACCTTCATCGTGGTCTTTGCCAGCCTGACCGACGGCCGCCACCTGTTCCAGTATCTGCCCCTGATGCTGCCGCTCTTCTGGATTGATGATACGGAGGATGAGTTTTACTGGCCCCGGTCGGCCGAGATTCCCGAGGAGGCCCTGCTCGATCATTCACCCTTCGAAACTGCCGTCGAGTGATAATGGAAAGAGTTATTCGGTGCGGATTCGGACTGCTGCTCGCACTGATACTTCCGATCTGGAATGCACAGGGCGAACAGGCCCCGGCGGACGACCTTCCCGACTTCAATGTTGTACCGGAAAACGCCGCCCGGGCGGTCCTGCTCCACGCCGCCACACCGGAATGCGACACCGTGCACTGCTCTCTCTCGATCGAAGCCGGGCAGCCGCGAGCCCGGGGCGACTATGAGATTGTGCTCTCCAGCAACCAATACGCCGACCGAACCCCGACCGTCGTTACGGAGGAGGGATCACCGTTGACATGGCTTCGCAGTACCTCTTCCGAATCATGGAGCAACGGCATGGACACACGTATCTGCCGGCACTTCTATCGCTTTTCTCCCGCCAAAAAGGGTGAGTACCGCCTTCTCTGTCGGGACCTTTCGTTCGATGGGGTGGCCTACGACGGCGTGTTGATGATCCATGTCGGAGCACCAGAGCTAAATGCCGTTCCCTCCTTTCTTTTATGGGTGGCGGGAATCGGTTGTCTGCTCCTCGTTGAAGTATTCATTCGGATTGGATGCCGCAACGAAGCCCGGGTCGATACGGCCGACTTCATACGGCGACACCGCAGGCTGCCGCTCAACGCCGAGGGGGTCTGGGCCCATTACCTGCTTCCGATCATGTTTCTCTATCTTCCGCTCTTCATGGTCATCATCACCCTCACGGGTATGGTGTCTATCTCGACCAGCGCGCTTCTCTGGACCTCGGGTGTCTGCGTCCCGGTGGCTTTCATTCTCTTCCGCCTCCAATACCGCAGACTTTTCTTCCTCTGGAGAAAAACGGTGCTGCCGCCGGAGCGGATCGACGCTTTGCTTCGGGAACTGGCCGAGCAGTACGACTGGACGATCGACCACATGGACCGGGATTTTTTTGTCGCACACACCCATCCCGCATGGTGGAGCGCCACGTGGGGTGAACAGATCTTCGTCGCGCACGACCGCGGCGGCATCTGGATCAACAGCATCAATGACCTCGGCAAGCGCAGCTCGATCGTCTCGTTCGGATATACCCGTCGGAATATCCGCCGGGTGACGGAGGCAATCGCAGCACTGGAAATAGATACCCATTCACCAATATAAGCCCGATACCATGACACCGTTGAAAATCGCCCCGCTGCCCGGATGCACTCCCGGAACGGCCGAAAAGATCGACGCACTCAACCGCAAGCTCGGATCGTTCATCCACGCACCGCTCAATCTCAAGGAGATGCTGCGAATGGAGCCGTTCGCCGCCGATACGGAGGTGGTGCATGCCGTAACAGCAACGCTCGACAACTACGCCATCCTCCCGACCTCGCCCGAGGAGCGCGAACTCCAACGCACGACAGGGCTGTCGAAGGATTACGACATCGTAGGGTTCTGGTACTGCGTGGCACTTCTCGCCCTTTCGGCAGAGCCGGAGGCCGTGCGTTATCTGCTCGTGCTGGCGCGTATGCTGATGGTCGAGGATCCCGCGGAGCTGTACCTGCTGCGGCGCATCGTGCGCCTGCTGGAGGGATTTCCATTCCCCCACCTGCAGGAACTCAGAAGTCGGATTGAAGGCTTCTACGACACCGTTACGCACCAATTGGAGGCGTTCCGATGGCTGGAGACCGCTGGGATTCCGTGGCCCGAGTCATACGAATGGGAGGTCATCGCGCAGTTCTCCTCCGACGGCGAGCCCTATGCCGACCCGGCTACACCGAAGGAGGAGCGGCGCCGGCGTGTGGTGCTGACGCTCCGGCTGAACAGTCCCCGCAGCCTCTACGGCAGTTGTCGCCAGCACAACAGCTACGAGATCTCGCTCCGCAACGACGACAACACGACACGCGGCCTGTGAAACGAAGGCCACGGCGATCTCTTCATCGAAGACCGCCCCGCGATGCAGCACCGAATGTTCACGCCGCTGCAGCTTCCGAAACTGTTCGACGCACTGGAAGGGTTCGACATCCGGCTGGTGCGCAAACCCGTGATGG
>OJKC01002267.1_pt1 | contig 10521 bp, 6 predicted proteins | sample 1596401 | NCBI WGS metagenome assembly OJKC01 (sample SAMEA4350162, study PRJEB24818) | metagenome | biome: human; feature: gut; material: faeces | place: Denmark | collected 2013-09 | reverse complement strand
CGGCGGATCCTCCTTCAGGTGCGCGGCTGCGGGAACTTCTCGAGGCAGTAGAGCTGCTCCTCGTCGAGCGTGTCGCCGCCGGGTGCGAAGGTATAGCCGAGGCCCTGATAAAAATGCAGGGCGTTGATGGACGCGGGGATGATGACGCGCCGGGCCGTCAGGAACCAAGGGTCCCGCTCGATCGCCCCGATCAGCGCGCGGCCGACGCCGCGATTCTGCTTTTCCGGCAGCACGAAGACGGAATACAGGCAGCTCTCCGCCGGATCGTCCCGGTACGGGCGGCCGATGGCGGCGCAGCCGATGACGGTCCCGTCGTCCTCACAGGCGACATAGAAGTGCATCTGCTCGCCGCGGCGCAGGAAATACGCCCGCGTCTGATTTTCGACCATCTCCTCCACAAAGGCCTGATCGTAGACCTTGCCGGAGGTGATGCGGGTGGCAAGCTCGGACACGCGGACAACAGCGTCGGCGTCCGCGGGGGCAAAACGGCGGATGTTCATGGTGCATTCCTCCCATGCGTCTGTTCGTAGTGTTCCAGTTCCTTCAAAAACGCGTCGCCGAAGCGCTCGGCCTTGGCCTGGCCGATGCCGGAGACCTCCAGCAGCTCCTCGATGGTGCGCGGGCGTCTGGCCGCCATGTCGAGCAGCGTCGCGTTGGTGCAGATGATGTAGGCCGGGATGTGCTGCTCCTGAGAAAGGCGCAGCCGCAGCGCCTTGAGCGCGGCGAGCAGGTCGTCCTCCGCCTTTTTGGGCCGTTCGGCCTTGGCTTTGGCCCTGCCCCGGGCCGGCTGGTCCTGCAGGGGCTGGCGCTTGACGGAGACCTCGACCCGCTGGCCGTGGAAAAGGACCTCGGCCGCCTGCGGCGTGGTGTCGACGCCGCCGTGGACCGGGTCGGTCTGCAGATAGCCGCCCGCCTCCAGCAGCTCGAGAAGCTCGCGGATGCGCCCGGCGGGCAGATCGCGCATGAGCCCGTAGGTCGGCAGATCCTCCAGCCCGAGCTCGCGCACACGGGCCGCGCGGCTGCCGCGCAGCACCTGGCCCAGAAGCGCCGTGCCCACGCAGTAGCCCAGCCGGGTGCGCACGCGCACGACGCATGAGAGGATCATCTGCGCCTCGCGCGTCAGATCCTGCAGGTCGTATTCCGCCTGACAGTTGCCGCAGTTTTCGCAGCGCGGCGCGTGCGGCTGGCCGAAATAATCGAGCAGATACCCGCGCAGGCAGCCGGTGGTCTTGCAGTAGCCGGTCATCTGCTCGAGGCGGATGAGGTCCTGCGTCTGCACGGTCTGCCGCTCCTCGTCGGTCAGCTCGTCGTTTTCCGTCTGGTTGAGGATCAGGTATTTGGCCGTCGTGATGTCGCCGGGAGAAAAGAGCAGGATGCAGTCGGCGGGAGCGCCGTCGCGTCCGGCGCGGCCGGCCTCCTGATAATATGCCTCCACGCTCTTGGGCATGTTGCAGTGGATGACGTAGGAAACGTTCGACTTGTCGATGCCCATGCCGAAGGCGTTCGTGGCGACCATGACGGTGCAGCGGTCGCAGATGAAATCCTCCTGATTCTGCCGCCGCTCGTCCGGGCTGAGTCCGGCGTGGTAGCGCGAGGCGGCGAAACCGCTGCTTTGCAGCAGCTCGCAGATCTGCTCGACGCCCTTGCGCGTGGCACAGTAGACGATGCGGCTCTTGTCCCGGCGTTCTTCGAGCAGCTCGAGCAGCGCCCGGCGCTTGTCCTGCGGCCGCAGGACCTCAAAGCGCAGGTGCGGCCGGTCAAAGCCGGTGACGACCGTCACCGGGTCCTGCAGCTGCAGGATGCGGACGATGTCGCTGCGCACCTGCGCCGTCGCCGTGGCGGTGAAGGCGGCCAGGGCGGGCCGCCGCGGCAGCTTTTGCAGAAAGTCCAGAATTTTCAGATAGCTCGGGCGGAAATCCTGCCCCCACTGGGAGATGCAGTGCGCCTCGTCGACCGCGAGCAGCGAGATCTCCAGCTCCTGCGCGAGCGCGCAGAAGCCGTCGGTCAGCAGCCGCTCCGGCGCGATGTAGAGGATCTTGTAAGCGCCGAAGCGCGTGTCGCGGTAGGCCTCGCGCAGCTCCTCGACGGACATGGCGCTGTGGATGCAGCCGGCAGGGATGCCGGCGTTCTGCAGGGCCATGACCTGATCCTTCATGAGCGAGATGAGCGGCGAGATGACGAGCGTCAGCCCCGGCAGCAGCAGGGCGGGCAGCTCATAGCAAAGGCTCTTGCCGCCGCCCGTCGGCATGACGCCGAGCACATCGCGCCCGGCCAGGACCGCGTCGATAAGCGTCTGCTGCCCCTCCCGGAAGGAAGAAAACCCAAAATACTGCCGCAGCACCTCCACCTTCTCCATCCCCGCACCCCGTTTCGTCGTTTTTCTCCATTATATCATATCCGCACCGGTTTACAAGGGAAAGAAAAAGCCCCCGGCTCCCCTCGCGGCAAGGGGAGCTGTCAGCCGAAGGCTGACTGAGGGGATCGAGGGTAAAAATTTAGACTGTAGTAGAGGAAAACGGAAGTCTATCAAAAGGCTGATAGATTGTACAGGTTTGTGACTGCCCTTCAGCATTTTCTTTTGCTTCTCCAAAAGAAAACGCTGGCGCGTCAGAAAGGTAATATCCATCAAAATTTCGGCTGCGCCTTCTATTGATGGCAATCGTTCTAAGGCAACCAGCTGCAAATCCGATACCCCCGTATCAGGCGGCGCGTACCAAGACGCCCGTAAGGTGACTCTCGTGTGGAACGACATCTAAAAACTAGGGACTCACCTGAATTCAGAGGCAGGATGCACCCCGCGTCCCCACGCACTCTTTTCTCCCCTATCTTTTCTCTTGCGAGAGAAAAGATAGGGCCGCCGGAGGCGCGTCAGAACCGGCCTCGACGGAACGAGTCCCCGCTGTTCGCGGAGCCTCTTTTCCTCTGAGCCCGTTTCTTCCTTTCCAAACCGCAAACTGAATTTGCGGTTTGGGTTTTATGGCAAATCTGCGACGACCTCTCAGGCGCTGCGCGCCAGCTCCCCTGAGAGGGGAGCTGAAAAACCGCGCGGGCTTTTCGGCCCGCGCGGTACTGGGGTTGGCTTATTTCTGTTCCTGAATGTAGAGGCTGACGCGGCTCTGGATGAGCTTGGAGGCCTCTTCGACGGTCTTGCTGCCGGCAAGATAGCCTGCGGCTTCGTCGGAAATGATGTTCAGGACGTTCTGGTCATAGTCGACGAAGCTGGTCGTGGAATCGATCACGGCCATGACGGCGTCGTACTGCTCCTGCGTGACGGCGTAGAGCTCGATCATCGGCTCGTCGCCGTAGCTCATGCCGCCGGTGGAGATGGGGATGGGGTTGCCGTTCTCGTCGAGGATCTGGTTGCCGTCGGCGTCGGTCTCATACTCCTGCGTCATGGCTTCCTTGGCATTGGCCTCAAAGGCGGACTTGAGGATCGGGAAATTCCAGAGGCTCTTCTGGAAATCCTCCTCGAGCGTTGAGCGGATGAAGGCCCAGGCGCCCGCCTTGTCCCTGCAGGTGGTGGTGATGCAGAGGGTCGCCTCGGAGTTGAAGGCGTTGCCGGTCGAGCCGTCTTCGCGCGGGAAGCCGACGAAGCGGGCATCGTTATTGAGGGCGGCAAAGGTATAATACAGATCGTCGAAGCTGTAGAGCGACGTGGGATAGAGCAGCTGCTTGCCGTTTTTCAGGCGGGAATAGTCGCTCTCATACTCCTCGCTGTCCGACTGCCAGTCGTATTCGGCCGGGAAGGGCTTGACGAACTCGAGCAGGGCGCGGAACTCGTCGGAATCGAAATTGCAGGTGCCGTCCTGCCAGTTCATGAAGCTGTCAGCGTTCATGGCGACGCAGTACTGCAGCATCTCGGCCTGGGTGTAATCCTTGTTGAAGACGGTCGCGCCCTCGGGCAGCTTGCTGAGCGCGTCGTTGACGTCGGCCAGCGTCCAGGTGTCATATCCGTCCACGACCTTGCCGAGGCCGATGGCCGTGGTGACGCCGAAGTCGATGGGCAGCTGATAGAGCTTGCCGTCGGTCTGCAGCGACTCGAGCGGCTTGGTCATGAGCTTGTCGCGGGAATACTCGGGGTCCGCGTCGATGTACGGCCAGAGATTCTCGAGCAGGCCCTTGGCCGCGTACTGCCGGATGGGCAGCTGCATGCTGTTGGCGATGAGATCGGGCACGCTGCCGGAGATGATCTCGGTATTGAGCTTGGTGAGGCCCGCGTTGTAATCGTCGTCGGTCGCGTATTCGGAATAGTCCTTGACGACGATGCGGTAATCGGCGCTGCTGCGGTTAAATTTGACGATCTGGCTGCGGAGGTTATAGTCCAGGCCGAAGCAGGCCAGGGTCAGCTCGGTCTTCTTCTGGATGCTGGAAGCATCCACCCGGTTCAGGACAACGAGGACCTGCCGCGAGGGACCGTCGGCCGAATCCTCGTAGGTCACGGCGACGATGCGCCCGTCGGAAAGGACGCCGAAGCTGCCGTTGTTGATGGTGTTGCTGTCAACGTCGCAGGCCAGCCAGTCGACGACCTTCTCGACCGCGCCGGTATCCTTCCGCTCGCCGAAGATGCTGCCGTTGTTCGTGAAGAAGTAGGTATAGACGTCATTGCCCGGGAAGATATTCCACGCGCGGGAGGAGATGGGCGTCTCCTTGCCCCAGTCCTTCGTCTCGGGGTCGAGCTGACGGAAGACCATCTTGCCGTCGGCGGAGGACGCCGTAATGCCGACCTCGCTTTCCGACAGCTGGCAGAGCTGGCCGTTCAGCTCGTCGCCGGACTTGCTGAAGACGAAGCTGCCGTCCGGGCCGTAGACGTTGACGGTCTGATAATCGTAGGTGTAGACATAGCCCTTGTCATCGGAGAGGATGGTGTTGATGTAGGTATAGCGCCAGCTGTCCGTCTCGTCCGCGTCTTCCTCCTCCGTCGGGGTGATGGTGCGCAGCAGCGTGCCGTGGGCATCGAGCTGGATGAGCTCAGAGATGGAGGTGCCCTCCGTGCCGTCGTCCGCGTAGCTGTTGGTCTGGCGGAAGAGCCAGATCGTGCCGTCCGCGCCGGGGGCCATGGTCTGGATGTTGGTGCTGCTGTTGAACACCTGCATGCTGCCGTCCTGGCCCATCGTCACGCCGTTCGCGCCTTCCGGGTCCTCCACGACGGGCTCGGCGACATAGTTGTCGAGCTTCACACACTCGCCGGTGTCGAGGTCAAAGCGGAAGATGACCTCGGAATAGGTATCGTAGGAGACCTCCGCACCGGTCTCATCGGTGTAGGTCTCCTTGCCGCCGTCGGGAACGCTGGCGGTAAAGTAGAGCGTGTCGCCCGAGACGCAGGTCGAGCCGATCCACTGGATATCCTCCGGCAGATCAAAATACTGCGGCTGATAGGCGTACTGCGACGTGGTTTCCGTCGCGGCGTCGGTCTGCGCGGCCGGGTCTGTATCGTCTGTCTTCGTCTCACTCTTGCTGCAGCCGGCAAGCACGCCGAGCAGCAGCACGAGCACGAGGCAGAGGGAAAGCATGCGTTTTGTCATCAACGATTCTCCTTTCTCATTGTTACCATAATATTTTTCTTCGCTGCCACATGGTAACAGATTTCGCCGGAAAAAGAAACCCCTGCGGGGGTTTTTTAAGAAAAACTTAAGTAATCCGAAGCTTCGCCGTCCGGCTTGGAATCCGGCGGTTTTCGTGCTATACTGTAAAAAAACGCAGAACAGGAGGGCTTTCATGCCTGCGCATGTCATTACCAGCGAGCAGCAGCGCGACCGGATGCTGCACACGCCGATCCCGCGGCTGATCCTGTCTTTGTGCCTGCCGACGCTCGCCACGCAGCTGATCTCCGTCTTCTACAATACCGCCGACACCTATTTCGTCTCCAAGCTCTCGACGAGCGCATCCGCGGCCGTCGGCGTTGTGTTTTCGCTGATGTCCATCATCCAGGCCTTCGGCTTCGGCATCGGCATGGGCTGCGGGTCGATCATCAGCCGCAGTCTCGGCGGCAAGGACAATGACCGTGCCGACCGCATCGGCAGCAGCGCGTTCGTCTTCGCCGCGGCAGTGGGGCTGGCGCTGTGTGCGGCCGGGCTGTGCACGCTCCGGCCGCTCATGCGGCTGCTGGGCTCGACGGATACCATCCTCCCCTACGCCGAGAGCTACGCCCGCATCATCCTGCTGGCCGCGCCGGTCATGTGCGCGTCGTTCGTGCTGAGCAACGTCCTGCGCGCCGAGGGCGAGGCGACGCTCTCGATGTACGGCATGTGCGCCGGCGGACTTCTGAACGTAGGGCTCGACCCGCTGTTCATCTTCGTCTTCGAGATGGGCATCGCGGGCGCGGCGCTGGCCACGGCGCTGAGCCAGCTGGTGAGCTTTTTGATCCTCGGGTGGCAGTTCCTGCACGGGCGGAGCATCGTGCGCCTCCGCCTGCAGGCCGTCAGCCGCAGCCCGCGCGACTACGGCCAGATCCTGCTCATCGGCTTCCCGACGATCTGCCGGCAGGGCTTCGCGAGTCTGTCCTCCGCGCTGCTCAACAACGCAGCCGCCGCCTATTCCGACGCCGCGGTCGCGGCCGTCACGATCTCCAACAAGGTCTATCTGCTCGTGCGCTCCATGATCATCGGCATCGGGCAGGGCTTCCAGCCCGTGGCGGGCTACAACTTCGGCGCGGGCAGCAAGCCGCGCACGCGGCAGGCGTTCTGGTTCTCCACGCTGTTCGGGACGGTGGTGTGCGTGGCGGGCGCGGCACTCGTCGCGCTGTTCCCGGAGCAGATCATGCACTTCTTCCGCGACGATCCGGAGGTCACGCGCATCGGACGGCAGGCGCTTTTGTACGCGTGCGCGGTCATGCCGGTGATGGCGTATTCCACGTATGTGAACCAGCTGTACCAGTGCCTCGGCTTCCATCAGGCCGCGACGCTGCTGGCCTCCTGCCGCAACGGACTTTTATACGTGCCGCTCATCCTGCTGCTGCCGGGGCTGCTCGGCCTCTCCGGCGTCGCCATGAGCCAGCCCGCCGCCGATCTGCTCACCTTCCTCGTCTCCATCCCCTTCCAGATCTGGTTCTTCCGCCATAAACTGCGGGGATAACGCCTATCCCAGGCTCCCCTGGAAGGGGAGCTGTCAGCCGAAGGCTGACTGAGAGGTTGCTGCAGATTTGCATAGAAAACCCAAACCGCAAATTCAGTTTGCGGTTTGGAAAGGAAGAAACGAGCACAGAGGATAAGAAGCCTTGCTTGCAAGGATTCGTTCCGTCGTGGTCGTTTCTGACGTGCCTCCGGCGGCCATATCTTTTCCCTTGCGCGGGAAAAGATATGGAAGAAAAGGGCGCTTGGACGCGTTTGGTGCATTCTGCATCTGAATTCAGGCGAGCACCAATGTTTTAGACGTCGTTCCACACGATAGTCACCTTACGAGCGTCTTGGTATGCGCCGCCTGATACGGGGGTATCAGACTTGTAACTGGTTGCTTTAGAACGACTGCCATCAATAGAAGGTGCGGAGGAAATTTTGATAGACTTTTCCTTCTTGCGGGGGAGTTCTTGGTCTGTACGCACCAAACGGCTTCCCCTATGAGGGGAAGCTGTCGCCGCAAGGCGACTGATGAGGTGGACTGCGCCGCGGAAACGCAGCTGCCCCCACCTCATCCGTCACGGCTCCGCCGTGCCACCTTCCCCTCGTAGGGGAAGGCTTTTATATGAAAAAGGCTCCCCTCTGGGGAGCCTTTTTTGATCAATTTATCGTTTTTCCGTCAGGATTCCGCGCAGGTCGTAGATGGCGTGGCGGGGGCATTTGACGGCGCATTGGCCGCAGGAGAGGCAGAGGGATTCGTCGATGTGAGAGAGGTTGTCCTGCACGGTGATGGCCCCGGCGGGGCAGAGCTTCTGACAGATGCCGCAGCCGATGCAGCTGACCTCGCACATCTTTCTTGCATCCTTGCCGGGATCCCGGTTCGAGCATTTGACGACGACGGGGTTGGCGCATTCGTGGATGCGGATGAGCTCGCGTGGGCATTCGCGCACGCATTTGCCGCAGGCGATGCACTTGTCCTCGTTGACCTCGGCCACGCCGTAGTCGTTGAGGGCGATGGCTTCAAATTTGCACGCGTTCACGCACAGCTCGCAGCCGACGCAGCCGTACTGGCAGTCGGCCGTCGCGCGGCAGCCGCCGTTGCAGGCGACGAAGGCGGCCTTGTAGGGGAAACGTTTTTTGATGGCCATGGTTCATCCCTTCCTTTCGTACGGCGTGTTGGCGAGCGGCAGCTTCGTGCGGCGTTCGCCGTCGAAGCGGAAATAGGCGTCGGCAATGGCGGGCGCGGTGGGGATCGAGGTGATCTCGCCGATGCCGATGGCGCCGCAGGCCACGTCGAGGCCCGGCTTATCGACCACGATGGGCGTGATCTTCGGGATCTCATGCGCGCGGAAAAGGCCGAGCTCGCCGTATTTTTCGATCGGCTTGCAGTTGTCATCGATGGGATACTGCTCGCGCAGGGCGTAGCCCATGCTCATGACGACGCCGCCCTCGATCTGCCCCTCGCACGACCGGGGGTTGACGGCCTTGCCAACGTCGTGCGCGGCGACCATGTGCTCGACCTTGCCGGTCTTCTTATCGAGGATGCACATCTGCGTCGCGTAGCCGTAGGCCACATGCGAGACGGGGTGCGGCACGTCCGCGCCGAGCTTGTCGGTCTTGGCGAGGTATTCACCGTAGAACTCCTGCCCGACGAGGTCGGACAGCGTATGGCCTTCGAGCGCGGCGGCGAGCTTTTCACAGGCGCGGCGGCAGGCCTCGCCGGTAACGAGCGTCTGGCGCGAGCCGGAGGTATCGCCGGAGTCCGGTGCGATCCAGGTGTTCGAGCGCTCATAGACGATATCGCCGCGGTGCAGCGGTGTATTGGTGACGATCATCTGCACGAGGACGGTGCCGACGCCCTGGCCGATGCAGGATGCGCCCGCGTAGATATGGACCTTCGCGTCGTCCTCCACGATCAGCTTGCAACGGCCCCAGTCGGGAATGCCGACGCCGACGCCCGCGTTCTTCATCGCGCAGGCCAGGCCGACAGGCTTGCCCTGCTTCATCGCCTCGTCGAAATACGGCTTGACCGCCTCGAGCGTCTCGACCAGGCCCGTCTCCGAGCCGACGATCTGGCCGTTCGGCAGCTCCTGCCCGGGCCGGATGGCGTTGCGGTAGCGGATCTCCCAAGGGGTGATGCCGACCTTGTCGGCCATTTCGTTCAGAAGCGTCTCCGTGGCGAAGCACGTCTGCGTGACGCCGAAGCCGCGGAACGCGCCCGCGGGCGGGTTGTTGGTATAGTAGGCCGTGCCCTCGATCTCGAAATTCTGATAGTTGTAGGGGCCGGCCGCGTGCGTGCAGGCACGCTCGAGCACCGGGCCGCCGAGGGAGGCGAACGCGCCGGTATCGGAGTAGACCTTGGCCTTGACGCCCTGGATGATGCCGTTTTCGTCGCAGCCCATGGTGAAGTCCATCCAGAACGGATGGCGCTTCGGGTGGATGAGCAGCGATTCCGGCCGGGTCAGCTTGACCTTGACCGTGCGGCCGGTGAGGTAGGTCATGAGCGCGGCGTGGTGCTGCACGCTCATATCCTCCTTGCCGCCGAAGCCGCCGCCGACAAGCTGGTTCTGCACGCGGACCTTGTCGGTGCCGAGCAGGAGCTTACACTCGTGCAGCGTGGTATGGGACGACTGGTCGGTGGACAGGACCATGACATAGCCGTCCTTGTCCATATACGAGACCGCGCACTCCGGCTCGAGGAACGCATGCTCGGTCCACGGGGTCTCAAAGTGCTGGGAGATGACGTATTTGGAGTTCTGGATCGCCGTCTCGGCGTCGCCGCGGGCGATGTGCTTGTAGGCCTGCACGTTGGATTCTTCCTCGTCGAAGACGAGCGGAGCGTCCTCGGCCCAGGCCTCGGGGGGATTATGGACAGCGGGCAGCGGCTCATAGGTCACTTTGACGAGCTTTTTCGCCTTTTCGAGGATCTCGGGCGTTTCTGCGACCACGAGCGCGATCGCGTCGCCGAGGTAATGCGTCAGTCCGCCGATGGGGATGAGCGAATACTGGTCGTGCTTGAGATGGCCGACCTTGTTTTCCCCGGGAATATCCGCCGCCGTGATGACGCGGACGACGCCGGGCAGCGCCGCGGCCTTCGACGTGTCGATGGCGAGGACGCGCGCGCGCGGATACTGGCTGCGCACGGCGGAGCCGTAGCACATGTCGGGCAGATACCAGTCGTCGGGGTATTTGCCGTAGCCGAGGACCTTTTCCTCGACATCGATGCGGTGGACGCTCGAGCCGAGCTTCCAGTCATCCTCCGACGGCGCGGGGATGACGCCCTCGCGCCGGCATTTGGCGGCCAGCCGCACGGCGGCGAAGATCTTTACATAGCCCGTTCAGCGGCAGTAGGTGTTGCGCAGGGCATAGCGGATCTGATCGTCGGTCGGAACGGGTGTTTTATCGAGCAGGGCCTTGGTGCAAAGCACCATGCCCGGGATGCAGAAGCCGCACTGCACGGCCGCGGCCT
>OJKC01002260.1_pt1 | contig 10552 bp, 9 predicted proteins | sample 1596401 | NCBI WGS metagenome assembly OJKC01 (sample SAMEA4350162, study PRJEB24818) | metagenome | biome: human; feature: gut; material: faeces | place: Denmark | collected 2013-09 | reverse complement strand
GAAAAGAATATGTTCTGCCCGTGAACGAATCGCAAACCGGGTGCTTTATACACGGCAATCTGCTTAATTTGCCGTTTGCTAAAAAGCAAATAAGTCAAAGCGAAATAGAGTTTAGATATTCGGCTAAAAAGGGCGAATATCTCGGTTTCCCGCACGATTTTACCGTGCGCAGGCATTACAAACTGGGCGAAAACGGGCTTGAAGAATATACTACCGTAATAAACGACGGCGTTTGCGAAATGCCTGTTATGCTGGCTTATCACACAACGTTTAATCTTGATTTTTACGGCGATATGCAAAACGTTAAGCTTCAGGTTCCCGTAACGCAGGAATATTTGCGCGATAAAAACTTTTTGCCAACAGGCGAAACAGCTTATGGCAGACCGCGCGACCTTGCGCTTGCAAACGGCGAATTTGTTCCCGCAAAGCAGCCGTTTTCGGCGTTTTATAAGGCGAACGATAAAACCGTGGCGCTATTTAAAGGCGCGGGCGCAAGCGTTTATTACGAAGCGGAGAGTATTTTCGGTTACAGAATGCTTTACCGCGGCGACGGCGATAGTTTTGCCGTGTGCGAACCGCAAACCTGCGTTATAGATTGTTTCCATTTCGAGCAAAACCCCGAAGAACTGGGATTAATAGTCCTTTCGGGCGGAGAAAGCAAAACTTTTTATACCCGCATTTGCATTGAAAAAGACGATAAATAAAAAACAAAAAGTCGAACCGTGTTTTGATATGCACCCAAAATGTTAGATAATCTTGGGGAATTTCAAGAATATTAAATCAAAACAGCGTAAACAGCGAGTTCGTAAAAGGACGACCGAAAAATTTTCGGTCGCCATTTTTTGCATTTTTTATGTGGGATGATTTTCCTCTTCAAGGGAATATAACCATCTTTGCAAATAACACTCAAAAAACGATTTTACCTTTTACACAGTCCTTTTATTTATCTCATCAATCGATATTTCTTTTAATTCTCTGATAGTATGTAATAGTTCTGTATTTGAATTTCGAACAATGCCTGGCAGCAAATTACATGACAACACTTTTATTTCATAGTAATAAGAATTATCCAGCCCGTCTTTTACTTCCAAGAAAAGATTGTTCACATCATAATTGAACCTAAAATCGAAATATACCGATTTATTTGGTAAAACAACGGTGTTGCCTTCAATCTCATTCCATTTACCGTCATGAAATACTCGCTTTACTTCGAATAGAGCGTGATCGGAATTTTCAAGCTCGGCGACAACATGGCATTCATATTCAATTCCATTGTCAGCAACATCAAAACAAACTTTTTTCGTCCGTATATCCTTTATTTCTTCCAAAACCATATTAAATGTAAATATCGGTTTTATCGCCTGACAAAAACTCGCCTATATTGACGCTGGAATACATTGATCGAAAAACTCTGCGAATGTCACCAATCTTTTTGGCACTACAGTTTTTCAAGAAGTTCACAAAGCCTGCTATGTTCATATCTTTGACGAAACTCCCTTTTCCTATAATTTCATCCCTATGAGCATAAGCGTAATTAAGGAATTCTTCTATATTATTAGCATCGTCGCCAAAAAGAGTTATATTGTTCTTGTTTTTCAAGGTCTCTAATAATTTTTTCTTAAACCCAGCAAATTCTTCGCGTTGCTGCACATTCTCAAGCTCAATCCCATCGTGATACGTTATGTCGTGTTCTATATTAGAACTGTCTCGTATTGATTGGATATTTCTTAACATTAACTCTTTACATTTGTCAATATCGTCAACATTTGAAATACAATCCCTTACAGCAATTAAATAGTTAGCTAACATTCCATATTCCGAAACATCAACGCCATCATTTTTTGACAGCAACTCTTTAATTTGTCCAACAGCCTTTGACACATTTTCTTCCGTGTTGTCGTAAAATCTTCTTAATTCTTCAAACCACTTATTGAATTCGCTTTTATTATTTTCGTACCTTTTTTGTCTTAAATATGATTCTTGCGATTCCTTGAATTTAGATTTATCGAAACGTTGGTTATTGATATAATCATAACACACCCTGTATAACGGAAACGTAGCCGTACCCAAATTTGCAGGTGAACTTTCATTGTTTTCCCATTTCTTACATTTGCCGTTTTTTATTCGGCAAGCATAAGCGATTAAACTACATAATAAGAATCTGATAAAGTTGAAATCAAGGGCATCTTCATATCTATTTACTATGTCACTTGTTTTTTGACATGCAAACATTACCGCTCGAAGATTGTCTGATTTAACACTACTCATTACTTTTATTATATCAACAATATTTTCTTCGGTAATCAGCGTCTCCGATAAATTTTCTGCAAAAAACAGTTTCATAATACTTTTCAACGCTTCTTTTTTATCTGTTTCAAAAATGATAGTAAATCGTCGAGACCTTGCTCGTATGCACGTTGATTTGCAAGCATTGCAAGATAAATATCTACGTACTTTTTTTGCACGTCTATCGGCGGGAGAGACAATTCCATTTCACAAAATCTATCCCAATCCAAATTTGAACGAATACTACTATCGCTATAAAACCAACCCAACCGATCTTTTTCTTTGGATAAAAACAACATAAAAAAGTATTCCGGTAACACAATATCTTGTGCTGTGACTTCAAATGTTGTGTAAGCAGGCGAAACAATAATAGGCTTATCTTGCAAATACATACTTATCCTAATGCATTCATCCCTACCAGTTTGCATTCCGCTATATACAAAACGATTTTTACGCACAACCTTATATTTCGTTTCATCAAGACCTGTCGTATCGGCAACTGTAGGCATAAATTCTTTATTTATGTTTATACCATAAAAATCCCTACTCCCAATGTTGTTACGTTCATCAACAACATTTATCAAATCGCCTAACTTAACTTTTTTTAATGCCATAGCCTATTCCCTCAAAAGCATCAACAAGCATTTTTTGCGATTGTTGTTCTTGCTCCATCAAATTTCTCATTTCCGATTGAATACGCGCCATTTCGGAATTAAAATCTATATCCAAATCGTGGTCGATAAATTCAATATATTTACTCGGAGCAAGGCAGTAATTCTTTTTACCGATTTCGTCTATTTTCACCGAACGATACAACTCAGGTACGGCGTACGTTGAAGAATCAACCGTTTCAACCGATTGCCAATCGTTGTATATCTTTTTAACTGCCGCAATCTGGCTGTCCGTAAGCACGGTTTTCTTTTTCTTTTTACCCTTGTCGATAACGTATTCTTCCGTATTTTCATCCCAACGGCGAAGGTCTACAAAAAGGACTTCACCCGTCCTGTCGCGAAGCTGTCTGCCGTTGAGCATACGAGCTTTTTTGTTATTGTTCATTATCCACAGCGTAACGGAAATATCCGTAGTGTAGAACATATCTCTCGGCAAAACGATAATCGCTTCGATTTTGTCGTTTTCGAGTAATTTTTTACGAATTTGATATTGAGCCGCTCCACCTGCGTCATCCTCATCATCGCCGCCGGAACCGGCATTCAATGCTCCGTTAGCAAGCAGAAATCCTGCTATACCTCTTTCAACGTCAAGTTTAGAAAGCATATGCAAAATCCATGCATAGTTTGCGTTTGCAACGGGCGGCATTGCCGGTTTATATGGTTTGAAACGAGGATCGTTTACAAGCTCATCTTCTCCACGCCAATTTTTAAGGTTAAACGGCGGATTTGCCATTATGTATTGAACGATAGTGTCCTTATGTTGGTCGTCGGTGAACGTCGAAGCATTCTTTTCGCCCAAGTCGCACGAGATTCCGCGAATAGCCAAGTTCATTTTTGCAAGACGCCAGGTATCGGGATTAGATTCTTGCCCGACAACGGACACTTTTTTGCGATTGCCTTTATGCTGGTCAACGAATTTCATTGATTGAACAAACATTCCTCCGGAACCACAACAAGGGTCGTAAACGATCCCGTCATAGGGTTCAATAAGTTCCGAAATCAATTTTACGCAGCACGCGGGCGTGTAAAATTCGCCATCTTCCTTTGATGCCGATGCCGCGAAGTTTTGCAAAAAGTATTCATAAACACGTCCTATCAAGTCTTCTTCGTGGAAACGACTTTCGTCCAACTTGTTTATTTCGTCAATCAACGATTTTATTGCGTTCTTATCCGCACCCAAAGAAGCGTAGTTATTTTGCGGGAGAGTGCCTTTAAGCGGAGGATTCGCATCCTCGATATCTTTCATTGCCGTATCAAGTTTAACCGCAATATCGTTATCTCCGGCATTTTTTACGATAAAAGACCATCTGCAATGTTCAGGCAGATAGTAAACATTTTGTGAATTATAAAATGCAGGTTTTTCCAAAAATACGGGAATATCTCCGTATTCTGCAATTATTTCTTTACGACGTTTTTCAAACTTATCCCCGGCAAATTTAAGAAATGCCAAGCCGATAACGGAATCCCTATTCTTTTCAAAACTACCAAAGCCACGCAGAGCAACCCGACAATTCCATAATACCTGTTCCAGCGTAACTTCTTTTTCTTTTTTTGGTGCCTTAGATTTTTTTATGCCTGAAGCCATAGTAAACTCCTTTTTCTTATTGTTGTAAAATTTCCCAATAGCCCGTACGGGTATTGCCAACGCGAGCAATAAGCCCTTTTTCTTTCAATCCGTCAAGAGCGCGCTGAACCGTTTTAACGGTTTTAGAAATTTCCATTGAGAGTTCTTCTCTCGTCAAATTGGGTTGCAACTTCAAAAGTTTATAAACCGCTTTTTCCGTTTTGGACAAAACAACAGGGACAGTTTGGTTCGGTTCAGGGACATTTTTCAGCGCATTAGGGTCATTTCTCAAAAAGATAAACGAGAAGCCTATCGGGGTTTTCTCATAAGAACAAGAAACGTTTTCAGCGTTACAAAGAGTATAGACACGTTTGAATCCACTGCCGAAAGATTCAATATCGTGGCAAAGATACAGCACTTTTGCAATTAACTCGTTTCGTATAATCGAAGATAGGTTTTTCGTCGCAAAATCTTCGGGAGAAAATTCAGAAGGAAACGTTCCGGGGTTATATATTACAACTTTACCGGGATGAATATCAATTTCGTGTTGAGAACCCGTTCCGTACTCTGCGTGCGCAAAACTGTTTATTACAATTTCGCGCAATGCTTTGAGCGGTATTTCGGGTATCTCTTCTCTCGTAACGTTTCCGATTTCTGCGCGCCAGCGAATATTCTTTTTGATATAGGTAAGTGCTGTATCAACTAATCTGAAAATATTATCTTCGGTTCGGTTTATATCCAAAAAAGTCAACTTTTCATCACTCGCAAATACAGCCATTTTAAGTGTAACAGGACCGTTATTTCCAAAAAGAACGTATCCCGCATTATTCAAATTGCCGTTTTTTAATAAACCGAGTTTATTAAGCAACTTTTCTGCGTCGTATCCGTCGTCGGGCAATCTTCCGCAAGCGATGGCTCGGTTATAAAAATCTTTCATAGCCGACTCGTCGATATCCTTAATCGTGTAAGGAGTTTCAAATTGTTCCCAGCGCTCTGAATACTCGCTTGCAACCATCATTTCTTTAAGCTCGGCAGGAGTCAATTCGCGACTTTCGTCGGCAACTCTGATATAATACTTCCCGTAAGCCGAATATGGTTTATTTCGCCCGCTGAATTTCACTTCGATTATATCACACCCGTCAATCGTGACTTTTTGAATTTGAGGATAAATTTGCGGTTTTATACTTTCAAAAATCACTCTCGAAACATCGCGCAAAGTCGATTCAACAACCTGCAAGCCTTTTACGTCACCATTTGGAGCAACACCGAAATATAAAACACCTTTTTCGTGCTTATTTAGTATTGCAACAATGTCTTTCATTGCATCGTGCATTTCACTTGTGCTTTTCTTAAATTCAAGCTCTTCCGTTTCGTGTCCGAAATTTATCATCTCAAACCTCCACTCTATGATTTCAACAATAGTATATCAAAATCAGGGACAAATGTCAAGACAAAATGTCTCTTATATTGTCCCTTTTGTGCCATATGTTAAAATTATTGTCGATTTAGTAATAAAAGCATATTTAAGAAAAATAAGCAAAAACACTTGACGAACAAATGTTCGTATGTTATACTATAATAGGTTTGATATAAGGTCAAGCATTGCGCCGTAAGAAAAGGCGTTGTCGGGCGTGAAGATGTTGCCCGATTTCTCTGTTCCCCTTTGTGGACTCGGAAAGGATAATTACCGTCGTTTACCATAGAATTGAAGTCAGGTGTAGCAATTCCGCGACGGGCGTTGAAATCGTTAAAAAAGAGAGATTTCGGCGTGGGTTTTAGTGTGATACGATTTTTTAGATAAAATCGACCACAAATTAAATAATCGGGATTTAAATCCGTGCGAAGAACGAGCCTATTTAGGCAACCGAAATCGCACGGATTTTTTTATCCATATATACAAATCGGAGGTGCATTATGTAACGAAAATAAAAACTTAATACTTGTGTTTTAAGTCGGTGATAAGAAAATTGTCAGCGGCTTTTTTGTCGTCTTTCAGGAGGTAAAAAAATGACAAATTACAATCAATATCGCCCGCCATAAGCGGGAGAAAACTTTGAGGAAAAAACGGAGCAAAACAGACAGCCATTGAGCAAAGTGTAGCACACTATACTTTGCTTCGCAAAATAGTGTGCTCTGCGAGGCTGTGAATCCACTATAAAAACAGTTGGCAGAGGAAATTCTACACACTTTGCTCAACGAGAATAAAAACCAAATTTCAGGAGGAAAATCATTATTTCATATTTAGTGTGTCATATGGAGAAATACCATAAACAAGACGTTGCGCCTATCGAAAAGGAAAACGAACGGGACGAGAATTACGAAGCGGCAAACCCGCAGATAGACTGTGAGCGGACGATAAACAATTATCGCTTTACGCCATATTTCGGGAAAACTTATACGGAGTTTATAAACGGCAGAATAAAAGAGTTAGGCTTATCCCCGCGCAAAGACGCGGTTGTTATGAATTCATTTGTGTTGGGTTCGGATAAAACTTTTTTCGACGGATTAGCCAAGATAGAACAATATAACTTTTTTTCGGACTGCTATAAATTCTTTGCTAATAGGTACGGAGAAGAAAATGTTATCGCGGCGGTAGTACATAACGACGAAACAACGCCGCATATGCACTTAAACTTAATGCCCGTAACAAAAGACGGACGACTTTGCAGTAAACAACTTTTCGATAAACCGCAACTGCAACAATTGCAAACGGATTTTTACGAAACCGTCGGAAAACGTTGGGGTTTGCAGCGCGGCAAAGAAGGTAGTCAAAAAAAACATCTTTCTACCGCCGAATATAAGGCAAAAAAGATAATCGAACGAGCCGAAGCCATACGGGAAGAAAATCAGGTTTATGTAGACGCTTTGACCGAGGCAAAGAGCGGGAATATTCCACGGAAACGCGGAAAGTTACAGGAACAAGTAATCGCTTTAACGGCAAACAACGCCGACCTTTCAAAACGGCTTACAAAGGCTATGGACGAAACGCTCGAATATGCGAGGAAAGCAGAAACTTTGCAAAAGGAAAAGGATAATAATTCCCACTATACAAACGTCGGCAAAGAACTTGCAAGGACAAATCCGACGGAATATCGGCGTATAGTCCACGTAAAGCCGAAAACAATCGGAAGTTTCTTCGATTCCGTTTTTTCGCTCTTTACTCCCGACGTCGTTCGGCAAGTTCCGCGCCTGCAACAAATAGAAGCGGAAATCGAAGAAGAACGCAAAAAGCAAGAAAAACTCAACAATAACGACAATTATAAGAAATAAAGGGATATTTTCTACCCCGTTCACAAAAAGAGCTTGACTCCTGAGAGTAAAATCGCTATAATATGTATCAATACGATTTTGTTTTTTTCGGAGGAACAGGTTAATGGAACGGAAAGAAGATACTCCCGTGCGTAAAACGCGCAGGAAGTATGAAGAAAAGAATAAGGAAAAGAGAAAGCAAGCGAGCGGCAATTTCGGAACGATGATACCGAGAGCCTTATATGATGAGATAAACGCTTTTCTCGAAGAAAACGGAATAACGAAAGTCCGGTTGATAAAAGAAGGCTACGAAGCCTTGAAAAATATGAAAAAAGACGGCAAATTATAAGCCGCCCTTCCTGCCGTTTTGCGTAAATAAATCATTGATAAGGAGATAATATTTACGGAAAACACGGCTAAAAGACAAGAAAACGATTACAATTACAGATTAGAGTATCACCCCATCGGAGATAAAACCTTTGTCGTGGTAGCGCGGGAACAACTCGGCGCAACAGATACTCCGCTTGACATTATGAAACGCCTGATAACCCGCCAAAGCGCGCGGATACAATCGGGCGAACAGGTACGAACTCGCTGTTTGCCGAATAACGGAGGTAAACAATTATGATAGGACAAACGGCGATTAAAAATAACAAAAAATACAATTACGGAGGTGATGTGACGGCACTTTATTGCCGACTTTCAAAGGACGACGAACAAATCGGGGACAGCAACAGTATCGTTCATCAAAAGGAAATTCTCGCAAAATATGCGAAAGAACACGGCTTTACCAATATTGAATTCTACGTTGACGACGGCTTTTCGGGTACGAATTTCAATCGCCCCGACTTTCAGCGAATGATGGCTGACGCGGAAGAAGGCAAAATTTCTACCGTTATCGTAAAGGATATGTCTCGATTCGGCAGAGATTACATAATGGTCGGGTATTACACCGAAATCTATTTCTCGAATCTTGACATTCGCTTTATTGCGATCAACGATAACGTAGACAGCAATATTCAAACGGAAAACGACCTAACACCGTTCAAAAACGTATTCAATGAGTGGTATGCAAGAGATACGTCGAAGAAAATTCGCGCAGTATTCAAAGCAAAAGGCAATTCCGGTAAACATCTTACGACTAATCCCCCGTTCGGATATAAAAAAGATCCGAATGACAAAGATAAATGGATTATAGACGAAGAAGCCGCGACTACGGTAAGACGAATTTTCCAGATGTATGTTGAAGGTTATCGCATTTCGGAAATCGGGCACAAGCTAACGGAAGAGAAAGTTGAAACGCCTATACTGTATTATATGAATCGCGGAATTAAAACCAATGCAAGAAGCGAATACCCCGAAATATGGGATTTGATGAGTATTAAATATATTTTAAGCCAAACGGCATACGCGGGACATACAGTAAATTTTCAGACGGCAGTAAAATCCTATAAAACAAAAAAGCAAATTCGTTTGCCCAAGGAAGATTGGATCATCTACCGTAATACGCAAGAGCCGATTATAGATGAGAAAACTTTTGAAACGGTACAACAAATGCGAAAAGTAAAACGCGCCCGTACTAAATACAATGAGCCGAATATGTTTTCAGGATTGCTCTACTGCGCTGACTGCGGCAATCATCTGACGATTCAGCGCGTGGCACGAAACAGAAAAATGGACAATTTTTCCTGTGCGACCTATCGCAAGAAAAAGAAAGGCTTGTGTAGTTGCCATCGAATTTTGGTGTCCGACCTTGAAACGATAGTTAAAGAAGATTTGCAAAAAGTATGCGAATACGTTTTTCTTCACGAAAAGGAATTTACGGACGAATATTTGTCCGGTTCTAAAAAAGAAACGGCGAAGTTTCAGTCTAAAACGAAAGCCGAATTAAAACGACTTTCCGAAAGACAGGAAGAAATCGGCAAAATTATCCGTAAACTTTACGAAGATAACGTAAACGGCAGAATTACCGACGAACGATTTGACTTCCTTGCAAAATCTTACGAGGACGAAGGTAACGACCTGAAAACGAAAATCAATGAGCTCAAAAACGCTCTTGCTTCATCGGCTCAGGACGAAGAAAAACTCTCAAAGTTCCTGAAAGTTGTAAAAAGTTATACGGGAATCGAAGAGTTGACGCCCGAAATTCTCAACAGTTTCATTGAAAAAATTTATATCGGCGAAACCGAGAAATACGACGGCAGGAAAATGCAGGAAGTAGAAATTATCTACAAATTCGTAGGCGCAATCAATTTACCGCAATATAATTCATATTAAAGCACGCGGGAATGTAAAACGGGTAGGCAGTTAAAACCTACCTACCCGAAAATTCCCCACGAATAATTAACTAATTACATGTGTTTCAATTTCATTTTCAAATTGTTTAAAGAAACAGTATAAATCCTCATCTGAAAAAGCGCTTGCATCAATATATTTCTTTAAACAACTATCGATGTACCACGACTTTTTAGAGGGAGACCAAAAAAAACTTAAAATCGGATTTTCCGAATTATCTGTCGTTACATACTGAAAAGATTTTTTTAAATTTAATCCTTTTTCTGTCAAATAAGTTGTAAGTTCAGTACCCACGCTTGCAACACTATAATTTAAATCTGTTGTTCTGTAATTTCCTGTTGCTTTGTATTTATTACTAATCACTCGGCGAACAGCTTTATCTTCACCTCTTTTTTCGTCGGCAGCGTCAGATGTTTTTAAGAGACAGGCCACATATTTTACAGACAGCTACACTTGGCGCACCGTACAAGCGCAAGTGCGGCAATAC
>OJKC01002256.1_pt1 | contig 10558 bp, 9 predicted proteins | sample 1596401 | NCBI WGS metagenome assembly OJKC01 (sample SAMEA4350162, study PRJEB24818) | metagenome | biome: human; feature: gut; material: faeces | place: Denmark | collected 2013-09 | reverse complement strand
CCCCCCCATTGGTATTCTAGGCGTTGCGCTTAAAATATCCAAATTGGTGTGGCTTTTTGGTACGCCGTGAGGGATTCGAACCCCCGGCCTTCTGGTCCGTAGGTTGTCTCAAGCACAAATCGGAGTCATTTCGGCTCCGATTTGTGCTTTTTGCCATCATTCGCTCGGCGGATTTTCCGTTGTTTCCGTCCAGACCTGCCCGCTTTTTTCGGATTCTGGGTCAAAAGTGGGTCAAGCGCGGTGCGCCCGCACCCACTCCAACAGCGTCTCGTCGTCCATCGCACCGGAGGCGACAGCAAGACCGACCTCGACGACCTCATCATTCGTGCAGTCCAGCCGAATACCGTTGACCTCCAGAGCAGAATTGATTTACGATTGAGCGAGAAAGTCCGGGCAGAAAACTGTTCGGACTTTTCTCATATATTCCAAAATGACGGTAGAATTGTTCACAAGTTTTATGGTACGATTTAAATGCGTAATTGTGCAACAAATCGGAGTTTGGTCAAGGAGTGTGATTGTATGAAAAAGAAAACATTATCAGTTCTTTTATTTGTGATTACTTTTATTGCTACCTACACCATTCTTTGTTTTGCCCTGCCAGGTGCAAAGATGGCATTAGGGACTACAACCCTTGATCGCATCTGGGTAGCAATTACTTGTATGGCATTGTTCAAAGTAGTTGTATCCTTGGTGGTTGCATCTATTGTTGGAGTGCTCCCGATGATCGTTGGTAAAAGAGAATAACATACTTCAATTTGGAAATTCCAGTTTGGCGAACTGATAAAATCCCTTTAGGAACTAAAGGGCGCACTTCTATACTCTCCTATCGGGAGTATGTGCGTCCTGGGTCACTTCATTCCCGGTCAGCAGAAGAAAACTGCTCGACCGAGAATGTTGCGTCACTTCGTTCCGTCAAGGTGGCTACACCACCTTATGCCGCTAAAGCGACTATCCCCTGTGTACTTGCCGTCCGCAAACAGCATAAAATGCTGTTCGCCGCCAGCAAGTTTTAATAATAAAAAACATGAAGGGAGTTGAAAAAATGCAAAGCTATAATATTGGAGATTTTTTAGTTGAATTCGATAAAACAGTCACAGCAGATTGGTATGAAAACTCTGAAGGCTGGGACTGTGAATGTGGTGACTGCCAGAGATTTTTAGCATTAGCCAAGCGGAAACAGCTTCCATTTGCCGTAATAGAGTTACTGTCGATTTTTGGTGCATTACCAGAAAAGCCTACCTATGTATGCGAACTGTCTCCCACCGAACATGGACATCTTTATCAATTCAATTATCGTGTTGCAGGGAATATGTTGAATGATCCTCACCCACACGATTCTATCCGGTTTGATTGGGGATCGGTATACTGTGGACATGAAAACGATCCATGCGGTGCACCGAATTTTCCTGAGCCGCATTTTGACCTTATGTTTTTTGTGGATTTGCCGTGGACATTGGGCTAAATAGAACACTGAACTTTTTTAATTCTTGATATAACAATAAGAAATCGACCGTTGATCTACACCGCCGTGTGAGAAATCAGCGGTCTTTTTTTATCCCCATTTTCAAAAAGGAGGTCAATCACAATGACAAAACCGAAAACCCTTGAACAGCTCCGAGCCGACAAGGAACGAGCCGAGACGCAGCTTGCACAGGAACTGCACAAGCTGGAGCGTCTGGAGAACAGGTTGTCTCACGCACAAATCGGAGTCATTTCGGCTCCGATTTGTGCTTTTTACCACCGTTCGCTCGGCGGATCTTCCATTGTTTCCGTCCAGCCCTGCCCGCTCCAATTCTATTCTGGGTCAAAAATGGGTCAGAGGCTGTAATATCCGTAGAGGACTGGCGAGCTGCAACCTTGCGCCACAGTCCACACTATCTATCCTCATACCACAAATGACGTAAAAGACAGGGCTTCATAGGTATATTTTTCCCGCACCGCGCTCGCCTCGTCCTCGCTGACAGGGCGGAAGCCCTTGCCGCCAACATAGTGGTCGGTCGTATCGGAGTAGAGCCAGCCGTCTAAAGAAATCAGCGTTTCCAAATGCCGCAGCGCGCCGTTTTCGTAGCGGTAGTAGGAGAAAGTTCCCTCGCTTGCACCGTCGCTGCCTTCGTGGGCCAGACTGCCATCGGTGCAGAGATACCAGCGGCTGCGGTTCCAGCCGTCCACGACGCGAACGGCTTTTGCGCCGTCGAGCCGATAAATATTGAAGATCACGCTGTGACCGTTGCCCCAGTCCGCGCCGAGCAGCAGCTCGCTCGTGCCGTCGCCGTCAAGGTCGCGCAGCAGCCAGCCGGGCGTCTGGTAGTAGTCGTTCACGGACAGGAGATCATGGCTGAAGTCGGTCTGCACGTCGCTTGCGCCGGAGCGCCGCAGGTCGGCGATCTCGGCGAGCAGCGCGTCGTAGGCAGCGTAGCCGGTCGCTCTCACCGCATCGCCGCGCGCAGGGGGCGAAAACACGGAGGAGGCAGGGCACATGTCATTTATGTGGATTCCGTTGTCCTTCAAAAATCGCGTGAGTACGCCTTGTGAGTCGCTTTGCAGTGCCTCGTATTGGCGCTGGCTGACAGGATCGTTTTCCAGGAACTGCACATCGGACGGCAACACCAGCAGATACACATACTCATCATCGGCTCCGAGGACATACTCGGCGATGCCGAGAATCTCGGGGACAGGCAGTGCGTCATAGCCCCTCCATTCCTTGAAATTATCCCAGCTCATAGCGACCAGCCACCATACGTTGCCCATTCCCCCGTCGGGATACGCCGCAAGTGCGTTCTTTTCCGACAGATGGAACAGCATGATCCCATATCCCAGATAGGCAGTCCCCTTGTCGTAGGCGGAGAGCTCTGCAATATCCTCCCATGCAGCGGGAACGGTGAGCGTCAGCGACAGCGTCGGCTCGGTCATGGTTTTCATTTCCTCCTCTGCCGGCTCGCTTGCGCCAATACATCCAAACAGATAGTCTCTCAACTCCGTACTTCCGGAACGCAGCTCATAGAGCCGCGCTGTCTTGCCGTCAGTAATGGGGTTGACCAGCATTTCACGCTCAGAGAGCATGATCTCGCAGCGTTCGCCCGCGGCGCTGATAAAATAGAGCCTTGCATAGCAGTCCTCCATTGCTGACGCAGTGCCAAGGCGTTTGTATTGCAGGGCATCCAGCAGAGCGTAGACGGCGTCCGTTTCCTCCGCCGTCAACTGGACGTTGGATGGCTGCGCGCCGCTTGCGCCCGTTACATCGGCATAAGTGACCTGTTCCCGATGGAAACCGACCAGTCCGGCGGCGTCGGTATCCGTAGGCGGATTCGTCAGAAAGCACACCGCCACAACGATGCACACGGTGACCGACGCCGCGACCACCCAGAATGCGGGCTTTTTGTAGTGAAGCGCATTTTTGACACGCTCCTTGACGCCAACTTCACCGAACGCCAGCGGGCAGGTGATGACCGCCTTGCGCGGCATACTGCACGCAAGCAGCACCGTGGAATAGGTCTTGACGGCGCTCTCGTCCATCGTGCGGATCACCCGCTCATCGCAGGCCAGCTCAATGTCGCGGCAGAGCAGTGCATAGGCGAGCCACAGCACGGGGTTGAACCAGTAGACAGCCAGCAGCGCGAAGCCCAGCGGCTTCCACCAGTGGTCACGCCGCGCGAGATGCGCCTGCTCATGCGAGAGTACATTCTGCCGCTGCACCTCGTCCAGACCGGAGGGCAGATAGATGTGTGGTTTTACAACGCCGAGGATGAACGGCGAGGAAATGGCATCGCAAAGATAAATGTGATCTTGAACGGGGAGCGATACACTCACGCGCCGACGCAGCCGAAGATAACTCACGAGCGCATAGAGCAGCATGGCTCCAAGGCCGATGAGCCACACCCAGCCTGCGATCTCCGTCCAGACATAGAGCGGGTTGACGCTCATCGTCGGCGCGGCGGCAAAATGCTCGCTGAGCGAGGGATTCACTGCGTTGTCGATGATCTTCACGCCGCTCGTGATGGTCGGCGCGGGGGCAAACTGCACGGCTGCGGGACTGACCGTTTCGGCACTGGGAATCAGGCTCAACGCGCTCTCTATGGAGAATGGCAGAACCAGCCGCAGCGCGACGATGCCCCAAAGCAGAACATTCATCCACTTGGGCGAACGCTTTGATACCAGGCGCAGTACCAGCACGGCCAGCACCAGCCAGCTTGCGGAAATGCTTAGATTCAAGAGCTTCAAAAAGACGGCGGCCATTGGCTCACTCCTTTCCGCAACGGTCGATCATGCGCTGAATTTCCGCAATGTCCTTCTCCGAAAGAGATTTCCGCGTGGTAAAGGCGGCAAGAAACGCAGGGAGGGAACCGTCGAAGGTGTCCTCCACAAATTTCTCACTCTGTACGGCGTTATAGCCCTCCTGTGAGAGAAGGGAAGTTACCGTGCCGTTTTCGTTCTGAAAGATACCGTGTTCGCAGAGTTTTTTCAAAACTGTGTAGGTCGTAGACTTTTTCCATTGCAGTTCCTGTTCGCACAGTTTCACCAGCTCGCCAGAGGTCAGCGGCTCGTGCTGCCAGATGAGTTCCGCAAAACGCGTCTCAACAACGCCCAGTTTGTAACCGTCCATGTGTGCCCCCTTTCTTTGTTGGTCTATTTATGATAGATTTTTGATACTTGAAGTCTATCATAAGTAGACTTACCTGTCAAGCACATTTTGCAGCGCTGGAATCAATGATGGCCACCCGACCTCAGAAAACGGCAAAGTTTGCTATTTTGAGCCCCGGCCACGCAGGGTTTCCGAACCGTGTGAAACGCTCCGAGGGTAGTGATACCACCCCCACCTCGCACGTTCAGAAAGTACTGCGCACAGAGTGAAAAAACAGCAACATCACCAAGTTGCAAACAGATCACGCAGCCCAGCGGGGCCGCGACGCCTCGGAACAGCGACGCGCATAAGCGCATCGCTGTTCCGAAGGCTTTCTGCGTTCTTTGGGAGCACCCCCGACCGAGACCCAAAAGGGGCAAAGTTTGCCGTTCTGATACCCGGCCCGGGGATGTTCGTGAATGTGCAGCTCGTGTCGAGGGTAATGATAGCGCCCCCGTCCGAAACGCCCCCTGTTTCGCTGTGTGTGCCGTTGTGTGCGATCCTGTTGGCGAAGGCGAGTGTGTACCCGCTTTCGACTGTGAAAGCAAACGTGGGCCGTTTGTGGGAGAAGTTGAAAAACGCGATGAAAGATGGTCTGAGATAGAACTGTTGCTGATAGTGAGGGTTCACAGGGAACCGGGAAATGTATGTATATAAAAGCATGGCAGAATCAAGGGTTACAAATGCTCACCACATAATCAATAGTGCACTCACTGGATCACGCAGCCCAGCGGGGCCGCGACGCCTTCGGGACAGCGACACGCATAAGCGCATCGCTGTTCCGAAGGCTTTCTGTGTTCTTCGAGAGCACCCCCGACCAAGGCCCAAAAGCGGCAAAGTTTGCCGTTCTACCCCCTGGCCACGCAGGGTTTCCGAAACGTGTGAAACAGTCCGAGGGTAGTGATACCACCCCCGTCCGAAACACCCCTGTTTCGGCGTGTGAGCCCTTGTGTGCGATCCTTCTCCGAAAGCCGAGTGTGTACCCACTTTCGCTCGTGAAAGCGAATGTGGGCCGTTTGTGCCGGAGGTGTTGAAGTCCGTGTGACCAATGCATTGGGAACGTTGGTATGACTGCGTTTCCTGCGCTTTTCACGGCTTTTTCGAGGACGAAAAAGAAAGCAGGATAAACGGCTGGCGTCGGAACCGACGCTCTGCCCGGTCACTTCTGCCCGCAGTGCGGGCAGTTGACGGGGGTTTCAACGCAGTCGGTTGTGGCGCCTTTTGCGAGAGATTTCAGAGCGGTTGGCGTCTTGGTTCCCGCAAACGCAGATGTCCCAAGGAGTTTGGTGGTGCCTTGTGGCCGTTTCGGAAGGAAATCGAGGTAATCACCTTCGCGTGATCAATGGTGCAGGGCAAGCGTGTTTTGAGTCAGCGCAGTCAATGAAAAGAGACTTTCGACCGTTCAAAAATCGCACCGCTGTAACCAAAGAAGAGCGTCTCCGGCAGCGCAGAAATTGCGCCGCAATAGTCAAAGATGGGGCAGCGTGGTCTAAGCGCAAATGATAACTTTTTGATAACAGTTCGGTTTTCCGATAGCTTTCCTCTGCTGTTTACGGTATGGTTTGCTGTTACAAAGGAGGTCGATACCATGCCAAAAAGACGAGCAAACGGGGAGGGGAACATCCGCAAACGAAAGGATGGCCGCTGGGAGGGTCGGTACACAGTCGGTCACGATCCAGAAACAGGAAAGGCCATCATTAAAAACGTCCTTGGAAAGACGCAAGCGGAAGTCAAGGAAAAGCTGAAGAAAGCCATCGAGGAAAATGTGGGCATCGACTACGGACGGGCCAAGACCTACACGGTGGGAACATGGCTGGAAGTGTGGATGGAAAACTACGCCAAGGTGAAATTGCGCCCGTCCACCTTCAAAACCTCACAAGGCTTTCTGAAAAACCACATCAAGCCGCAGATCGGCAGCATCCCGCTGGCAGACCTAACCTCTCTGGACTTGCAGCGGTTCTACAAGCACCTGTTGGACGGTGGCCGGGTAGACCGCATTGAGGCCAAGAAAAAGCCGAAAGGTCTGGCTCCCAAAACGGTGCGCAACATCCACCAGATGATCTGCTCGGCATACAACCTCGCCATCGAACAGTGTCTTGTCACGAAAAATCCGACGCAGGGCTGCGCCTTGCCGAAGGTGGAGCACAGGGAGATGAAAACGCTGACCGCCGACCAACTCAGCGCCTTCTTCCATGAGGCCAAGGACAGCGGCGTGTACGAACTCTACTACCTCGACCTCGCCACCGGACTTCGGCGGGGCGAACTGTTGGGACTGAAATGGGCAGACATCGACCTCGACCGTGGTGTGCTGAAAATCCAACGGGCCATTTCCCGGCAAAACGGCAAAGTAGTCGAGGCACCGTTGAAAACGAAAAACGCCTACCGCACACTGCCGTTGTCGGCAGACGCGATAGACGTTCTAAAGGCACAGAAAAACAAGGCGGGAAGCAGCGAGTGGGTATTTCCATCGCCCACCGGAGGCCCCATGTCACCAGACAGCGTCCTGCATATGCTGCAAAGAGTGCTGAAACGGGCAGGGCTGCCACGGATACGCTTTCATGACCTGCGCCACACCTTCGCCACCATGGCGCTCCAGAACGGCGTGGATGTAAAAACCGTGTCCTCGATGCTCGGTCACTACTCCGCAGGCTTTACGCTAGACACCTACGCCCATGTCACCACTGACGCCCAGCTCAAGGCGGCGCAAACCATGGGGAGCATCCTCTCCCGTGCGGTATAGACCTTTCCGCTATCCGCTCCCGTTGGGGTCAGCGTTTGGGTCAGAAAAAAGCAGCGGGAGAAAACAACAACTTATGCAAACAAAAAGACCCGAAGCCTTACGGTTTCGGGTCTTTTTGGCACGCCGTGAGGGATTCGAACCCCCGGCCTTCTGGTCCGTAGCCAGACGCTCTATCCAGCTGAGCTAACGGCGCATATTATTCCTGACGACTTGAATATAATACCATATCTCAGGGCAGAATGCAAGCATTTTTTTCAAGAAAAATAAAACAATTTTTTTTTGTAGATTTGCGCCCTTCCTCTACCTCCTTCCGTATAGAGTCCGCTCCGGCAGCTTGCAGTGCTCTCGGCCCACGCCATTCTCTCCGCCTTGACACAGAGGGCCATTTCTGATACGCTGAATGCAGCCGTGCTTTTCTATCATTTAACCGTCGGCATAGCCGCAATAGGAGTATTGGGATGATTTTTTATACCGCTGACCTTCATTTTCATTATAAACCTTTTCTGCCCGGTCGGCCCTTTGCTTCCGTGGATGAGATGGATGAGGCTATGATACGACTCTGGAATGAGACCGTCACGGACGAGGACACCGTCTATGTGGTGGGCGATGTGGGCTACAACGGCGGCTATGTACCCGGGGACGCCCTGGGCCGTCTGCAGGGGCGCAAGCACCTGATCCGGGGCAACCACGACACCGGCTTTGAAAACGCCGGGGAGCTGTATCGCTATTTTGAAACCGTCACCGACTTCAACGAGATCGACGACGGAGAGGTTCACATTATCCTCTGCCACTATCCCATTCTGTACCGCAAGCGGGGCTATATGGTCCACGGCCACCTGCACCAGGCCCGGGGCCCGGAATACGACATTCTGCGCCAGCTGCCCCGGGTGCTCAACGCCGGGGTGGACGTGAATTTCTACCGCCCCGTGACCCTTCCCCAGCTCATTGAGAACAACCGCGCCTTTTACAGTGGGGCGCACGATGCCCTGATCCCCCCGCCCCCGCCGCCCCGGCGGCGGGGAGGTGACGGCTGGCTGCCGGGCCAGCCGGACTTCCGGCCCCTTCCGCCCCGGCCCGATTTCGATAAGGAGTGACCCATGAAACAACGTCTGCTTGCTTTTTTTCTGGCTCTGTGCCTGTGTCTGCCCCTGGCCGCCTGCGGCAAAAAGCAGGGCTATGACCCCCTGGAGGGGGTGGAGACCCGGGTCATCACCGACTCCGCCGGACGGCAGGTGGAGATACCCGCCCAGATCCAGCGGGTGGCTCCCAGCGGCTCCACGGCCCAGATGATCCTGATGCCCATTGCCTATGACCTGCTGGCGGGGCTTTCCAGCAGTCCCAGCACGGCCCAGATGCCCTATTTCCCGGAGGAGGTCCGGTATCTGCCCACCTTCGGCCAGTTTTATGGCAGCAAGGCCAACCTGAATATGGAGTCCCTCATCGACGCCCGGCCCCAGATCATCATCGACCTGGGCGACGCCAAGGACACCATCGCCGACGATATGGACCGTATACAAAAGCAGACCGGCATTCCCACGGTGTTCATCGAGGCGGACCTGGATGATATGGCCGCCGCCTATCGGATGCTGGGGGATATCCTGAACCGGGCCGGCACGGCGGAGCCTCTGGCCCAATTCATTGAGAAAAGCGTGGCCATGGCCCAGGAAAATTCTGCAAAAATTCCGGAGAGCCAGCGGCTTTCCGTGCTGTTCGGCACCGGCTCCACGGGCCTTGCCTGCAACGCCGCCGGGTCCGTCCAGGCGGACGTCATCGACCTGGTGGGGGCCGTCAACGCCATCATCCCGGAGGAGGTCAGCAACCGGGGCGGCGGCACCACCGTCAGCCTGGAGGAGGTATACGCCGTGGAGCCGGACGTGATTCTGCTGTCCACCGGCGGCCCCTACGATACCCTGACCCAGGGGGAGTGGGCGGGCCTCACCGCCGTTCAGAACGGGCGGTATTACGAGATTCCCGGCCTGCCCTATGACTGGATGAGCTCCCCGCCGTCTGTGAACCGGGTGCTGGGCATCTGGTGGCTGGGGAACCTGCTGTATCCGGAGCTGTACGACTATGACATGGTGCAGGTGGCCCAGGAGTATTACCGGCTGTTCTGGCACTATGACCTGACGGCGGAGGAGGCCGAGCGTATGCTCAGCCACTCCACCCTGAAATGAGGAACGCTATGAGGAAAATCTGCCGCGCCCTGGTTCTGTGTATGCTGCTGCTGGCGGCCTTTGACACCACCATCGCCGGACTGATCGCCGCGGCGGATAAGGACCACGCCGAGACCGGCACCTATTACATCGTCCGGGACAGCCGGAGCAGCGGGGGCAGCAGATGACCGCGGCGGATAAGCGCTATGCCCGGCGGTTCGCGGTGCTGGGGGTTGTTTTCCTGGCGGTGCTGCTGGGGTCGCTGCTATTAGGACGGTATGCCCTGTCCCCGGGGCAGCTGCTGCATATGCTGTGGACAAAGGTCACCGGCGGCGCGGCGGACTGGCCCCTCAGCGACGATAAGGTGGTGTTCGCCGTGCGGCTGCCCCGGGTGGCGGCGGCGGCCCTGGTGGGAGCGGCGCTGGCGGTGTCCGGCGCGGCGTATCAGGGGATGTTCCGCAACCCCATGGTGTCGCCGGACATTCTGGGGGCCTCCACCGGCGCAGGCTTCGGCGCGGCAGTGGCCATCCTGCTGGGGGCGGGCTATTTCGGCATTTCCGCCGCCGCCTTCTGCTGCGGTCTGCTGGCCGTGGCGGCGGCGTGGCTGGTGAGCCGCCTGTCCAGAACAAACCAGACGGTGGCCCTGATTTTAGCGGGCATGATGATCTCGTCCCTGTTTTCGGCGGGGACGTCCTTTGTGAAGCTGGTGGCGGATACCCAGCAGCAGCTGCCCGCCATCACCTATTGGCTGATGGGGTCCCTGTCCTCCATCAAGGACAAGGACGTGCTGTTTCTGTCCATTCCGGTGGCCCTGGGGATGGTGCCGCTGCTGGTGCTCCGGTGGCGGATGAACCTGCTGACCCTGGGGGAGGAGGAGGCCCAGTCCATGGGCGTGAATACCCGGCGGCTGCGGGGCGCGGTGATCGTGTGCGCCACGCTGCTGACCTCCGCCAGCGTGGCGGTGTCCGGCATGATCGGCTGGGTGGGCCTGGTGATCCCCCATTTCTGCCGGATGCTGTTCGGCTATGACTACCGGCGGCTGATCCC
>OJKC01002252.1_pt1 | contig 10564 bp, 10 predicted proteins | sample 1596401 | NCBI WGS metagenome assembly OJKC01 (sample SAMEA4350162, study PRJEB24818) | metagenome | biome: human; feature: gut; material: faeces | place: Denmark | collected 2013-09 | reverse complement strand
GTCGAGACGGGCACCCTGCCCAATGGCAAATCGTGGAACGGCAATATGCTCATCCATGGCGACAATCTGCTTGCCCTCAAAGCCCTTGAACAGAACTATACGGGTGCCGTCAAATGTATCTATATCGATCCGCCCTTTAATACCGGAGCAAGAATTAATGCAGATGGGCAGGAAATAGGATACGATGACGGAATTGAACACTCGATTTGGCTAAATATGATGTATGAAAGATTTGCTATTCTTTACAATCTATTGAGAGATGACGGGGCGATCTTTGTACATCTTGATGATAATGAGGCTGACTATTGTAAAGTAATTCTTGATGAAATTTTTCATCGGGAAAACTTCATGAACAGAATAACCATTGATGCTCGTTCCCCTTCTGCGTTTAGTACAGTCAATCCTGGGATGTTTGTGGCCTCCGAATATATTTTATATTATGTAAAGGATAGAAAAAGGCTTCGAGAAAATCAATTGAGAGCTAAACGAAATCCTGATTATGCATATAATAAATATATTACCAATATAGATGCATCTTATGAAGACTGGATATTTAAACCTGTTGCTCAGGTATTCAGCGAAACACAAAAAACAAGAAGCCTAAATCCAGAAAGTCTAATAAAAAAATATAATGAATTTATCATAAGAAATGCTCATAGAATTTGTAGATATACAGCTATCAGTGATTCTGGAGCAGGTCAGAAAATATTAGATATAAAAGCTGAATCGCTAATCCATAGAGATAAAATCTTCAAACTTAAACGAGAAGATAAGGATGATGTGTATATAATAAATGGACAGCAATTAGCTTTTTACAATAAAAATATATGTAAGATAAATGGAGAAATTTGCGCATCTATGCCATTAACAGATATATGGACAGATATTGCGTGGGAAGGTATTGCAAAAGAAGGAAACGTAACTTTTAAAAAAGGGAAAAAGCCAGAGAAACTTATTCAAAGATGTATTAGTTTAGTAACTGAAGAAGGCGACCTGGTGCTGGACAGTTTCCTCGGGTCGGGAACCACGGCCGCCGTGGCGCAGAAGATGGGGCGTCGCTATATCGGGGTCGAGTTGGGGCAGCACGCCTATACGCACTGCTATCCCCGTCTGAAGATGGTGACTGACGGTACCGATCAGGGCGGAATCTCCAAAGCGCAGAACTGGAAGGGCGGAAACGGCTTCAAATTCTATGAACTGGCACCGAGCCTGCTCAAAGAGGACAAGTTCGGAAATCTCGTCATCAACAAGGAGTACAAGGCCGATATGCTGGCGGCGGCAATGGCCAAGCAGGAGGGATTCACCTATGCTCCCTCGACCGATGTCTATTGGAAGCAGGGTTATTCGTCGGAGAGCGACTTCATCTACACTACGACGCAGTTCATGACGGTGGAGGGACTTGCCGCCATACGTGAGACAATGACCGAAGGCGAGAGCTTATTGATATGTTGTACGTCGTTCCAAAAGGAGTGCAAGCAGGCATTTTCTAACATTTCTATAAAGAAGATTCCGCAGATGCTGCTGGGACGCTGCGAATTTGCCCACGACGACTATTCGCTCAACATCATCGACCTGCCCCACATCGACGACGAGGAAGAGGGGCCGATGAAGGACGAGTTCGAATACGCTACAGATAGCGAGGTGGCCAAAGAAACGATTGAGGGACAATAGGAACTATTTTAATCTATCGGTATGAATACTATTGCAAACACGATAAAACAACGCCTGTCGCTTCGGGAACCGCTGGCCGAAGCACTCGATGTGCTAACTCGCCTTGTAGACAAACTTTCTTTGTCGAAACCCGAACGACAATCGGATAAGGAGGCCGAAGCGGTAGCTTATGAGGTTTATCTAAAAGAGCAATTACAACGTGTAAAGGAAGTCGGCCCATACTGCAAGGATTTTGAACGCGATTTTCCATCGTTTGCATTCTCGATAGCAACCGGTATCGGAAAGACCCGGTTGATGGGGGCTTGTATTGCCTATCTCTATCTGGCAAAAGGCATCAGGCATTTCTTCATTTTGGCTCCAAATCTCACGCTTTACGAGAAGTTGATGCGTGATTTTGGCGACCCTTCATACGAAAAATATGTATTTAAGGGGATATCGGAGTTTGTGCATAACGAGCCTTTAATTATAACCGGAGATAATTACAACAAGGCCCGTAACCTGTTTTCAGATAATCAGATACAAATAAGCATCTTCAATATATCGAAGTTTAATACCGAGAGTAAAGAAGGTGGGAAAAAGGGAGCTCCCAAGATGCGCCGCCTATCGGAATATTTGGGGCAGTCATATTTCGATTACCTCTTTTCGTTGGATGACTTGGTTATCCTTATGGATGAAGCGCACCGGTATCATGCCGATGCTTCGAAGAAAGCCATCAATGAATTGCGTCCTATATTGGGTCTCGAAATGACGGCTACGCCTACCGATGAAAAAGGAAAATCGTTTAAGAATATTGTCTATGAATATAATCTGGCTCAAGCGTTGGCCGATGGGAAATATGTGAAGATACCGACCATTGCCAAGCGAAGGAATTTCAGCCGGGGCAATATGACCGATGAGGAGTTGGATATACTTAAAATCGAAGATGCAGTGAGTGTCCATGAACATACGAAACTGCATTTGGAGATGTATGCCAAAAATAATAATCAGCCTCTGGTAAAACCCTTTATTTTGATCGTTTGCAAAAGTATTCAACATGCCACCGAAACATTCAATAGAATACAGAACGAAATGTTTGACGGGAGGTATGCAGGTAAAGTGCTTCAAATAGACAGCTCGACCAAGAAAGATGAGGAGATAGATAAGCTATTTGTTTCGCTGGAGAAGCCGGACAATAAGATAGAGATCGTTATTCATGTAAATATGCTTAAAGAGGGTTGGGATGTAACCAATCTGTATACCATTGTGCCTTTACGAGCGGCCGATGCGCCTATATTGGTTGAACAGCAGATAGGTCGAGGTCTACGCTTGCCATATGGTGGGAAACGTACGGGATATGCCGATATTGATAAATTGACGGTGATTGCGCATGAAAATTTTGAAGCCGTTATCGCCAAAGCTAATGATCCGAACTCGGTATTGAGTAAGGTTTCTTACGTTGAACTTGATGATGAGGATTTAACTCCCGAGCCCGGTAAAGTGGTTACGGCTGCTACCATAATTGATTTCCAGGAGAAGAAAACCATCGAAGAGGCAAAGACGGAGGTCGAGAAAAAGAATGCAAAGGCTGTAATGGATGCTCAACGAGCTGTTTGGACGGTGATTCCCAAGATGAACAGTTCGGTGCGCTCAGCTAAGGAGTTGTCCAACCCGAAGGTAATAGATGCGATTAAGGTCCTTACGCGGAATGAGATAATTAAAAAGGCGAAGGAGACTAATCCGCTTTTTGCTGATGAAGAGGCAAAACCGTTGCTTGCAGAAGTGGATTCAGTTGTGGAGGTTGTTGTAAAGAAATTTATAGACAATATTATAGAAATTCCACGTATGACCATTCAAAAGGAGGCATATAAAGCTGAATTCAAGTGGTTTGATCTTGATACGCGAATGGGATTTGATCTGCCTGCACTGAAAGATGAGATTATTCGAATAAGTGTAGGTGCTGGAGAGAAATCGATGGAAGTGTTGCAAGTGATAACAGGAAGGAAATTTGATACTCCTGTTAATCAGATTGTGAATGCGTTGATCGATCACGAAGAAATCGACTATGACGAAAACTCAGAACTCCTCTATCATTTGGCCGGACAGGCTGTCGAAGCCATAGAGAAGAATGTTGATAACGAGACTGATTTAGCAAAAGTTGTAAATCAATTTAAAGTTGCAATCGCCAACTCTATTTTTGACCAGATGCAGAGGCATTTTGTGATAACGCCGTTGGGATACCTGAAACCGAATGTATTGCCTTTTTCTGGAATAGTCGATCAGCATTTGACAGAATTAGACGGATTTGGACGAATTGATTTCAGAGATTCTGTAAAACCAAGCTTTGTGCGTAAATTCATATTTACCGGTTTCTTGAAATCGTATTATACGGAGTGTAAGTTCGACAGCAAAACCGAGCTCGATTTTGCGAATGTGCTGGAGTCGGATAATGATGTATTGAGGTGGTTGCGACCAGCACCTAACCAATTCAACATATATTGGGCAAATGGAGCCAAACGCTATGAACCGGATTTCATAGTCGAAACATCGGAATGTATTTACATGATAGAAACAAAAGCCCTTAAAGATATTTCCGATGAAGATGTGCAGGCAAAAAAGAAAGCTGCCGAGGAATATTGCAAGAATGCAACGGAGTATACCTTGAAAAATGGGGGTAAACCTTGGCGGTATCATTTGCTAAGGCATGATGTTGTGGAACGCTCAAGTAGCTTTGAATATTTGATGGCATTGAGTTAGGTGTATTTCTCGCCTGTTCGATGTGAATTGCTCAAAATGATGTGGCCTATTCTGACGAGCGAGTTATTGAATTCGGCATTTATAATGCAGATATATTTAATTTATTAATTAAATATTATCCGAACTTTGCTACAATAATGAAAGGATACATTTCATAAGTACACTTTTCCGGATGGGAAGGTATATATTGGACAGACTAGACGAGATCCTCAAATAAGGCATAGGGAACATATCAGTCCCGTGACTGGTCCGACAAATGGCGGATTCTGGAGAGCGTATTCGACTTTTAAAAAGTGTAAATTTGAGATAGTTCAACAATATGAGAGTAATGATATTGAGAGACTTGTCGATATGTTGAATTACGCCGAAACACAACTTATAGTATACCTACAAAGCTTATGATCCTCAGTATGGCTATAATAAGCAGACTTGGGGACATTCACATACACATTACCTTACAAAAGAAGTAAAGATTATAAAAGCCAAAATAGGCGAACTTTACGAAGCATTTATAAATGAAAGAATGGTTATTTATAACTCCGTATGTGATAAAATATGGGAAACCAAATTACCTCTAACCGAAGAAGAAAAAGACTTCGTTAAGAAAAGATGTTTTAATCGAGACTTATTTTGCTTTCCAAACACATTTAATATAGAGAAATTGGACGAGAATGATCTTGATGACGAGCGAGATGGTTTTGTAATAGAGGAAACTCTTAATTTGGTTAAATTTGATATAGAAGAAGAAACTCAGACGGAATTTCAGACATTCTTAGAAGATAATGGTTTCGATATTGCAGAACAGGTACTTCATGAATATGCGGCGGAAGTAAATATTATTGTTGCAATAGATGATAATGGTAATGTTGCGAAAGAATTTCATTCATTCGATGAAATAATCTCCTATTTCAATGTTACACGGGCCGATAATGTGAAAAATGCTCTCGCTGGACGTCAGAAGAGTGCATATGGATATGGTTGGAAATATAAAAAAGACTTGAAATAGAGGTGACAGTGAAACCGTGTTGAGTATATTTTTTGAAGTTATTTGGAAATTTACCAAATTTAAAGTTCTATTCTATCTAAAAAGGAGTAAAGGCAAGAGCGTTGAGGCCGACCGCATTGACCGCCATCTGGATAATAATCCGTGCCCAGATCAACCAGCATTATCAGTCCATCAGTGATCGGGATTCGTTCGTCTCGGCTGAGAAGGTCAAGAATGCATATCTGGGCTTCGGAAATAAATACCGTATGCTGTTGGACGCGTTTGAAAAATTTACCAGCGATTATCAAAAGCGCATCGGTATAGACTGTTGTGATGGAGTTTGGAAGCGATACTGCAATACTATCGACCATTTGCGTGTTTTAATGCAAAAGGAGTATCATGTAAGCGATATGCCTTTGTCCGAGTTGGAACAATCTTTTATCGAATAGTTCCACGTCTATCTGAAATCCGATCGGGGCCTTAAACTGATGACGGTTTGCGGGTATCAAAAATGCCTGAAATATGTCGTCAAGATTGCCTTTAACAACGGCTGGATGCCACGTAATCCATTTGCATTATATAGCTATACGGTTCTGAATCCAGACCGGAGTTTCCTGACCGAAGAAGAACTGCATCGCATGATGACAACCCGCCTGCGTTACAAAAGTCAGGATTTTAATCGGGACATGTTCCTCTTCTCGTGCTTTACGGGTATCTGTTATGCTGACATGTCGGCGCTGACCTATGATCAGCTGGAGCAGGATACAAACGGCGATTGGTGGATCAGCGGTAACTGCCAGAAAACCGAGACGAAATATGTCGTCACGCTGTTGCCCTATCCTTTGTTCATTCTGGATAAGTATCGAGGTCTGGCAGGCAATCGCTCTCTTTTTTAAATTCCGTCCCTCGATTCCATCGACGACAGTCTTAAAAATATTGCCCGTGAATGCAGCATAGACAAACAGCTCTCCTTTCACACAAGGAGGCATACCTATGCTACCACGATCTGCCTTCAAAACGGAGTTTTTATGGAGACCCTTTCCAAGATGTTGGGGCATAAGCATATCACAACGACCCAAATCTATGCGAAAATCACTCATCCGATGATCGCTCGGGAAGTCGATATGCTCAAAGAAAAGCTGGTGGGCAAATTTTCGGACGTCTGACTCCTGCTGATCTTAAGCATACTACGATAAATCTCATATCAGTAAGCGGTTACTGATATAAATACCTCATACCTTCGTGCCATTTTTGCAGCAGCAACACTTAGAACAAACCGCTTATGACAAGTATGGAAGAAATGTTCGAAATGCTCAAGGATATCCGTGAGGATATTTCCTATATGAAACGGCATCGTAACATGCTTTGCGGGATGCCGATTCTGGAAGTCGCAGAAGTCTGCGACCTGCTGAAGATGAGCGACCGCCAACTGCGCCGCTATCGGACGAGCGGACAACTTACGGGCTTCCGCTTCGGTCGGCGCCTTCTGTTTTCCTCCGCCGAGATCACGCAGTTCATCGAGCGTACGGAGTTGGAGTACCAGCGCCGCAAACAGCTTAAAAAGGCTATCCGTAACATCTAATATCCAATATCATGTCCTCTCAATCCTCTGAAAGAACTTACTATCTGGTGGAGACCGGCACTTTTAAAAGCCTACTCCGCACACATTTCGTACTGCTCCAATCTACCTTGCTCTTCGAGCATCTGTGCCGCCAAAGCGACCGCCCGATGTTCCTCTCATCGGATAAAGTTTGTGAGGCTTTGGGGCTCGACCGCAATAAACTGGAGCAATACCGACGTAAGCGCATTATTGGGAAACACGGTAAAATTGCCCCTAAAAAACGGAGGAAGATGCCCCCTTAAAGTTGCGAAGCAAAAAGAGTAAAAAGTTGTTGTCCGGATTGGGGTCTAAAAGGATGTGATTTTGCCCGGGTTAAACAACATTTTTCTGTAGGTCTTTTATCCCGGTTTATTGCGCGAACCCTACTTAGTTCTCGCCCATAAAACGGTCGGGATTGTGTCGACCGACACTGCAAAGATAACTATTCGCTTTAAAAGAACAAGAGAGTAGTTTTTGCAACCGCAGGCATCTATCCATAGGCATTTTCAGATTTAGATTTTTTTTCTTATCGACTCTCCGAACAACTCGACACGCAGCGAATGGTGTACGATTCGGTCGAGCACGGCATCGGCGATGGTCTTCTCGCCGATCACGTCGTACCAGTCCTTGACGGGGATCTGCGATGTGATCATTGTCGAGCGCCGCTGATGGCGGTCTTCGATAATGTCCATCAGTATGCCGCGTGACCGGGCGTCGAGCGGCTGCATACAGAAGTCGTCGAGGATCAGCATATCGACTCGCTCGATACGTTTCAGGTCGGCCAGTATCGTGCCTTTGGCCTTGGATATTTTGAGCTGGCTCATCAGTTTTGCCGTACTTGCGTACATTACCCGGAAGCCGTCCTGGCAGGCCTTATAACCGAGCGAGGTGGCTAGATAACTCTTACCTGTCCCGGTTGGACCGGTAATGATTAGGTCTTTGTGGTCGCGCACGAACTCCATGGCGGCAAGGCGTTCGACCTGATTACGGTCCAATCCCCGTTCGAAGGTGTAGTCGACATCGTCCAGCGTAGCGTTGTAGCGGAACTGGGCAGCCCTGACGGCTCGCTCTACGGCGCGGTTCTTACGGTTGTCGAACTCGCTGTGGCCCAGATGCGAGACGAACTGGTTCTGTGTCATTTTCTCTTTAATGGTGTTCTCCAGCGAGGTTTTAAAAGCGTCGTGCATACCGAACAGGCGCATCTGGCGCAGTTTCTCTAAGGTCTGATTGTTCATTGACTTATTGGTTTTAGTGGATTATTTGTAATACTCTTTACCTCTGATGTTCTCGTGCTCGGGCATATCGGCTGGCTCTTCGGGAAGGTCTATCGCTTCCGATTTGTTCTGGAGTATATCCTGTATCTCCCTGAAACTGTACTTACCATAGCTGTCGGCCAGACGGCAGGCTGCCGCAAGACGTTCCGGCCCGGCTTTACGCGCGAAGTTCAGGATGCCTGAACACATCTTGTTGGCCTGATCCTGATAACGGGTCTTTTCAAGTACCCTGCGGATATAATGCTCTACATCCTCGTGTATGGCAGCGGCTTGCTCGACGAACCGCTCGGGAGACCACTCCATAACAGCACGGTGTTTGGGACAAAGATGTTCGGTGACGGTGGTATAGCGGTAGTTGTGTCGGTCGCGGGTATGATGGGCTATAATATCGTAGTTGTAGCGGATCTCCACGTCGGTAGCGGTATAAGACAACTGCACTTTCTTGCCTATGTAGATGTGCGGGACGCTGTAGTAGTGGATGTCTTCGTGTAGGCGTGCATAGCCATATTTGTCGACCGTAGTGACGATATGCTTCTTCATCTGGTAACGGATCGGGTTCAGAGGCCCGAGAGCTTCCTGTTCCACGTCCTCGAAGTAACTGCGGCGCGAGTAGTTGCGGCGATCCAGGTTCTTGTTGTTGTGCTTTTCAAGAGTTCCGCGGATAGCTACGTTAAGCGACCGAGAGGCTCGATGACCGTAAAGATGTCCTTATACGTCAACTTAACCGCATTCTCCACATGGGCCTTATCCTTGGGACTGCGTGCCCGGGTGGGATAAGCTGTTACCCCATAATGCTCTCCGAACCGTTCGAACTCCGTGTTAAGGATAGCTTCATAACGGCTTGCTTTGGTAACGGCACTCTTAAGGTTGTCCGGAACGATAGCACGGGGAACGCCGCCATAGTAATAGAATGCGTTCTCGCAGGCTGTAATAAATCTTCCTTGCGTTGACTCTCCACTGCCTCCACATAAGTCAGCAGGCTGCACCCGAGGATAGCCACGAACACTTCCACCTCCCGGGGTTGTCCGCCCGGCGGATAGATCCACAGTTTACTGCCCGTATAGTCCACGAACAACTTATCTCCAGCCTTATGTTTCATACGCATCGACGGGTTACTGATGCGTTCGTAGCGCCGCAAGGCTACCCGGAACTGCGTCAGACTGTAGCCGTCAGGATGGGCCACGCGGTAACGCTCCCATTGCTTATGGCTGGTCATACCCTTACGGGACATCTCTTTGCTCGCTGATGGCATGAAAGCCTCAAGGGCATCTGTGCGGGGATTAGGTTCCTCAGGAACCTCTTCAATGCAGAACAGGGCGTAAAGCTCAGCATCGCTCTTGGCAAGGAACTCCTCGTAGGTAAGGCTCTGAGTGTTCCACTTGTTGACATACTTTTTTACCGTGTTACGCGAAGTACGGGCCATCTCGGCGATAGCCCGTAAGCCCACGCGTTCGGTGTACAGTCGAATAATCGTTCGTAATTTGTTCATTTTCAAAGGTATGTTAGGCATGATCTCTCAGATTTTGGTTTGCTTTTGCTTCAAGCTAACAAAATCCGACTCCTTTTAAGCCTTTGAACAACTACTTTTTACTCAAATCCCCGAAGGGGTCTGTTTGCTCCGTTTTAGGTGGGTCAATTTCGACCGTTTTATAGTGGTCAATTTCATCCGTTTTCAACGGGTCATTTTAAACCGTCGCTACTGGGGCTATTTTACCGTGTTTTCCATCTTGTCTCATGACGTTGAAATTTTGGGGTTAACAAAACGCCTGCAAGAGAGAATTATTACGGTGTAAAACGCAGAAAAACAACGCAGTGCATCTGTATTCGGGAGCAAACTTCGCCGAACGGCCCGTTTTTCGGGGCCGTTCCCTTTCGTGCTCCCGCGAGTTCGCCGCGAACTGCTTTCCGCTTCCGGTTCGGGGAATCGGCCGAAGCCTTTGCAAAATGATGATATACAGTCGGTTTTCCTCTTTTTGCGCCGGACAGGCAACAAAAAAGGAGCCTCGGAAAAAGGCTCCTTTGTGCGGATAAAGGTGCTCCTGCACATTTGTAAGCCTAATGTATATCAACGGTTTGCAACGGTTTTCTATGCTTTATTCCCGCGTCGCCTACCGTCTTTTTGCATGGTCTTGCGCCCGCCTGCCCGTTTCGCCTGCGCCGTCGCCGTATCTCCTTGCATGACAGTACAAATATAGCGATTTTCGGCGAAAAAACCAAATGCGAAGACTTTTGGAGATGCAGGCGGATTTTTATCGTCAAATTGAGCATTATTCGTATTGTTAATATTATGCATTAATAGTT
>OJKC01002249.1_pt1 | contig 10576 bp, 8 predicted proteins | sample 1596401 | NCBI WGS metagenome assembly OJKC01 (sample SAMEA4350162, study PRJEB24818) | metagenome | biome: human; feature: gut; material: faeces | place: Denmark | collected 2013-09 | reverse complement strand
GCCTTATCCTTGCCGATGTGCTGGTGGAGCGTGCCGCCGAAATCATTGGTGATGTTATACTTACCGTCGGAAAAGGCGCCTGCGCCGCCGAAGCCGCTCATAATGGAGCAGCTCTTACACTTGATGCAGGTCTTGACCTTGTCTCCGTCGATGGGGCAGTGGCGCTTTTCCAGGCTGTGGCCTGCCTCAATGACGGCAATGCGCAAGGAAGCATCCCGCTCCGTCAACTCGTAGGCTGCAAAAATGCCGCCGGGGCCTGCGCCGATTATAATGACATCATACTTCATATCCGTTCCTCCCGGTGTGCGATAGGCAGCGTGCAAAATCAGTCTCTTTGCCCCGCTGCTCGTGCTTTTGAAGCCTCGAAAAAAGCTCCGAAAGCCTTGGATTTCAGCACCGCAGAGGTCTTTTTCAGGGCTCCTGCGGATGCTCTTTCTTTTCATTGTCGCAGCATTCCCGCTCTGTAATCGGCGTTATTATACCGCGCAATATTTCCTATAAAAAATACTTATGGTTTTTTATTTTTTATAAGCCAACATTATTATAGCAGGTATTTCCCATCTGTCAAGAAAAAAAGGGGCAGCCGTAAGGGAAATAACGGCTGCCTGACGGCGGAGCAGACCCGGTGGGGTCAATACACTATCATATTTCTTCTCTCGGGCCCGGGCGGAGGCTCTCGCCCAGAGGCTGCAAGGTGACAGACCCGGCGGAGAGCTCCGTGAGACGCTGCTGCAATACCTCGAAGGCCCCCTGCGGCAGAGAGACGGTGATCGTCACATCTGCGCCGTAATCCATGCCGTCCACCAGGCCGCCAAGGGCGGCGATGTCCAGCTTTATCCGCTCCAGGAGGCTATAATCGCAGTGAAGCTGCCCCCGGCTCCACAGGTGCAGGGTGGAGACTCCGGCGGCAGAAAGGGCGTCCCGGGCGGCCTTGCCATAGGCACGGGTCAGGCCACCGGCTCCCAGCAGGATGCCGCCGAAATACCGAGTGACCACGCAGCACACATTGCCAACGCCCTCCCGCTGAAAGACATTGAGCATAGGCTGGCCCGCCGTGCCCTGCGGCTCCCCGTCGTCACTATAGCGCAGGAGAGTATCGCCCAGAATGTAGCACCAGCAGTTGTGCCGGGCGTCGTGGTATTTCTTTTTAGCGGAGCGGATGCGCTCCTGGGCCTCCTCCTCGGAGGAGACGGGCCAGACCTGGCCGATGAAGCGGGAGCGCTTTTCGGTAAACTCGCTCTGGGCGGCGGAAAAGGGAATTTTCTGCATTACTCCCAGTCCTCCTTTTCCTCCTGCCAGCCCTCCACATAGGGCTTTATCTGGCCCAGGACCTTAGGCGGACAGACGGCCACCACGGTGATGGTCTGCTCATATTCCACGGACTCCACCTTGGCCTCCCGATACAGGCCGTCCAAAAGCCCCGCCTTATCATAGGGCAGGTGCAGCGTCACCCGACGGGTACCCTTATCCAGCTTTTGATCCACGGCCCGAAGGAGACGGTCGATGCCCTCGCCGGTCTTGGCGGAAATATACACGCTGCCCTCCTCCCGGGGCAGGGCGCCGGGGAAGGCCAGGTCGCACTTGTTATACACCCGCAGGCAGGGGATGTGATCCGCCTTCAGCTCCCGGATGAGGCTGTCTACCACCTGGGCCTGCTGGGCCCACTGGGGGTTGGAGAGGTCGATGACATGGAGCAGAAGATCCGCATATTCCAGCTCCTCCAGGGTGGCCTTGAACGCCTCCACCAGCTGGTGGGGCAGCTTGCGGATAAAGCCCACCGTGTCGGAAATAACCACATCCAGCGTATCGCTGACGGTGAGCAGCCGGGTGGTGGTATCCAGGGTGTCGAAAAGACGGTTATTGGCGGGGATGTCCGCGCCGGTGATGGCATTTAGAAGGGTGGATTTTCCGGCGTTGGTATAGCCCACGATGGCCACCACGGGAATCTCGTTTTTCATCCGGCGCTGACGCTGGGTGCTGCGGACCCGGCGCACCTCCTCCAGCTCCTCCTTGAGCTTGTCGATCTTACGATGGATGTGGCGGCGGTCCGTTTCCAGCTGCGTCTCGCCCGGGCCCTTGGAGCCGATGGGGCCCTTGCCGCTGGTGCCCGCCTGGCGCTCCAGGTGCGTCCACATACCGATAAGCCGGGGCAGCAGGTACTGATACTGGGCCAGCTCCACCTGCAAGCACCCCTCCTTGGTCTTGGCTCGCTGGGCGAAAATGTCCAGAATCAGTCCGCTGCGGTCAATGACCTGCACGCCTAAAAGCTCCGTGAGTACACGGATCTGAGAGGGCGACAGCTCGTTATCGAAGATGACCAGGGTGGCACCCTCCAGGGTCACCATGGTCTTGACCTCCTCCACCTTGCCCTCGCCGATGAAGCTGTGGGGATCGGGCTTATCCCGGCTTTGGAGGATGCTCCCTACCACCTGACCCCCGGCGGTCTCCACCAGGGCGGAGAGCTCCTCCAGGCTCTCCTCGTCGGTGCTGTCCTCCCGGAGCACCGGGGAGCGCAGGCCCACCAGCACCGCCAGGTCTCTCTTATTATCCTGCAATTGTATGCGTTCCATATCGTACCTCTGCCGCACAATGAATTTTTTCGGGTCTACTATATCATATTCTGCACAAATATACAACCGGTCTGCTTCCATAGAATAAGGATTGACGGGAGAAAAAAATATGGTAAAATAGGTGTTATGACAACCAAGGAGGCTATTATGAGGCAGATTCTTAACATCTTCATAAACGACCTTCGCGCCGTGGGACGGCAGTTTTTCGCCATTGTTATCATGCTGGCCATCTGCATCCTCCCGGCGCTGTACGCCTGGTTCAACATCTATGCCAATACCGACCCCTACGGCAGCACCAAAAACATTGCCATTGCCGTGGCCTCGGACGACCCGGGCGTGACCCTGGACGACGGCTCCTATGTGAACATGGCGCAGGAGGTCATGGACGACTTAGCCGCCAAAACCACCATTCACTGGATCGTGACAGACTCCGTGCAGGAAGCCATTGACGGCGTATATGCCGGGGACACCTATGCCGCTGTGATCCTCAGCGAGGACTTTACGGCAAGAATGACGGATCTCTCCACCGCTGTCTCCAGCGGCGGGGCCGGTATGACTTACTACGAAAACGGCAAGAAAAACGCCGTGGCCAGTAAGATCACCCAGACCGCTGTGACCTCCCTGCAGCAGGATGTGCGGGCCAAGTACCTGGGGAACCTGTTCTCCCAGCTTTACAGCGATACCACCGAGCTGACGGGCTCGGCCAACATCGCTCAGGCCGCCGGACAGGTATCCCAGCACATTGCGGCACTGGGGGCTAAGCTGCGGACATACAGCAATGTCATCGGGAATATCCTGGGTGACAGCGTGGCCCTGGACCAGCTCACCCAGGGGGGCGGGCTGACCTTTGAGGGGGCCGACACCTGGCAGAAGCAAATCGAAAACAGCACCGCCCTCCTAAGTCAGGTGCAGGAGCAGTCCGGGCAGGCCGCCAGCGCTCTGACGGGCTCTCTTGAGGATCTGGAGAGTGCCTTGCAGCAGGCGGCCAAGGGCGACCAAGCGGCCCTCACCGACGCGGCCCAGGCAGCCAAGGACGCCCAGACGAAAGTGCAGAACATCCGCTCCGTCCTGGCCCATCTGAGCCGCCTGGACGGGGTGAGCCAAACCTTGACGCTGCTGGACACAGCGGAGCTGCACCTGCAGCAAATTCGCACGGTAATAGAGGACAAAGCTGTCACCAATGAGCAGATAGAGACCTGCCTGGAGGCTATGCCGAATCTTGAAAAGCTGGCAGCAGGCGAAATACGCGCCGACCTGGAGCAAATTGCCGGAGGCGTGAAGAACGCCGCCACGGATGTGCAGCCGCTTCTAAAGGCCATGGAGACCATGAAGCAGGACATCGTTCCGGCCATTGACGCGGTGCAGGGCAGCAAGGACGATGCAGTGGCCGCCCTGGGCTGCCTGCAGGTGGTGCTGGGCGGTCTGGCCGACCGCATGGACGAGCTGAGTAAGCTGGCTGCCGCCTGCTCCAGCTCCGACCTTCTGCATCAGCTTGACACCGCCCTCAGCGGCGACGCCAGCCGCTTCGGCGCTTTCCTGGCCTCCCCGGTGGAGGTGGAGTCGGAGACGGTGTACCCGGTGAAAAACTACGGTACCGCCATGACGCCCTTTTACTCGGTGCTGGCCATTTGGGTGGGCGGCGTTATCCTGGTGGCCTTGATTCAGGTCCATCCGGACCGGAAAAAGTTCCCCACGGCCACGGACAACCAGTGCTATTTTGGCCGTCTGCTCCTGTTTTTGCTCATAGGGCAGCTGCAGGCTGCGGTTATTGTGCTGGGGGACATTTATCTGCTGAAGTGCCAGTGTCTGCACCCGGGGATGCTGTTTTTGGCGGCGGGGCTGGCCTCGTTCACCTTCGTGACACTGATCTACTCCCTTACCGTCTCCTTCGGGGACATCGGCAAGGCTATTGTGGTGGTGGTGATGGTGGTGCAGATCGCCGGGTCCTCCGGCTCCTATCCCATTGAGATCCTGCCGGAGATATTTGAGAAGATCTACCGCTTCTTCCCCTTCCCCTATGCCATCAACGCTATGCGCGAGGCCATCTGCGGCACCTATGAGATGGACTATGCGGTGTATCTGCTGGAGCTGCTGATTTTCGCGGTGCTGGCATTCTGCATCGGTCTGCTGGTGCGCAAGCCCTTTATCGGCACCAACCACTTCGTCAGCGAAAAGCTGGAAGAAACGGAACTGATGTGAAAGGAGGACAGTTTGCATGAGTGAAAATAATCAGCAGTATAAAAGGCTCTATGACCAGCTTCTGTCCTTCGTTCAGGAGCTGCACAGCAGCAATAAAAAGCGTATTCGCGGAGGTCTGTGGTGCATGCTGGTTCTGCCGGTGGTGCTGCTGCTGGCCCGGCGGCTCACGGACAGCAATCGGGTGGCGTTCCTGCTGATCTGGATATTCTGTATGTTCGTCCTGGTGGGGTATCTCATTTGGATCGCATACATAGACGACTCCATTCAGAAAAAGATGCGGGAGGCCCTGGAGACGGAGAAGCAATTCGACGACCTGCTCTCCCTGGAGCCGCCCCGTCGGCTGCTGGAGGCTTACGAACGGCTGGACGCCAAATACGGCAGCCGCATTGAGCGGGTGGATCCGGAGGAGCCGGGCGGCCCCGAGGAGACCGCGCAAAAGGCCTCTCCCCTGCCCCATGTATCGGATGATAAAGCGTCTGTGATCCAGGCGGAGGCTCCTGCGGCTCCCGTTCAGGCCCCGACTCCGGTCACTGCGGCGGCTCCCGGGAATGCCCCGGCCCGCCCGGCGGCGGAGAGCAGCGTTTCCCTGCTGTCTCAGGTGGAGGACTACATCCCCCGCTGCGGCTGCCACAGCTACTTTGCCCTGTGCACCTACGCACACACCGCCCACCCGGAGTGGATGGAGACCATCCGTGCCAATGCCCAACACCTGGACCTGTACATACGCTCCTTTACGGCGGCAGAGGAAAAGGAGGGGGAAAAATGAGATCCATTCGAGCTATTTTCCGGGGCGACCTGCGCCGGGTCACCGCCAGCATCGTGTCCATTGTGATCCTGCTGGGCCTGTGCGTGGTGCCGTGCCTGTACGCCTGGTTTAATATTTTTTCCAACTGGGATCCCTACGGCCCCGACGCCACCTCCCGTATCCCTGTGGCGGTGGTGTCCGAGGACAAGGGTGGAAGTCTCCTGGGCCTGGAAATGAACATCGGCGATAAGATCCTGGAAGCCCTGGCGGCCAACGACACCATCGGCTGGGTGTTTCCCGAGAGCAAGGACGAGGCCATGACGCTCCTGGAAAAGAGTGACTGCTATGCGGTTTTGGTAGTGTCCGACGACTTCACCCAGGATGTTTTTGACTCCCTCTCCGGCGGCAGTGTAAACCCCAAGCTGCACTACTACGAAAACGACAAGAAAAACGCCATTGCCCCCAAAATAACCGGCAAGGCGAAAACCGCCGTGCAGCAGCAGGTGAACACCACCTTTATAGAGACCATCACCGGCTACCTGGCGGACTTTGCCCACTTCCTCAGCTCTATGGGCGTGGACGGGCCCACGCTGATTGCCAAGCTGCAATCGGCCAGTCAATCCATCCGGGGGCAGCTGGGTACGGCGGCCACGGCGCTGGATGCCCTGTCGGGGCTTAATAACACCGCCCAGACCATCCTCACCTGCGCCTACCAGTTTACCGGTGACGCCGCCGACGCGGCCACCTCCGCCGGAGTCCTTCTGGGCGACGCCAATACCGTCCTCAGCGGCACCGGCAGCCTTATCGACAAAACCAACGCCGCCACCCGGGATGCTTTGGAGGCCGTCTCCACTGTCCTGGGAGACATTCAGACACACCTGAACAAGGCCAGCCAATCCCTGGACGACTTCCATTCCTATACCCGGGAAAAGCTGACGGGCCAGATCCAGTCCGTTGCAGCTCTATCGCAGCAGTGCCGGGCTATGTCCCAGCAGCTGCAGGCCCTGGGCGCCACTCAGGCAGCACAGGCCCTGGAAGCCCTGGCCGGGCAGCTTGACGGCGTGCGCCGGGCCCTGGAGACGGTGCAGAGCGTGGCAGATGCCAAGCTGGATGAGGCCGCCGCCCTGCTGGCGACTGCCTCCCAGGTGACAGCCCAGGCCCAGGAGGCTGTAGGCAGTCTCTCCGAGCTGGTGAGCCAGGAGACCACCCAGCAGGTGCAGCAGAAGCTTCAGGGCCTGCAGCAGACCCTGGACGGAGCGGCCCAGCTTCTGGCCGGGATCGACTCGGTGAGTGTGTCCATCCGACAGGCCATCACCGACTTCAACACCCAGCTTTCGTCTCTGGAGACAGGGCTTTTGCAGGCTCGGTCGGGCCTGGGCTCCGTCAGCAGCGCTCTGGACACCGCCGACAAGCTCCTGGAGCATCTCTCCGGAGACAAGGAGGCGCAGGAGCTTACGGATCTGCTCCAGGGAAACGGCAAGAGCCTGGCGGAATACCTGGCCTCCCCTGTGGCCATGGAGACGGTGGACACCTATCCCATCGCCACCTATGGCTCAGCTATGGCTCCGTTTTATACGGTGCTGGCCCAGTGGGTGGGCACCCTGCTGTGTGCCACCTTCCTGAAGGTGGGCTACAAGCCCCGGCCCGAGCTGGAGCGCCCCTCCCTGGCTGCCCATTTCTTTGGCCGCTACGGTATCTTCCTGCTGGTGGGCCTGGCCCAGGCTGTAATTGTGGCCGCAGGAGACCTGCTGTATGTGCAGATCCAATGCCTGTATCCGTGGAAATTCCTGCTGGCTGCCTGTGTAAACGGCCTGGTATTCTCCCTTATCAATTACGCCATGGTCTTTGCCCTGGACAACATCGGCATGGCCCTGGATGTGATATTGCTGGTGGTGCAGGTGGCCGGTGCCGGCGGCACCTATCCGGTGGAGGTCCTGCCGGAGATTTTCCAGAAGCTGAACCCCTACATGCCCTTCCGCTACGCTATGGACGCCATGCGGGAGTGTGTGGCCGGGAGCTACGGCGCCAACTACTGGAAGGATCTGGGTATCCTGCTCATTTTCCTGGTCGTGTTCACGGTGCTGGGACTGGCGCTGTACCGCCCGGCCAAGGGGCTGAACCGCCTCATTGCCCAGAGCAAGAACCGCACGGGGATCATGGTCTGAGCCAGTCTGCATATGAAAAATCCACACTGTCTTTCATCGGACAGTGTGGATTCTTTTTGCTTTGTGTCAGGTCTGCGCATCGGGCACAGGGGTCAGGACACCGATGACGATGTAGCGGGCGTCCTCGAACTCGTAGCTGCAGGTGGACAGGGTCACAAGTCTGGCATCCTCCGAGGGAAGGTCCAGCTTGGTCTGAAAGGTGGACTTACGCATGCAGGCGCTGAGAGCCTCCGGAGTGGGGTCCACGGAGTAGATGGGGTCGGTGGGATCCACCACTGCACCGCACAGCAGGTCCAGGCGATAGGTACCCTGGGGGGTCATGAGGTACATATGGTCGTTTTGCTGATAGTAGCTATCACTCTTAAAATTCACCAGCCTGCCGAACATATTGCCCGTGCGCATATGGTGACCGTAGATCAAGGTGTTGCGGTCGGAAAAGTCCGGGGCGTTGCGGTAGTCCATGAAAATGCTGCCGTTGGAGTTTATGGAGCCGTCGATTTGATGGTCCAGATAATAAACATTGTCATCGTGCTGAAGCACCGGATAGTTGATGGGGGTGCCCTTGAGATAGAGCCAAGCCACAGCATCGGAATTCTGCTGGCAGAGCTGGTCGAAATCTACCTGGAAATACTCCTCTTCCTCCTTAGCCTGGCCGGTTTTGCGAATGGTATACTCCCGGGCCACGGTCTCATTGAGGCGGGTGCTTTCTCTTTTTTCTGCGTAATAGCTGTATATCTTATAGGCAGAGAAGCAGAAAACGGCCACCAACACGGCCAGCACAACATAATAAAGCACATTTTTCACTGTTTTCTTCTTCATGGCGCAGCCTCCTTTCCGGCTCTAGTCATTCATAGTATAAACGATTTTCGCAGATTTGGCAAGCGGCGGTTTTTCTCACAGAGAAATTGGATTTTCGGCAAACTGAAATTTCCCATTTACAGTGCCTGCTTTTTGCGGTAAAATACCGTCAGAGGAACTGAAAGGAGAAATCACAGATGATCTATTTCAACAGCGACTACCTGGAGGGCGCACATCCCGCCATTATGGAGCGCCTGATGCAGACCAATATGGAACAGACCGTGGGCTACGGCGAGGATGAATACTGCGCTGCCGCCCGGGAGAAGATCAAGGCCGCGTGCCAGGCCCCGGACGCCGATGTGCATTTCCTGGTGGGCGGCACCCTCACCAACACCACGGTGATCGCCTCTGTTCTGCGCCCCTATCAGGGTGTGCTCTCCGCCACCAGCGGCCACATAAACTGCCACGAAACCGGCGCCATCGAGTCCTCCGGGCATAAGGTACTGACCCTTCCTACGGACAACGGTAAAATTACCGCGAAGCAGGTAGAGGACTATTATAACTGGCACCACTTCAGCCCCGACTATGAGCACATGGTCATGCCCGGTATGGTCTATATCTCCCTGCCCACCGAGGGCGGCACCCTGTACTCCAAGGCGGAGCTGACGGAGCTGTACGAGGTGTGCAAAAAGTGCTCTCTGCCGCTGTTTATCGACGGGGCACGGCTGGGCTACGGACTCACCTGCGACGACTGCGACCTGACACTGCCGGAGGTGGCGCGTCTGTGCGACATCTTCTACATCGGCGGCAACAAGGTGGGCGCCCTGTTCGGCGAGGCCGTGGTGGTGATGAACCCGGCACTGAAAAAGGACTTCCGCTTCATGATGAAGCAGCGGGGCGGTATGCTGGCTAAGGGCCGGCTGCTGGGTCTGCAATTCGACACCCTGTTTACCGACGACCTGTACTTCAAGATCTCCCGCCACGCCAACGAAATGGCTAAAAAAATACACGCCATCTTCGAGGACAACGGCTATCCCTTCTTCTTTAACTCCCCCACCAACCAGCAGTATCCCATTATGAGCGATGCGGAGCTGGCCGTCTTGGGGAAAGAGTTCGGCTATGAGTATTGGGAGCGGGTGGACGAGACCCACTCCGCTATTCGCTTCGCCGCCAGCTGGGCCACCACGGAGGAAAATGTGGCCGCCCTGCGCAAGGGCGTGGAAGCGCTGAAGAAGTAACTAAGACTGTCGAAAAACCCTCCGGGTTTTTCGACAGCCTCTAAAAAATCCGGCCCGGTGGGGCCGGATTTTTTTGTGGATGGGGGATGCGGATTGCGAGACCCGCGTATGCGCTGGTCTCGCAATGACATGGTTTTTTACATGGAGTGCGGTGGGTTAAAGGGCGGCGGGGTGAGGGCAGGCCGCCCTACGGAGCAAGGATGGAAGCTGTGCGTACTGCGACAGTACCGTGCGTATCGGCAGAACGGGCGGGGTAGAACCCCGCCCCTACGGATGGATGAGCGCCGGTACGGTGGGCGGACAGGGGTGTCCGCTCCTACGGATGGCAACAAAATTTGCGGCACAAGTCCGGGCGGATGGATTTGATTTTTGGGGGTCAAAATTTCCTGGCGGTCAGGTCGCAGAGTTTGACTTGGATGCCTTTATCGGTGGCGGCTTTGGTGGCTTTTTGCAGGAGTTTTTCTCTGTTTTTGTTGAGTAGCTGCACCAGCAGCTCGTCCCGTTTTTCCTGACTCAGGGTGCCCAGGAGGGTGCGGGCCATGGAGGTGAGCATATCCGGGTTATTGGCCAGGACGCCGCCTAAAATGCCGCCTTTTTGGTCCCGGGCCATACTTTCGGCCAGGGCCGGGATCAGGTACTCGGCAATGGAGTCATAATTCAGGTCGTCGATAAGGACTTTCAGTTCGATCATGGTTTTCTCCTTATAGGAAAAGCGCCGGAATGTGGTATTCCGGCGCTTTTAGGTTTAATGGGGTTACGCCTTGGGGCCGGCGGCCACCAGGGCCTTGCCGTGCTCGTTGGACTCGTACTTGGCGAAGTTCTTCACGAAGCGACCGGCCAGATCCTTTGCCTTCTCCTCCC